>Ga0209390_10004499_pt1 | contig 20854 bp, 10 predicted proteins | sample BON01_FD_187212 | JGI IMG/M metagenome (GOLD analysis project Ga0209390, IMG submission 187212) | Freshwater microbial communities from Lake Bonney liftoff mats and glacier meltwater in Antarctica - BON-01 (SPAdes) (version 2) | ecosystem: Environmental > Aquatic > Freshwater > Ice > Glacier... | reverse complement strand
TTTTCTTTGGGTTCCCCCCCCCCCCCCCCCACGGCTACTGTCGATGTCGCGTTCATAGCAGTGGAGACCGGGACTGGTTCTGCGGCGGGGCGGGCGATCGAGGTCGCCCGGTTTGCGCATCCGAGTGATGGTGCGTCGACGGCCTTCACCGTAGCCTGTGCCCAGCCGGTCGTCTTTGCCGCGACCCAGACAAACGTTTCCCCGAGCAGGCTTCGTTGCGAGGTCGGGCGGGCCGATCCCCTGGGGTTCGATTCATCCTTGCGTCACTATGACCCCGGCGCGGCCCCGCCCGCAGTGCCCGAGCAGGTCGGTTTTATCGCAATGGGCAGAGGCCTTAGCCAAGGGACTGAACCGGACACCAAGCTCGAAATCGGTGAGCTCACCGTCATTCCCGGTGCGCCGGCTGATTGGGTTTCGATTACTTTCTCGGCCTCCTACAGAGATCCCGTCGTTATTGTTTCCCCCGTTTCCCTCGACGAACCTTTTCCTCTATCCCTCTCAGCCCCGTCGTCCCTGCATGTGAGAATCCGAAACCTGACGGCGACGGGTTGTGAGGTTCTCGTAGCGGAGCCTGGTGCCAGTGATACTGAGATCGAGTCGGTCTATTGGATGGTGATGGAGTCGGGTTCTTTCACGGTCGGAGGACGGCAATGGGAAGCGGGAACGGTGATTCTCGGCGGTGACGGGGCCGATGGGGCGACCTTTTCTGCAGTGTTTGCGACGCCTCCCGTACTGCTCGCCCAAGTGGCGAGTTCGGGCAATGCGGACCCAGCCCGGGTGCAGCCAGTCGAGATCGCCATCGATGGTTTGCTGCTTGCGCTGGCGGGAACGCCAGAACCGGGGCTACAAAGTGAAGTCGTTCACTATCTTGCGGTCGAACCGGGGAAGGGGGACATGAGTCCCGGGACTGGGCTCAAATTTGAGGCAAAAACGGTCGCTCCGACTCGGCTGAAATGGAGTGCGTGGAGCCGACTTCGTTTTGATGAAACGTATGCCGCGCCCTTTTTCTTTGCTCATGTTCAGGATGATTCCGATGGGCTTCCGCCCGATCTTAGACATCGGAATCTCGCCGAGCGAAAAGTGGATATTTCCGTGAACGAAGACCTCGTCGATAACACGCCCCGCCGGATCGGATTGCTCCTTTTTGGGGATACGAAAGATCGGGACGGTGATGGCATGCCTGACGCCTGGGAGGTGAAGTATGTCTCGACCCCGATTCCCCCAGTAATCTAAGTGACGCCGGGCTTGATCCCGACGATGACATGCTCACCAATCTCGATGAATATTACCTCGGCACCGATCCCGGAGAAAAGGATACGGACGGCGACGGTATTGATGACTTCCGTGAGGCGACCTCATCCCTCGGTTTTGATCCGAACGAAGCGGACAGCGACGGTGACCTCTTGAGCGACGGCGCGGAATGGAGTATCATCCATGCCTCTTTGTCAGACAGCTTTGCGGCGCAGAGTGACGTCACTCCCGTGGATGATTATGATGGTGACGGGACGAGTAATGCGGCGGAGGAATCGGGTGGGAACGATCCTTTTGATTATTTCAACGGTCAGGCCCCCCGTCTCCTCGCGCTCGAGGAGAGTCCCGGTGGACGGGTTCCCTCGTTCGCGCCGGCGGGTGCGTGGTTGCCGCGCCCCGTCCACCTCCTCATCACCGACCAAAATTCTCAGCCCCTCGCAAATGCTCCCGTGACCCTTGCGGTGATCCGAGGCGGCGGCGTGGTCGCTCTTGCGAGCCGGAATCCGACCGCAGGGGGCACCGCCGGCCGCACCCTGCGGACCGACGCCAACGGACTGCTCTCTATTGATTGGCGACTGGGCGCGGTTCCGAGCGAGGTTCAGACCCTGCTCGCCTTCACCAGGGTCGCGGGCAACCTGCAGCAGCGCACCTTTGTGGCCCACACTCTCGCGGTGGGGACCAGTTGGGATCTCGCGGCGCAGAGTCACTTCATCTCCGCCCGTGGTGTTGATGTCGTCGGCGGGGACGCGGTCGGCTGGAGCAGCGCGGTAGGGAGCGCCAGCTTTGTCGCGTCGGGTGCGGGGCCCGATTTCATCGGCCCCAGCCTCCTCGATTCGCGGTCCTGGTTGCAGTTCGACGGCACCCGCTTCCTTTCGATTGCGCAGGGCCTGCCGTCAGATTCATCTCTCCATTTTGTCCTTAAGCCCGACGCAGCGATCAACTGGCAGGCGGCGACGGGAGGCAATTCCCACGCGAATGCCGTTCGCGGTCTTACTGGCCAGAGGTATCTGCTCGGCGGGAGTCTCCCCGCAGGTGGAGGTTCCCCCCACGTTTTCCATCCCGCCGTAGCGGCGGCGGCGACTTCAGAAGTTAGCTGGATGTCGCATTACACTCACGTGCGGATGCTTACCAACGGGCGATATACCTCCTTAGGCCTCAACAAGCACACTGGTCCGTCTGGCCATAGACCGGACTATCGCTACGATGTCACCAATGCGGCGCACCAGGGCTCGACCCCGAACAATGTCGAACAAAGAAGGAATGCCAACCTTTCCGCTACGACCGGTTTTTTTGAAACACGCCTGGCAGGTTCCACCCCCGCTACGCAAGAGTGGCGGAATGATTTGACGCAAGACACAATGGATTTCAGAGAAGGCGGCGTCTTGATCTTCCGCGAACGGAAAGTGCGATACCGGCTTTGGAACAAAGCAAAGCCCGCCTTTTGGTCTTTCGATGCGAGTCGCATCGGCGCAGTCGCGCCGGGCCTCTCCGTAGGTAGCGATGGGATCAGTTATTTTGAACTCAATCCTCTCTACGCCCCGCAATTGGGGGGATGGGCTGCGCCGCAGTCAGGTTTCGGGCCCTCGGGAGATATATTCTCCTTCCGCACCGCGGGGACAGGAACGAATCGACTGAGCGGCCTCGGTTACAATGGCACCGACCAGCCCGATGGGCTCCCCACTGCCGGCGGATCGCTCGCGCCATGGTCTTCCCTCGGCGCCTTGCCGGGCGGGGTTCAGGGCTACTCTGGCGGGATCGGTGAGATCGTCGTCCTCCCGGGCGACGCTACCGCCGAGCAGGTCAGGCTCGCCCAAGACCGGCTCGCCGCCCAATACCGTCTCCTCGCACCGGACAGAACCTCTGATGGACTGCCCGACTGGTGGGTTCGCTTTTACCTGGGCGGCTCAACCGCCGGCGGCGACACGGACGGTTTGACTCTGGCCGCCGAGTGGGCGGCGGGGACTCACCCCTATCTTAGTGACTCGGATGGGGATACCATCGACGACGCCAGTGAGTTGGCCGACGGGACCGATCCCCGTAATCCCGACAGCGACGAAGACGGACTCCCCGACAATATCGACCCATCCCCCCTCGCCCCGGCCAACGGTCAGACGCTCGGCCTCCAGCGCCTCGTCGATCTGCTGGCTCTGGATCGTACCACCGACGGGGACAGGGACGGTGACGGAGTGTCAGACTTCGCAGAATGGCAGGTCATCGACCGGTATCCCAACGACGCGATCACCGATCACCGCCATGTAAGGCCCGACGACGACTTCGACGGTGACGACGTCAGTAATTTGCACGAGAGCCAGGACGGCACCTCCCTCACCGACCGCGAGGACTATTTCACCCGCGTCGTCTTCGGAGAACCCTTCGGATCTGTGGCAGCGGCGAATTGGATCGAGGATACGGGTGAAAGTGGGATTGAGTCATCGCGCTTGGTCCGTGCTTCCGCAGGCATTCTCGCCAGAGGAGTGAGTCGCCACGAAGCAGTAGACGGTACCCGCGTCAGGTTCCAATTTCACCCCCTCGTCGCTGGTTCCAATACCGACCAGATCACGATTGGGTTTTCCCCCCGCGGCGAGGGCGGAACGCTCGCCGACTGCGCCCTGACAATTCGTCAAAACAGCAACAACGAGGCCGAGATCCTCTCCGCTGGCGTCCCTCTTCCCGGCGCAGTCCCCATTCTCGTAAGCCCCGACGATCTCCTCGAATTGCGCCTCGAACTCACACCCGACGCCAACAACCTCTATCTCAAGAAAAACCATGTCGAGGTTCTGACCGTGCCACTGCCGCAGGCGTTCGGGATGATCAATGGCGAACTGGCACCGCTCCCGCTCATTGTTTCCCTGAATGCGCAGGGACCGCAGGGAGTTGCAGTGGGAGTAAGGAACCTTCGTTATCGACGGGTCTACGATCCCGATAGCGACGACGATTCACTCCCCGACCGGTGGGAGCAGCGGATCGTGGACGCGTATCCCCAGTTTGCGGGCATAGAGGAGGTCTTTCCCGGCGAAGATCCTGATGACGATGGCTTGACGAACCTCGAGGAATACGAGGCTGGCACTGACCCGACCAATCCCGACACCGATGGTGACGAGATGCCGGATGGGTGGGAGGTTGATTATGGGCTGAATCCGAAAAACCCCGCCGATGGGGCTGAAACCACAAACCCCGACGGCTCCCCCGCAGCCGGCGCCGACGCCGACGGTGACGGTCTTTCCAATATTGCGGAATATCGCTTTGGGTCTCGTCCGGACCGAGTTTCGACGATGAATGACGGGTTCTCCGATATATGGAAACATCGCTGGGATCTCAGCCCGACGGTCGGCCTTACTTCAACAACCGATACTGACGGCGACGGATTGAACTATGAAGAAGAATACACGCACGGCACGAATCCGAAAGTGAAGGACACCGATGGTGACGGGTGGGAAGACGGCTGGGAGGTGGACAACGGGTTTGATCCGGGCAACTCCTTTGACGCCCTGGGCGATTTGGACGGGGATCGTGTCTCTAACTTCGATGAGGTTCTCGCGGGGACAAATCCGAACAACGGTGCCTGGGAGACTCTTACGGTTGGCGGAACGTTCCTCCCAGAGGTGAATGACTTCGACGAATTGCTCACCTCACCATCAGCGATCGCAAATTTCCAATTGTATCGGTCCGGCGAAGTTTTTCGTGAGTTTTCCAAGCCGATGACCGGCCATGGACAGGTAAAACTGAGCGAGAGCGGGCTACCGGTCGCCGTGCTGCCGCTCACCTCCCAGGGTCAGGCAAAAATCTGGGTGGGCGGCGATAACTCGTTCGAGACGCCTCCCGCTCTTAGACAAAGCATTTGGAAGACACTCCCCGGGGGCGATCTTCTGTTGGCCTTCGAAGAGGATCCCGTGGCAGGTTCCTACGCGATCTGGCAGAATGTTTTCCGCCTTGTGGACCCGGCTCGGTCTTCCCTTCGGCGATTGACGCCCCCCGCGCAGGAGAGTTTCCGCACCGATCGGGTCGTCGGCCCCTTGCGAGATGGCACCTATTTAGTCACAGGGCGACCCTTCGCACATGGTCTCAAGACGGACCCGATTACCGGCGCGCGGGAAATGTTCTATTCAGAGCCCCTCTATTTCCAAACGAGGCTTCGTCGACGCGGTTCGTGGATTGATCTTTCTCTGACGAGTGACAATCGCCATTTCTGGGGGATGGATGCGAACGGACGGGGTGACGTCTTGGGGATCGCCGTAAACCCCGTAGCCGATTACCATGATTGGGTGCCCGCATCACCTGAAATCCCCGCGCTATCAGGTGAAATCGCGATCTGGCGCGATGGGGTGTGGATCTACACCGGCCTTCCGAGTTTTCACTACACCCACCTCTCCGAAGACGCACATGCCAATGTCGATGAACCCGGGGGAGGGGTTTGGCTGAAACCACTCTGGCTGGACCTTGCCGAAGATGGCTCCTTCACCACCCTCGTATCCCGTGAACCAGCGCGAATGGCCTTTGGCACGGGGTATTCCCGCCCCGACTTTCCGGAGCACGCCCAGTTCTTTAGCGAATTGATACGGTGGCAGGATGGCGCACTCGTCAGCCTTGCCCAATATCCCCGTGAGGGCGAACTCAACCTACCGAGTTCGGGCGAGGGGTACTCCTACACCCCCGATCGGATCGTCTGGCCGACCTTCGTGGGGAATGATCGGGGCGACGTCGCCGAGACTTCTCGTCAAACCCCCGAGGGACCTGCCGCGACACCCCGCTTCTTTGGGCGGAACGGTGCCACTCGCTCGATTTCGCCCCACGCGCGCCGCGTCACTCGAGACGGCGGCCTACTTTACTCGGATCGATTCGAGTATTGGCAGGTAGCCGACGCAGATCTCGACGGCATCGCCGACGATTGGGAAACTTTCCACGGGCTCTCGTCCGATGAACCCGAAGATGACATCCTTGACCCCGACGAAGATGGCTTGTCCAACTTTGTCGAGTACCGTCTTGGCACTGATCCGAACGAAGACGACACCGATGGCGATGGACTTTACGACGGATGGGAGCATCGTTTTGGCTTCGACCCCTTGAATGAGGATGAAACCGATGTCGACCTGGATGACGATGGGTACGATCTTCTCGAAGAGTCCCTGTATGGAAGTGATCCCAACGATGCATTGAATGATCGTGACGGCGACGGGATGGATGATCGTTACGAGTATTTGAACCTGCTCAATTCCGACGACGCCACCGATGCTGCTCGAGACGACGACTACGACGGGGCCAGCAACCTTTTTGAGTCGCGTATGGGGACCAATCCCAAGGCCCGTGACACCGATGGTGACGGCGTGATTGATTCTCTTGAAATATGGGGATTCCCCACCGATCCCGGAAATGCCGAAGACTTCATCGATTATGGCGGCACCGTAACGATGGCGGCTGGCGCTGAGATGTCCTTCAATCTAGTCGTTCCGAACACGATGGGCCGTGACGTCACCGCCCTGCTCGAACTTGGAGCGGTCGTTTATCATGGGGAAGGAACGCTACCCGACACGACCGGTTGGTTCGAGATCACCGCCCCGCAACCCGCCGCAAGCTGGGAAGATTTTACCCTGCGCGTCACCCTTCGGCCCGGCGCCCATTACCGGGGCGGTACCTTCAGGCTGCCCTTCGCCTTGCGTGAGTCCCTGGGCCGCACTTCTCTCGACGAGCCGGGGGTGCGCGATGACTTCATTGTTTCCAGCGTCTTCGAATTGAAACTCGAACCCGAGATCACCGTTTCCCTCTCGGGCGATTTCACCGCCGTCGCCGAGGGTGCCGCGATGCCGCTTACGGCTGATCTTGTCATTCCATCGGGCCTCGTCCCGAGGGAACTGGAACTCTACTTCAACGGCCATCTTGTCGCCGAATCGGTAGGAACCGCTGCGAATCCGCTAACCACTTCCGTGGCACTTTCCGCTCCCATGTTCTACCGCCTTGGCGACAGCTTCGAGATTACCGCTCGGGTCTATGACAGCACGGGCCGTTCCGGTCCGCTCTCGACCCCGGTCACTGCCATGGTCAATGCGGTCGCCGACTCTCTTGACCTTGACTCCCTTCCCGACTATTGGGAGCAGGCCATCGTCGATATCAATCCCGACGACGGATTCACCGAGGTCTCGCACATTCTGGAGACCGACGACTTCGACGGCGACGGACTGACCAATCTCGAGGAGTTTCTTGGTAAAACAGATCCCACCAACCCCGATGAGAATCGAAACGGTATCTTCGACGGCTGGGAGGACGAACTCGACCTGATTTATACGGGTGCAGACGGAGAAAACCTCGAGACGGATACCGCAGCCGCGTTCACGGGCTGGGCCTCGTCCGGCCTTCAAGCGACGCTGCTTTCACCCATCGGCATTCCGATGACCGTAGACCCGGGGTTCAAATCCGGTTTTGCCGCTTTGGGGCTCGGGGCTGATGCCGGCGTGGGCACGGGGCCGCTGGCCGGCCCTCTTGCGGCCGCCCCGGACTGGACGGTTATTGGCATCTACGAGCCTGCGGCAGAGTTCTTCGATCCCGCCAGTTTCAACCCGAAAGTGCTCCTGAGCCTTCCGGGCTTTGTCGAGGTCTCCGGCGCCGGCGGGATCATCCAAATCACCGAATCACACCCCGATGCCACAGAGCCTGTCTCCGCGGTATCAACGATCGCGGCGATCGCCCCGACCGAGCGTGAGACTTGGGGGATTGCGCTCGTGGGCAACACTGCCGATCCCGCCAGTGTAAGCCTGCAAGTCGGGCCTATCGCCGACTGGCCCGCCCGGGTGACCAGCTTGACCTTGGCCTTGCCGGCGAGGACACGCCAGCTCACCGCTTTTACCCTGGGTGCCCGCACCGCGCCGGCCGCTGGTGAGGCAGGCGACGGCATGGCGAGTTTGCATGGAGCGTGGATCCTCGACGACAGAGCATTTTCGCCCGAGCATCTGCAGCATTACTTCACCACCGTGGCGCCACTGTGGCGGCCTGGCGCGCCAAGTGCCCCCAATGTGGAAATCACAACGCCGGCGCAAAGGTCGCGCTATCCATCGCCCTCCATCATTCATCTCGCGGCGACGGTGACCGAGACAGGCTCGCCAGTGGAACAAGTCGCCTTTTATCAGGGGACAACACTTCTCGGGGTCGATACCACGGCCCCGTTTGAGGGGTTTTGGAGAGTAAGGCAGACCGCCACCTATTTCGTAACGGCCCACGCGACTGCAGCCAATGGCCTCACCGCAGTTTCGGACCCGCGGACTATTATGGTGAAAGGTTCCACCACGGGCGGCAATACCGCGCCGAACTTCCGTCCCGGCTTCAGCCTCGTCGGTCCGACCCAGACAATGCTGCAGTCTCCCTTTACACCCGGCGGACCCGGCGGACCCGGCGGACCCGGCGGACCGAATCCCGGTCCCGAAAATAGGCCAGAAGACCACGAGAGCGATTTTGACGGCGACGGCAGAACCGACTCGGAAGACTGGGTCGATTACGATGACAAACTCAGTGCCTGGGGTCCGACGGGAGTGCCGCGTTTTGCCGTTATTGAAACGGGGGCTTTCATCCCGTGGCGATCAAATAAATTCGGCATGGTTCTCGGATACAAAGGCACCGAGCCGACCGTTGACGCGGAATGGTACGTGTGGTACCAGGGAGAGTGGGAAAACAAGAAGCTTGATGTTAGCACACTCGGCGGTGACGACACCTCCGGCCAAAAGATGAATGCCATTCCCACCCTTTCCCAGGACTATCCGGTGGCCTACGGCACGGTCAACGGCACCCGTGTCCTCGGCTGTAATGACAACCCCGGCGGGGTCACCCTCGGCTACGCCTTCACCCCGGACGATGGGTTTGTTGCTCTCGAAGAGGCCGCGCCATCCGGGGCCGACGCAAGCGGGATGTCTTTCGGGGGCATCAATGCAAACGGCTTTACCGGCGCTGTCTCCGCTATCGAAACGGACCGTTCCGACGATGGTTGTGAGGAAACGCCCCGCTCCGGTAGCGCCACCTGGACTTTCGGCGGTGTTGTCTCCGATCAGTGGATACCGAAAGATGATGATGATGATGGTGGCGGTGACGACGGAGGTGATGGTGGTGGTGGTCCCGACGACGAACGGTGCGCTCCGAGTAAGGTGCCCGAGGAACCTCCGTTCGACGAAAAGCCGGCCAAGAAGAACCCCTTGCAGCCCACTCACGGAATGATAGGGGCGGTCAAGGCCAGCACTTACTGGACGCTTTGCAAAGAGGAAAAACCTTCCGGCAATGGCGGAGCCGACGCTGAGGCTTACGCCGAGGCTTGGCGGCAGGCCGCCGCGACCTACAACGCCGAGGTCGATGCGTGGACACCTGAAGGCGATCTCCCGTGCCCCAAGTTCGTGCCGCCCCCGGGCAGTGGAGGCAGAGGCGAGGCTGTCGAAGTGGATGTGCCCGAGCGCGGCGAATACCTCTACAATGGACAGACCCAGCCCGCCGCGACGCACCCGCAGTTGCCCGAGATGGCCCTGGCCCTGAGTGACCCGGTCGTGCATCCGACCAGCCCGCCAATCGTCGCCGTGACGAAGGGGAAATGGACAAAGGGCGCGCGGATTCCCGACTCGAAGTGCAGTTGCAATTCAGGCACCTTCACCCGTGAACGGCGCGTGCTTTGGGTGACCCATGATGGAAAAAACGAGTTGGTGGAATTGCGTGATGGTCGGGAGGGAACGCCTATCGATCTGGGCAGTTTTGTCACCGCCGGAGCTGCCGGCGATGACCGCACCTTTACCGTCGGGACCTTCGGGCTGGGCGGACTCTGGGCGGATGGGGAAGTGCATCCGTGGGCGGAGTTGACCGGTGGGAAGAGTATTTCGCTCTGGAACTGGTATGTGGGGCGTAAGGGGCTGAGTTGTGCCAAGGGGGAGAATGGAGGGATGATCCTTGTGCCTGTGGAGATAAGCAACGTGTATTCAAACCAAATTTACGACAACGAATGCCAATCACTTCCAACCCCATACTTCCGATGCGAACCTGACAATCCGATGCTAGTTGGACCTTGGGATGACGAAAAGGTAAGGCTTGCAATGAAAGTGGAAACGACGGCAGATGATGATTTGCGTGCTAAAATCCGAGTTGCGGTGCGTGAAGTCGGAACCGACGAAGTGTCTGAGAGCGAACCGATTTCCCGCGATGGTGAGAAAACCTATTTAGAGTTTGATGCTCCGTCTGTTCGCCGAAAGGCGACCACGATTCCCATCTGGCCGGTTAAGCCCGTTGTCTACGAGGTAGTTCTTGGATATGACGAAAACGATGATGGCGAGTTGTCGGATTCGGAGGTCACAATGGTCTTTGATAAAACACCTGCCATCGACTGCCACGGTGCTACCTATGATGGAGGATCGACTGCGTATAAGGACAAGATTTATGCATTTAGCGCTGACGCATTCGAGGCTGCTAAAACTGAGGTGTCTAACATTGCAAGCGTGTCGAGATTAGCAGGATTCGGATACGCTGCTGACTTAGTAAGTAATTTTTCGGGAGCTATCACTACCGCTCCAGAAGGTGCGACAAGAACCGAAGGACATGCGATCTCACCGGACCAGCCGAAACTGTCGCATCGGGTTGGCGCATATTGGGGAGAGAATTGTGACGCGACCACACACAAGTTTGAGTTTGGCCCGGAAAGTGAAGCATCTGATGATATTGCCAATTCAGAGGCAATTTTTGAAATCGTGCTCCTCGGAACTTTTGACAATGCGGTGAGCCTCGATCTCGATTTTGGAGAAGGAGAATCGACCAAGACGAGCGACTGGTTTTCGTTTCAGGAAAGCGTCGATTTTCTGGATAGCGATGCATATTTTGAACGTGTCTTTCTCGCTTTTGGGAAATGTGACTTGGAAGGAAGCTTCCGCATCCAATATGGTCCGATTTCTGCTAATAATCCCGCCTTGGAGGTGAAAGCATATCAAGTCGTTGGCTACCTTACCGATTTATACGATTTTGCAATAGATTCTCCAGAACCCGGACCGACAACCGCTTTAATACAGGCCGGATATGCATCCATTGCGAGCGGTGACGAAGGCAAGGTTTTTTATTCCGAAGCCTCATTTGATTCTGTTGATTGGATATCTCGAACGATACCGTTTCCGCACTCGAAACCGTTGTTTTATAGTTGGGAAGATGGTTCGGAGGACGTGTGTAAAACGTGCCCGTAAATACAATCTTCGGAAACTTTAAGCCTGATGAAATCAAATATACAGATAGGTATGCTGGCTGCGGTATTCGTGTTAGGTTTTGGCGGGTTGGGAAAGGCGTTCTCACCCGAAGACCTTTCGAGAATAACTGGACTACCAGAGAAAAATATAGCGGTCAAAAATCTTTCTCACAAAGCGAAAAGAGACCCAGAAACGTTGTGGGCCATTGACGTTACCGGAATCGAGAGACGAACGCTTTATCCTTTTACAATTGTTGTGACGAAGAAGGGATCGCTTCTCGACGACGAGAAGCGGAGGGAGTTTTCCAAAATTTTGGGTGATCGAGCTCCGACGGCCGCTATCGCGCAAATCAAAGAATTGGATTTTCCAAACGGTTACGGAATATCAGGCATACCCGCATTTGGCCCGGACGCAGTCATTTACACATCTCTTATGTCTTTAGAGTCTCACGGAGTCGATGTGAAGGTCGCTGTGAGACTAGGGGCAGACTCGACGCCGCTTTTGGAGAAAAACTGGAATGAGGGTTATACAGCGAAGATGCTCGGCGAGTCCGGAATCTCGGAGTTCCTCGAAAAGGTGTGCCGAGGATTGGAATCCTTGAATCCTGACGAACTGATTACATTTGAAGATGCACTTTCTCCAGTTCTGCTTCGGAAAGAAAATGTGAGCAGCGATGGGATCACCCGCAACACCGGGAATGTGGCCGATACCGAACCGGAGTCATCGAAAACCTCCGGAGCTGCTGACAGGCGCGATGGTTCCCAAACCCACATGAATCTGTTTTTGGTTTTATTCATCTTCGGTATTATAATTGTCGGGTATCTGGTGCTAAAACGGTTTCGGAGAAAAGAATGACACGGTCCGGTCGTATTTTCGAGGTGCTTATAATCGCTCTCCCGGTAGTCCTGATTTATTTACTATGGATGTCGACTTCAGGTGCGCCACAGAGGTTCCATATGATAATTTTCGGTTGCTATCTCACCCCGAGTTTGATTGGACTGGTTCTAGCGAAAAAAAACGCAGGTATTTGCGAGCCACCGTGGCTGCTCATTTGTTGCTGTTGCTGATTTATGCCGGAGTTGCAATATCACAATGGGTCTCCTACCGAACCACACCAAGCCATCACGGCGAGAATCTTTCCGGATTTTTGTGGGTATCCATTTACATGCTTCTTGCATTTTTAACTCCGATCATTTTTTTATCTATCTGGATCGGAACGTCTCAGAAATCCGATGCCTTAAAGGGAGCACCCGACAAACCTCAAAGACCGGTCGACCCTGACAAAGCCACGCACTGAACGGCTGGCGCTGAACTCAACAAGAGCCATCGCTTGGGAAACGCGGGAAACGGGGTCAGAACATGAAAGAAAGCTGGATTGGGAAACGGAAACGGGGTCAGGGAAACGGGGTCATCAGGGAAACGGATCGGAAACGGGGTCAGGGAACCAATTATCAATTTGACAAAGGATCGCTTCTGTAGAACCATCCGAAATGCCTCGTCAGGTGCGAATCGAATACGAAGGAGCTTTCTACCACGTTATGGCGCGTGGCTATCGACGGAACCGAATCTTTGCTTCTCCCAACGGAGCAGATGAGAAGCTCTTCCTCAAGACTCTGGGGGAATGCTGCGAACGCACCGGGATACGGGTTTGGGCGTGGATATTGATGGGGAACCACTACCACCTTCTCATTGAGACCCCCGGAGCCAACCTCGTCGAGGGCATGGGGTGGCTGCAAAACACCTACACGCACCGATTCAACGCACGCCATCGCCAGTGGGGAAGGCTCTTTGGCGACCGCTATAAATCCGTGCTGATCGAATCCGGGGGAAGTGACGGTGACCTTTATATGAGGACACTCTTCGATTACATCCACCTCAACCCGGTCCGCGCCGGTCTCGTCCCCTCCGATTCTTTCGAAGGGCTACTGAACTATCCGTGGAGCAGTCTTACGATGGGGTATGCGCTGGCCCCGAAGAAGCGGGAGCCGTGGTTGGCCGTTTTGGAGGGGCTCGCCCTCTTCGGCTACGATGATCGGGTGGCGGACAGGAGACGATTCGTGGAACGTCTCGAAGCAAGAGTGAACGAAGAAGTCCGGGAGAAGTGTGGTTTGTCGGAACTCGAAGGCCAAACCTTGCAGAGCACCTTGAGAAAAGGATGGTATTGGGGAGGCGAAGCATTCAAGGAAACCCTCCTTGATCAGCTCGACCAGTTAAAAGACGGGAAACTTCCCGTGTCGAAAGACTTTCGGGGTAGCGATCAAGCCAAAGACTATGCGTTGCGGGACGCGGAGGCGATCATATCGGCAGCAGTGCGGCATTTCAAGATGGAGGGAGGAGGGCAAGACGATTTCGCGGCATTGCCGCGCGGCGACGTGCGCCGGGCGGCTGTGGCATGGGCTCTGTCGCGAAAAACCTCGCTTAGACAGTCATGGATGGCCGACCGGCTTTCACTGCGAACCGCCGGCAACGTTTCGGAGCAGGTGCGGCGGTTCACCGCGAAGTCTGAAAAGGATTTCCCCAAAGAGATTCGCAACTGGAGAAAACTGAACCAATGACCAGTGTGCTCGATGGCATGACTTTTGACCGCTCCTCACTCTTTGAATATTGGTTCCCTGACCCCATTTCCCGAACTGACCCCATTTCCCGAATTTACCCCGATAACTTTCCAATTGACTTCATTTTGACGCTTATTGAAGAATGAAAAAAGTTACTCCTGGTCGATTGCTCGGCGTCATTTTGGTAATTACATTTGTGTCCATTTGTGTTTTTTATCTCAAAGCTGGTTATGATGGTATAGACCGGGCGAAGGAGCGGAGGGATCGAAGCACTACATGCTCGTCTATCAGTCAAGCCATACTGGTGTTTTCTGCGCTGAATGGCGGCGCGAAACCGAAATCGATCTCAGATCTGAAAATCGATGGAAATGAAGATTTAGCTCCATTCAACTTTTATTTTGAGGGTGAGAAAATTGGTTCACGAGGGATTTCGATTTTTGCCGAGGTGCCCACGTGGCGTGGATCATCGAAAAATTATGTGATCTATTTTGACGGGAGCGTCCTTGAGGAATAATTTTACCGTTCTCTTTGCTGGTTCGGACCGGACAAGGGGTCGTGACAGTTTAGCGGCGCGTCGCTGTTTAGTGTGGAACCCACACTACACGACAAGAATTGAGTGATATTTCGTAACTATTCAGCCCGAAAAATTGATCTCGGACAAGAAAAAGAGCTTGTACTATGAGAATTATAAGCTTGGGTGATCTTTTTGCCATCCGAACGTCCTACTCGCGAACAACTTATCGCTCTTGCCAAGAGCGATCCCGAGGCCATTGCCGATCTTTTTTTGATGTTGTGGGACCGCGTCGAGGCACTTGAGGCGAGGGTGCGCGGAATTCTTGGCGACAGGTTAATTATTTGAAATTCCCCCTTGCCAAAAAGTGTTCGTGAGATCAATGTTCATCAGGGCATTATCCAAGAATCTAATGAGACAATCACGCACCCGGGGAACCGGCCTCAGCTACTACCACGTGATTTGCCTCTGAGGAGGCTGTGCATTTCAGGCTTCGCTGTGTCGAAGCGCTATCGCGCGTGGCACTCACGCATTGTTGACCGGAGGTTCATCCTCGGTGACGAGGAGCGGGAACACTTTGTCGTCCTCATGCGCAAGCTCGAGGCTTTTCTCGGTCTCCGTGTCGTCACTTATGTGGTGATTTCCAACCACTTCCACCTTCTTCCGATGGGAGCTACAAATCATCGTGCGTTACCAGCTTCGGCCTTAAGCGCAAGACCGGGGCGCGACGAATGCGGGAGGCGGATTGGAAACGGGGTCAGGGAACCAATATCCAATTTCACCTTCTTCCCACCCACACCCATCCCCCGCTGGCGCACGAGCAACCGCAGCCCTTTTCGTCACCCTTGCAAGCGTCCACTCCGGCGACTGGCCCGGGTGACAGAGGGACTCTTTTGTCCCTCGGCTGCGTCCCATGCTTTCTCCCACAGATTCAGGGAGGCCAGCAGATTTTGGATCAATCGAGAGCAAATCTGCTGGCCTCCCTGAATCTGCTGGAAATTACTAAACCTCGTGACGCGAAGTGTAGGCGAACATGGAAGGGTGAAGAGGCGAGGCAAAAGGGGCTATCCGGGGAGAAACGGGGTCAGGGAACCAATATCCAATTTCACCTTCTTCCCACCCACACCCATCCCCCGCTGGCGCACGAGCAACCGCAGCCCTTTTCGTCACCCTTGCAAGCGTCCACTCCGGCGACTGGCCCGGGTGACAGAGGGACTCTTTTGTCCCTCGGCTGCGTCCCATGCTTTCTCCCACAGATTCAGGGAGGCCAGCAGATTTTGGATCAATCGAGAGCAAATCTGCTGGCCTCCCTGAATCTGCTGGAAATTACTAAACCTCGTGACGCGAAGTGTAGGCGAACATGGAAGGGTGAAGAGGCGAGGCAAAAGGGGCTATCCGTGTCATCCGGGGTTCCCCTTTCTTGACCACAGATTTCAGGGATGGGCACGGATGGGGAGGGAGGGGATGGTTCTAGGGGGCAGTCCTATTGTTCTAGCTGTCAGTCCTAGATCGCGAAGCGCACCTTTCAACCTCTGAGGGGCACCTTTCAACCCCTGAGGGGCACCTTTCAACCCCTGAGGGCGGATCCAGCCCGGGTCGATGAAAAGGGCGCGAAGACGACCTCGTGGGCAATACAAGGGGTGTTCCGCCGCTTCCGTCCCTCACCGATCTCACGATGCGCCCATTTCTGTTGCGACGACCTTGACCTTTCCCATTGCCCAAATCACCTTTGTGGCTTTGTGGCTTTGTGTGAGACCTGAAAACGGGGCGACGAGGCTCCTGACGATAGGGAGAGCCAGGCGGCACGCGTGCGCAATCGTTCGCTCGGGCCGAGCTCCGCTCCCTTAGAATCCGGTCCGAACCAATTCGCGGGGAGCGTCGGGGAAACGGCTTCGCCTTGCCCTTCGGGGGACGGGGTCAGGGGAGCGCAGCACAAAATTAGGCGTCTTCTTCAACAGTAGCCGCAGCGGAACATGCCAATGTTCCCTCTTCTTTGGACGCGCAACGGGGAACATTGGCATGTTCCTCTACGAGCTGGCGCTCTCCTTCCTTCTCCCTTCAAGCGCATTCCGTATTGCAAATGACGCCATCAAACATCTCGGGCCCTCGCCAACAACAGAAGGAACACGTTCCCGCCACTCCCCGCCGCCATTCAATCTCACCATCCGCCCCGCCCTCCTGCGGCTGCCACCGCCACGCCAGGGCAGTCAAAAATCCCCTTTGTGGCTTTGTGGTTTCGTGTGAGAACTAAAACCGGGCAGCAAGGCAGCTTCAAGATTTCCTCGTGAGATAGACGACCCGACCCGCGTGGACCGTGATGACTGTTAGATCAAAGTACCACGCACGCGCAATCGTTCGCTCGGTCCGAGCTCCGCTACCAGGGTTCCGGCCTTTGTGCGGAGCGGGAGAGGCGGGGGCGTTTTCCGTATTCGAGGAGAGCTCATCGAGCAGCCTCGCTCTCCCACGAAAGGCCAAGGTCTGTGCCCCCGCGTTGGGTATCCGATGGCGATTGATCATCCAACCCGGCCTCACAGAGACCGGCTACAGAATGGGCCGATGATGGCAGGCAGGGAAGTGCGCGATGTGTCCATCCAACTCTGCCTCGTTCTCCTCTCACCAGGCAAGGCATACCGAGAAAGGCGACTCAAAGGCGATCCTCGACCCGAAGGCCCGCTCGGAAAGCAGTTGGATGCTTCAGGCGTAAGCCCTGCCCTATCGCACGGAAAGAGCGGGATCGACCGAACCCTTGCCGGGCACCTGCTTCCAGAGAGCGCTCGAGAAGTAATCGACCCTGAATCGATCGGGACGCGCGGTGGTGTAGTAGATGTTCTCCCGATTGAAGAGCTGCTCGGGCTGGTAAAAGGCCGATGCCTCCCCGACGGCGGCGAGATCGCTGCGCTCGATCTTCTTCTGCAAGGTCGATTCGAGGATGTATTGCTGCGCCCCGACCCGCACGACGACCCAGGCGTGCTGCCCGATGTTCCCATTCCACCCGATCGCGACGCGGGCGTCGAAGCCGGCCCCGATGAGGATGTCGGCGAGGAGGATGGAGGTGTCTTCACAGTCCCCGGCGGCCTCGTTCCACGTCTCACGCGAGGTCTTCCAGACTTCACGGGAGCTCGATTCGTCGTCATCTTTTCCAGAGTCGTTCGGGCGATCCTGATCGAGTTCGTAGTCGCACTGGTCCGCGATCAGTCCCCAGAGTGCCACAATCTTGTCCTCATCGCTCTGGCTGCTCGCCTTTTTCCCGACCGCTTGCAGTTCGAAACCTTCGAGGAAGTCGGTCGCCCTGCGGATCTCGCCATTTATACCGGCCGCAAGAACGTCGAACGGCAGATCGCAGTGCGGGCAGGAGAGGATGAGGGTGCGCGTCTCCCGATTGAGTTCGAGGGCATGGATCACATCGCAGTGCGGGCAGCGGTTGAAAAATCGGCCGCCCCCCTCGTTCGCCGCCCGCAGAGAGAACTGGGGGATGCGTCGCGACATTACTCCGAGCGCACCGAGACGGGTTCCCGCGCGGAAGACGGTCGTGTTGATGCAGTCGAAATCAGGATTGGCGACCGCAGTCCAGCCGGTCAGCTTGCTGAGGAGCTCGTCGCGATTGCTCGAAGTGATAAGGTTCGCCGCGAGATACTGGGCCCCGGGGAACTCGGTCTGGATGGCATCGAAGACCTCGTCGAGGGCGATCTCTTTCGGGTCGGGATGGGAATGGACAAAGGTTTCGAGGAAAGACTGGATCGGCTCGTCGATCCGCACTTCATCGACGGAGGCCGGCACCCGAACGCGGTTGATCTTCGACATCGCATCGGACCGGAAACCGCGCTGAAAGGTCGCATCCACTTCGGGGAGCGGATGAAAGATGCCGAGAACATCGACCTTGCCCGACTTTTGCAAGCCGATAAGCAGAGCCACGCCACCGGCAAGCACAAGGCCGCCGAAGCTGAATACGCCTCGTACCATTCTTTCTCGGAAAATGTGTTGTGTGTCTGGTCGGTCGCGTTCCCGCGCCCTTCGGTTTCGTTATGGAAATTATAAACCTCCTCACGCCTCCGCGCCACAAATTATTTCAATCCAACCAATCATTAAAGCTGTTTTTTTAAAATCTATTGAAGATTAAGGGATCATAAGTGCCGGATTTTCAATAACGGAGTCCAATCTGACTCCGCACCGCTTTCTAAAAGACCAAGATCCCCGGACCTCGTCTCTCGCCCCTGCTCGGCGGGGAATGCGGCGGGCGGGCGGCTCAGTTGTCGGTTCCCCAGCTCTTGGTCTCTTGGCCGAATCCGACCATCTCGACTTCTTCGTTTTCCTCGAGATCTTCCTGGAGCGGGGCGAAGCGCTCGGCGCGGAAGCCGAGTTCCTGCTTGATACTGGAATGCGGGTCATCGGGATTGTTCAGCTCGACGAGCAGAAGGAGGATGTCGAAGTCCGCCCCGCTGATGGTGAGCTTCGCGTCGTCATTCAGGGAAAAGGTCGGATTCGAGCGTCCCGCCCCCATCGCGCGGACGGTGTAGAGCTTGTTCCGCTTGGGCAGTTCTTTGTAGAGGTCGTAGACCCAGGGATCGAACTGATCGTCGATGCAGACTACGCGCTGGCCGTTTTGGAACATGATGGGAGATGGTGGGGGAAAGACGGGGGGAGATGGCGGCTTTCCGCTTAGCACAGGAAGCGGTAATTTTCCAGCGGTGAAAAGAGCGGGAGGCGAAGTTGACCCTTGTGGGGTGTGGAGAATCAGAATGGCAGACAGGAATGTCTGACCCACATTGATGACCTGACTCTATGGGGTGGTGGGGAATCAGAATGGCAGACAGGAATGTCTGCCCCACCTTATCAGATGGCTGGGATCAGCCTCTACTCCGGAATCGGGTCTGTGCGTTTCACGGTGGTGCCTTCCCAGATCGCTTCGTCGGTGGCGGAGTCGTAGGTGAGGACGCGGTGGGCGCTACCGGGAGCAGGATCGAGTTGGACTTTCGGGATCCACTTTCGATGCTCGGCGATGACGGCAGCATTCGCGGGGTCGGCGGCGAGATTAGTCCATTCGTTAGGGTCTTTCCGCATGTCGTAGAGTTCTTCACTGCCGTCAGCGTAGACGATGTAGCGCCAGTTCTCGGAGCGTATCCCGTGGTTGCCTTTGTTGTGACTGGTCACGGCGGGTCGCTCGCGTTTGGTGGCGGCGTCCTTCAACTGCGGGATGAGGCTGAGTCCCTCGAGATCGTCACGGGCAGGCAAGCCGGCGAGATCGATGAGGGTCGGGTAGATGTCGAGCAACTCGGCGGGCTGGGTGCTGCGGCCTCCGGCAGTGATGCCGGGTCCGGCGAAGAGGAGAGGAACGCGGGTGCCGTCGTCCCAGAGGGTATTTTTCCCGGTGATCCCCTTCTCTCCGAGATGCCAGCCGTGGTCACCCCAGACGACGACGATGGTGTTGTCGGCGAGCCCCTTTTTATCGACGGCCTCGAGGACCCGTCCGATCTGGGCGTCGACGAAGCTGGTGCAGGCAAGGTAGCTGCGCACGAGGTTGCGCCACTGCCCATTTTCCTCGACCCACTTGAGCCTCGGCTCGGGCAGGTTCCAGTGCGGATACCAGGAAAAACGCGGGGTGTCGTCGCGATCATCACGCTTAATCACCGGCAGGACGCTGTCGTCGTCAGGATAGAGGTCGAACCACTTCTGGGTCGCGTAGCAGGGCACGTGTGGCAGGAAGAATCCAGCGGCAAGGAAGAAGGGCTCCTCCGTTTTCGACGCCTCGATCTGCTCGATGGCCCAGCTCGCAACCTGGTAATCGCCTTTGCCGGTGTCGTCGTTGTCGAGCGGCCAGACACCCCAGTCCATGAGAGGATGATCGCCCATCGGCGTGGGAGGGATGAGCTTTTTGGGCGGCCGCACTCCGACGCCGGGGCTGGGACCGCGCACGTCAAATTCAGCGGGCTCGGCCGGGGCGGCAGGCTGACTAGCCTTTCCTTTTCCCTTCCCCTTTCCCCCGCCGGCTCCACTCCCGGTGCCGCCGTGGTAGATCTTCCCGGCAGCGAGAGTCTTGTATCCATTCGCGGCGAAGTTCTGAGGCAGGCTGACGCGGTCTTCGAATCCGGGCACAGTGCGGAACCAGGGCGAGAGGCCGTAGATCCCGGTGGTGGTGGGACGCAGTCCAATGAGGAGACTGGTGCGCGAGGGATTGCAGAGAGGGGCATTGCAATGGGCGTTCAGAAAAGTGGTGCCGCGCGCCGCGAGGGCGTCGAGATGGGGCGTCTTCGCCATGGGGTGCCCGCCGATGTGGCCTATCCAGTCGTTCTGATCATCGATCGCAATAAAGAGGATGTTGGGCTTTTCGGCCTGCGCAGGGAGGATGCCCGCGCTGGCGAGGA
>Ga0209390_10004498_pt1 | contig 20857 bp, 19 predicted proteins | sample BON01_FD_187212 | JGI IMG/M metagenome (GOLD analysis project Ga0209390, IMG submission 187212) | Freshwater microbial communities from Lake Bonney liftoff mats and glacier meltwater in Antarctica - BON-01 (SPAdes) (version 2) | ecosystem: Environmental > Aquatic > Freshwater > Ice > Glacier... | reverse complement strand
TTGCGTTACCTGCGAATGGGTTGCCGGCTTTAGAGGCAGCGCTGGCGGGGAGGGGGATTGTGTGTTTGGCCAGTGGGGAGATGCCGGATGTTTTTAAGTTGTTTTTGTATGGGCAGGATGAGGGGGAGGAGGTTTACCTAGTGCAGGCGCTGTTGCAGAAGGCGGCGAAAAGGCTGGAGGTGACGCTTAAAGTGAAGGGTGGTGGTGGTGCTGGAGATGGGGGAGGGAGAATAGGGGGGGGGAATGAGGCGTCGGTTGATGCCTTTGTGGATTTGATTAGTCAGGCTTTGTATTCGCTGGAGTTGTTGTGAGGAGAGGGGGCGAAGCGAGGCGGGAGGGGGTTTCAGATGAAATGTGTGATAAATCAAAATTAAATAAAGTAAACGAATAGAATGATGGTTTGCGTATATGCGAATAAATTACAGCGCTCTAACCCTTTGTTTTTCCCTTGTTTCTTCAAAAGTGAAAGAGGGTCGCCTACGCTAATGCCTATTGTTGTATTCTTTTCCATTACACACCTATTTAAATTAAAATCAAGGCAACGACGGCGACGCCACAGGACTCAACTGAGGATCAAATGCATCGTCTCGTGCTGCTGCTGCTGCTGCTGCTGCTGCTGCTGCCCCACCATCAGATTCAAAACAAGTCTTATCCAACTTCCACACCTCCCGACTCAACAACATGGGGCTATGAGCAAGGCTAGCCATCACGTGCTCCTCCTCCAGATCATGCCTCGTCACCACCCCTACAAGTTGCCCCTTCTTATTCAATACCAACAAATGCCGCAACCCCAAACTCCTAAACAAACGATACGCCCTCGGGACAGTCGTCGCCTCCGAAACAAAAAAAGGAGCCGTGTCACAATAAGGCCTCAAATCAATCCATCCCATCCTCTCCTCCTTCGTCAGACAAATCGCATCCACATCAGGAAAATGCGGAAAGAACCTCTCCAATTTCTCATAAGGCAAAACAGACTTCCTCGCTGCTCCTCCCTCCCTCTCCCCCCCTTCAGCGGCAGCATCAAAAGCTTTAAGAAACAAGAGCGTACACAAAGTATCCCGTGAAATACTCCCAAACACCGTATGCCCCTCCTCCAGCAGTGGAAAACAATTATGCCCCGTCGCCAACAGCAACTCATAAATCCTCCCTACATTCGACACGGGCCTCAAAAACTGAGGATCAGTCGCCATAATCTCACACACCCTCAAATCATGCAACCGTTCCTCCTTCGGGCACTGTGGCTCCAAGAACGGAATCTGGTGCAAGTGAATATGCATATGATAAATCGACTCATTAAAAGCATTCCCCACCCACCGGGACAAAAACAAACTAAGGCTCAGCGGCAACAACAAAGACAGATTTCCGGTCGCCTCCAGCAAAATCAAGGCCAAGGAAATCGTCATCCTACTCATCCCGCCCAACACAGCCGACGCCATTACCAACGCATAAATCCCCGGCTCCGCAAACCCTCCAAAAGGATGCAAAGCCTGCCCCACAATCCGCCCCAAAGCCGCACCCGAGAGCAACGACGGAATAAACAACCCCGAGGGGATCGACGCACCAAACGTCATGAATGCTAGGAAAAAGTACGGAAAGAAGAAGCCCAGCAAAGCAGCAGTCGAGAACACCGGCTCCCCCGTCTCTAAATGCATGGGCAAATGGAACAAAATCCGCAACGAATCATCCCAAGACTGAAAATAAAGAGAGGCCAGCTCATTGTAACTATCACTCCCCCGACACAAAAAAGGCCGGAGCGTGCTCGCATAGCTATAGACTTCCGTGGTGGTGTCAAGCGGGGGACGAGAACGACAGCGACCAGCATAGGGGACAACGAAAGAGACTAAAGCCATCAAAACCGTCAGACCCAGGAGCTCCGTCATCTTGGCCCGAGGCGTGGTGATGTGCTTGAGACGAAACACGGTGAGCCCGCGATTGAGTTGGTTGAAGGTAGCGCCGAGCAGTCCTCCTACCACACCCATGGCTGCAAAAATAGTCAAATCCTTTTGCTCGTACAGTGAACGGGAGTTAGGAAAGGGGTCGAGAAAGGAGAGCTGATTGATGAACCCCGCCGGCAAAATCCCCAGCAGCAGGTAGCCGGTCAATGCCGTGACGGTCGCACAAAAGAAGCAACGCCAGGTTAATTTAAGCGTCATGAACGAAGCTCCTTCCTCTAACGCAAAAAACACACCACCAATTGGCGCCCCGAACGCCGCTGCTACTCCTGCTGCTGTCCCACACGCGACGAAATCCCGTCGTTCCTTGTCATTCCGAAAGTCTTCGTAGGACCCCCGGCGGTCCAGCCCCCAGACATTGCCTTGCGAGAATAAAGAGGCCAGGATAGCAGTAGTACTAACAATAGGACCCTCAAACCCAAGAGGTAACCCGGAAGCTTGCGCAAATACTACACCCACCACCTTAGCATACAAAGTCTTGACACGCATGACATGGGGTAGGTTCACACCGTTCAAAAAGCTTTTTACCTCGGTGATCCCCGACCCTGCAGCGGCGGGCTGCCAGAGGGTAATGAGGCCGGCGACCGTGGCAAAGAAGACGGAGAAGGTGAGGAAGAGGAGGAAAGCCGCCAGGCTCGTGTACCATTTTCCAAGGGAAGCGATGTGAAGGACGGTGCCGAATTTGAAGGCTTGCAAAGAAGAAGTGCAGGCAATAATGACCACGCAGAGGAACTCGCTCAGAATGGCAAGTAAGGCTGTAAGAATCCATCGTATAAACGCACGCTGTCGACCAGAATGCGCGCCAAACAGCTCACCAGCCCTACGATTTTGCTCGTGGAATCGCAAAACCTCGCTTTGCTCAGGCTCGAAGTTGTGTGACTCCACCATAGAGTTCTTCCGCTTTGAATGCTTTACTGGAGAGGCCATAACTTCAAAGGCAGTGGTATAACTACTTCCGTCCTCAGCACGGGAGGAGCGTCGCGTCGTGGCCCACGATGGAAGGAGGCTGTCCCAATTCTTCTTGCGCCGGGGAGACGAAGCTCGAAGGCGCAACGTGGGACTGGTGCTGCTGCTGGTCGGGGCTTGCTGGGAAGGGGAAGGAGGAGGCACCATTGTCTTTGTTTGACTTGCTGGTGGCTGCGTCTTGGCGGCTAGCAGGGTAGGCAGGGGAGAGCTACGGAGAAAGAGGCTGTCCCATTTGTTCTTCTTTTGGCTTTAGCTTGCTGGTGGTTGCGTTTGTGCGGGCGGAGGGAGCTCGGTTGGGGGGAGAATGGGCCGTCCGAGGGGGCTTCGAAGGGTGGGTGGCTGGGCTTGGTCGCCGGGGGAAGCTTCCACGAAGGTGCGCAGGAGGACTACGGGCTTGTGGTGCTGTGAGCCTTCCTCCTGTGTGTGGGGGGAGTGGGACGTATTAGATGACACAATTGCGACGCGCTAGCAAAGAACATGTGCATATTGCTAGAAGTTGTGGGCCGTTGACTTGAACGCGAGCGATATCCCACTGGCAGCCAGCATTCACACTCAGCCACACCACTCCCTACACACACAGTCATGCCGCTGTCACGGAGACAGGATAAGCTGTCACGGCTGCTGCTGGTGGTGCTGGTGCTGGTAGTGCTGGAATCGATGCCGGCCTTGGTTCAGTCCTTCGTCTTGCCTCGCGCGCCGCAGCAGCATCACCACCTCTCGACTACTACTTCATTGGCCTCGCAGGCACCCTCCTCGTCGGGGGGAGAAACCCAGCATCCACGGAAGATGGACAAGCGATGGCAAAAGAAGCGGCGCCGCGTAGAGCTGGGGCCGGACGGCTTGCCAAGCCAGCCCATCCATGCCCCGCGCCAGATGCGGGGTGGCGCCGAGCTGAGCAAAATCTCGAAGATGGGGGGCTCGCAATCCAAGCGCAGTAGCAAGGCCCAGGGCAAGGCTTGGGATGCCGCGGCCGTGGGGACGACGGGTGGTGCGTCTCGCCTTCGTATTGTTGGTGGGTCGGCGCGGGGCAAGAAGTTGGACTCGCCACCTGTGCATTTGCGCCCTATGATGAGCAAAGTCCGCGAAGCGCTTTTTTCCACCCTCTTCTCCTTTGACCTGTTTGCGGGGAACAAGCCCCCACGGGTGTTGGATTTGTTTTGCGGGGCGGGCTCAGTGGGGTTGGAGGCTTTGTCACGCGGAGCGGCCGAGGCTGTGTTTGTGGACTTGGCGCCCGAGTGCTGTGAGTGCGTGGAGCAAAATCTGAAATGGTGCAATTTCGACGCAGGCAGGAAGGGCAAAGCCGTGCGGGCAAGGGCGGAGGAGGCATTGAGGACCCCGGAGCGGCTTGGGATTATGGGCACATTTGATTTGGTGTCGATTACGCCGCCGTATGAGGAGGTGGTATATGCCGACTTAATTCGAGATGTGATGGAAAGCCCGGCCGTAACAGAGGACACACTAGTAGTAATTGAATACCCTGTAGAATTAGGGAGTTTGCCTTTTAATATTGGGGAGGGGAGGCTTCTGGGGTTGAGGAATAGGAGGTATGGACGTACGGTGCTTGCGATTTATGCGGTGAGGCCGACGGGGAAGAGGAGTGGGGATCTCAGGCCACAGGAGTTTGATTTTGCTCCTCAGGCGATTGCACCAAGGAGGGACGAGCCTGAAGATGAGTTGGAAGAAGAGGAGGAGGACTAGGCGTTGAGGGAGAGAAGGGAGGGCTTTCTTTTGTATATATATGTGTTTAGCAGGTCAAGGTAGACGAAGCAAAAGCAAACACACAAAGTAACCCAAGACGTCGGAGTGCGTTCATTGCTATGAAAGCATATGAGCCTCCTGTTTTTGCTTGCTCAAGTACGCAGCGTACTTCTTTCTCTTTCTTCGTTGTCACGTTCAGTCAACAACCATTCGTCACCCCTCCTCCTCCTCCTCCACCCCCTCCTCCGTCCTCTCCTCCTCCCTTGATCTTCCGTCGCCATTTTCGATTAGCCCTCGCCACCTCCCCCGGCAACAAATTACATAGCTTCCAAAACACAGCCCGATCCCCCCCCGAGGTCATCTCAACCGTCACCTTCACCCAGTGGCCCCCCTCCTCCCCTCCCTCCCCCCCTCCACCACTGACCTCTCCTTTTTCCACGTCCATCCCAGCTACCCCTCCTCCACTTTCTTTCTCATCTTCTTCTTCTGCATGGGCAGCAGCCCCAGCCAGCATCGTCACCAACACCACACACCTCGATTTCCACGCAGGGTCCAAAGGAGGAACAGGAGGAACAGCAAATGGAGAAGCAACAGTAGGAGGAGGGGCTACAGGCACCCCCTGACCACTCACCTCCGCCAGCACCATTTTTCGATATAAATCCTCAGCACCACCTGAGGCGACTCCGACGCGAACCACGTGTACTTGCTTCGTGGTGTGAAAGTAATCAAGCACACGCTGCAACACCGCCGCCTCGTCCAACCCCAACCCCTGTCCGTCTTCCTCCCCCGCTCCCTCGCCCTCCTTCGCTTCGCGCACCACAAACGAATGAATAGCCTCCCGTTTCTTCTCCACCTTCTTCTTCCCAAACACCTTATGCACACTCCCCCCTCCTCCCTCCAGCTCTTCCAACCCAGCAGCAGTAAAGTTCCACCCAACCCCCCACCGAGTTGTCCGCCCCTGCAAAAATTCCGTCGTCCTCACATTCCTCACCCCCGCCTCCCTCAGTACCGCCAACACTTTCCTCAATGAAGTTTTCTTACCCACCATACTGGTATACCACCCCACTTTTCCCCGCACCACCAAACTATCTCTCACCATGGCCGTGACGAACGCCAACTCCCCCCCTGGAGTGATCACCTCATCCACACACCCATGTGGGGTCTGCGGAGTTGCCGCTGACCCCTCGCTGCTGCTGCTGCTGCCGTCTTTCTTTATAGAACCGGCATGTATTTCTTTTAATGAGCCAAAGAAAGGGGGGTTGCACATAACGAAATCCAGCTGCCCTGCTGTTATCTCCTCGTCCTCCCCTTCTAGAGCAATGCGGATGGGTCCAAGGAGAGAGAGAGGAGCAGCCGCCACAAAGCTCGTCACGTTGCTGTAATCCACGCGAGGGATCAACTTAAGCGTGATACGGTCTTCCAACTTATTCCTCCGTACGTTCGCCCAGGCCGCTTCCAAGGCTACGGGGTCAATGTCCGTCCCTAGAAAATGCCAGTCATACACCTTGCACCCTAACAATGGGTAGATCGCAGAGGCGCCTGTGCCGACATCCAAACCCCTCACCACCCCCTTCGTCGTGCGGCCTAATCGAAGGAGATCTTCGACCCAACAGATGTAATTGAGACGGTTGGGGACGGGAGGGCACAAGCGCTCTAGCGGGATGTCCCATTCTAGTCCAAAGTCGTGGTGGAGGAGGGTTTGTGTTAGCGCGCGTGCTGCCTTGGGATCTTCCCAATCTACGACTGCCTCTGTTTTCTCGGCGTCCAGGTAGGTGACACTGTGTGGGTGGAGAGGGTGGGTGGGGTGGAGGGAGGATGTAGGGTGAGGTGAGGAGCATGAAGCCGGGGAGGAAGGGGAATGAAGAGCTCCGGGCAGGACGAGTATCAACACAAACGCGGCAAGAAGGAAGACAAGGGGGACGAGAGAAAATGAAGCACGTACAAGGGCCCAAAGGTGTCGGGGTACTGGCGGGCGAGGGCAGCAAAGTCGGGCTTGTAGCCTCGGTACTTGGAGTCGTGATGATGGTTAGGCTTGCTGTCATCGGCTACCCGCACGCGCTTTTGCCCGGCCTGTTGTGCTGTCTCCCCGGCAAATTCCGCCCTGGCGACCTTGTGGCTCATCGTCTTGGCGTTCCTGTCGTTCGTGTGGTGGGATTGGTTGAAGGGTTGGAGAGAAGTGAGAGAGTGTCGGGGCAGTGATGTGCGCAATACGAATACGCCCCCAGAGAGAAGCTATGGTACAATACGTGCAGCATCAGAAGGCAGTCAAAAGTATAAAGCTTCCACAATTTGTTGTTTCTTTCATCTTTGAGCTTCATAAGGGGCACTCGCCATCTGCATTCCCAAGCCTGTTCCCTTTTTCTTGCTTTCCACTTCGTGTTTTTTACAATTAAAATGCCTAATGCTCTTTCTCGTCGTCTTGTCTGCTGCGCATTTGATTCTCTAACCTCCCCTCCCACCCTACCCCCTCAAAACCTCAGAAATCCTCTTTCTCTCTCTGCGGCCCCCACCATTCTACTTCTATCATTGATCTCTAACCTAGTAAAGGTAACGCGTGGGCGGCTTGCTCCCCTCCTCCTGCTTGGCCTCAATGCGGGCCTTGACACCCAACACCGCTTGCACACTCGGGAGATTAGGCCATTCATTCACAAAATCATACTCATAAATCCACTTAATCAATGTTGAGCGACACGCAAAGTCCGGATTATCCCCCTTATCCATCTGGTGAAAATAAGCCTTCCCCACCATCACCTCCAAAAACTCCTCCAACCCCTTCATCTTATCCTCATCCTCATCCTCCCTCAAAATCGCATCCAACGCCGCCCGCATCTCCTCATTCCCTCGAAAATCAGGGGGAAACGCCAAAGACCTAAACCTCTCATTCACTCCCTCTAAATCCACATTCCCCCACTCGTCAAAACGGAACCCCAAAATAATCGCCATGATCAAATTCGCCTCCGCCCACGCCTCGTCGTGCCCATCCAAAAACTTACGAATAAAATCAAATCGGGCAAACTCATCCACATACTGCTCCGCCGCCTGATGCACCGCCTCCAACGTAAAGAAAGCCGGGGGCGCCTGCGGGTTCAACAGCTGCGGGGCATCCCCACCCTTAAGCAAGGAACTCCCCCCACCACCCCCACCCATCAATATATCAGTGCTGCTCGCCCCACCAAACGCCCCCCGAGGCCGCACACCCGACGCCATGATCTCTCTCTCCCCCCTTCCCTGCGTCATAAGCATACGCTGCTCGTCCGTAAATTCCGGCTCAGGGCAACAGACCTCCCTCCCCATCCTCACCAACAACAGGTCCGACACCTTGTTCGCCACAGTCCAAGCATCCACAAACGCCTCCCCCATATCCATATCCTCCAACTCCGTACCCACCTGCAATAAAACCCCACCCAAATCCTGGATCCCCTCATCCCTCGCCTTGACATATGCGCCCGCCGCCACGCGCGCCACCTTCTTGTGACAATCTTGGGGGATCCATTCGTTATCTAACCAGTCGATGACTTGCGCTTCCAGAAAGGCAGAATCAGCGCCTAGGTCTTTCAATGACCGGAGGGACACTCCGTCCTCTGCCACTTCGTTTGTGGTCTCCCCCTCCGAGTCCACGGAAGGCGAGGAGAAGAGCCGGCGGGCGAAGGTGGGCTTGGCGCGGTTATCCGATACGGACAGGGCTGTGTTCGAGTGTGTTTGTAAGACGGGGGAAGGAGAGGGGGAGGCGAGGTGGGTTAGTCCAAGTGATAGAGAGGTGTGCTTGCATTGCGACGACGGGCAATCCACCTCTCACTCTAGTAGGCCTCGACTTTGGTTGCGGTGTGTGCTTATGGGATAGAGAAAGGCGGAGACCAGGGGTCGGGGGGGGCTAGAACTAGAACACGAAGCTGGTGCAACGCAATTTTGCCACGCGGCCACCTTGACCTCCTGCCCCACTACACACTTAACGCCCACGGCACTACAGCCCTCCCTTCCACTACTTTATACTCGCACGTCCTAGGCCCTTCCTCTCTCATGCATTGTGTGCGTACCTGGCCGACGGGCGGCGGCGGACGAGGACGAAGAAGAAAGTGCAGAGGGCGGACAGAAGGCGTGCGTTTGATCCCAGAAGGCCAACACGGCGCAGCATGCCAGCAGCGTGCCGCCCCTCCTTGCGTGCAAAGCAGGCATGATCAGAGATACCTGTGGTGGGTATTGTCGTTTGCACTGAGAATGGCCTGTTGGCGTCCGTAAATGAGAGCAGAAAACTCACGCGTACACACTCACTTTCGTGCCACCCAGCGACTTAATAATTTTCAGAGCCAAGGCAAAGAAAATCGGGTCAGCACACAAAGCATGCCACAGCCTCTCCGTGGCAGCACTCACACTCTCAAGCAAGGCCATCACAACCATGTGGCCGCTGGCCCTGTTTGGTTGTTCGTAGGGGTGGCAAGCCACGCGCAAGCAGCGTCAGCTTGCTCTGAAGTCGGAGAGGGAAAAAAACTAAGCACGATTTTTTCTTTTCTGCTCCCGTTTACAGACGCTCAACAGGCCATTCTCAGTGCAAACGACAATACGTACAACCAAGGTGTGAGGAGCGTGAGTAAATATAGAGTGAAGGGCAAAACTAGGCAGCGACTTTGTTGCTGTGCATAGCAATACGTTGCGCCTGCAGCGGGGCTTCGAGGAGGATGAGGAGAAACGCCGCATTCACGTCGACGGGTCGCCGGCCATCCAGAAAGGGTGACGCGTCCTCTGAATTTTTTCTTTCTACCTCATGTGGCTTGGCTTGGCTTGTAATGCTTTGTGTGCCTAAGGCTTGGGAGGGTAGGAAGAGGCAAATGCAGCACCATCATCATCATCACCATCACTTTTTTCCCTCCCAACAAGCACACACACAAAGCAGAGAGAAGCCAGCGGCTGCCGCCCTCCAGCAAAAGAAGGAAAGCCGCGCCGCGCGTTGGGGTGCCACGTTCTCCATTCCTATTCGTCTTCCTGCGCTTGGGTGGCCGTGGGTGCTGGAGCTCTGCATGAGTGGAGGCCGTGATTAAATGTGCCAGCCGCTCTTCCCTGCTGTGTCCAGGGCTTTTGTGGGGTGGTGGTGTGGTCCCAGGCCAATCTGCTTCTTTCCCCGCCGAGGCACTCCACCGAGCTGTCTGGCTTTCCCGCCACCCACATGCGGCCCGCCCAAGCCAAGCCACGCCAAGCACACAAAGACCATGCTGCACAGCCACCGGCCGTGTCGTTCGGCGCCTTGTGTGCGTGTGTGGTGCCGCGGCGGCAGCTCGTATTGACCAAGCATTCACTTTACTCATCCATCTCCTCCTTCCCTCCCCCCACCCGCACCCCCCCATCCACTGGGCACACCAAGAAAAGACACAAGACACAAAAATGGGTCTCAAGTCACGCCGGCCCCTCAAGAAGGGCACTGCTGCCGCCGTGGCTGCCAGCAAGGGCAAGAAGGTGGACGACGACGCCAAGACGGAAGCGACCTCGGAAGCCTCCGCCTCGACCCTGAGCCTGGAGAACCTGCGCATGGACAACGGGCCCACGGGGGTGGATAAGTTGTCGGCCGAAGGGATTATCGCCACGTATTCGAGCACGAGCAAGGGGATGCATCGCAACACCAAGGACATCAATGTCCAGGATGTCACGGTGCAATTTATGGGTAAAATTCTGTTGGACGCCTCGGAGATTGTGCTGAACTACGGCAACCGCTACGGGTTTCTGGGGATGAACGGCTCGGGGAAGTCGACGGTGATGAAGGTGTTGGGTGCCAGGGCGGTGCCGATTCCGGATGGGATTGATATGTTTCATTTGACGCATGAGATTGAGGCAAGTGACCTGACGGCGTTGGAAGCTGTCATGAGCGTGGATGAGGAGAGGGCCAAGCTGGAAAAGGAGGCGGATTTGTTGAATAATATTATGACGGAGGATGGGGCGGATGTGAGGGAGGACTATGACGAGATTGTTGATCGGTTGCAGCAGGTGTATGAGAGGTTGGAGGAGATGGACGCGGCGACGGCTGAGGTGAGGGCGTGCTCGATTTTGAGTGGGCTGGGTTTTACTAAGGCGACGATGAAGAAGAAGACGAGGCAGTTCTCGGGGGGGTGGAGGATGCGGATTGCCTTGGCAAGGGCTTTGTTTATCTCGCCGGAGTTGTTGTTGTTGGATGAGCCGACGAATCATTTAGATATGGAGGCGGTGGTCTGGCTGGAGGACTACTTGGCTAGCTGGAAGAAGATCCTGTTTTTGGTGTCCCATTCGCAGGATTTTTTGAATAATGTTTGCACGCATACCGTGCATTTGACCGATAAGAAGCTGAAGTACTACACGGGGAATTATGACTCGTTTGTCCAGACCCGCCAAGAGTTGGAGGATGAGCAAATGAAGCGGTACAACTGGGAACAGGACCAAATCAAGCAAATGAAGGAATATATCGCTAAGTTCGGCCACGGCTCGGCCAAGCTCGCCAGGCAAGCCCAGAGTAAGGAGAAGACCTTGGAGAAGATGGTGCGGGCGGGGCTGACGGACAAGGTCACGAAGGAGGCGGCGTTTAACTTTCGTTTCCCTGACCCGGGCTCGCTCCCGCCGCCGGTGCTGCAGCTCGTGAATATTACGTTTGGGTATCCGGGGTGTGAAGTGCTTTATAGAAATGTGGATTACGGCGTGGATCTTGATTCGAGGGTGGCGTTGGTGGGGCCGAACGGTGCGGGGAAGTCGACGTTGTTGAAGTTGATGTGTGGGTTGCTTTGTCCGACGGTGGGGGATGTGCGCCCGCATTCCCATTTGAGGATTTCGACATTCACGCAGCATTTTGTGGATGTGCTTGATTTGACTAAGACGCCGCTGGATTTTATGTGTGAGACTTATAAGGATGGGAATCGGGAGGAGTTTAGGAAGTTCTTGGGACGGTATGGGGTGTCGGGGGAGGTGCAGACGCAGGTCATGGCGAATTTGTCGGATGGACAGAGGACGAGGGTGGTGTTTGCGAAGATGGCCAAGGACGCGCCTCATTTGCTCTTGCTGGATGAGCCGACTAATCACTTGGATATGGAGTCGATTGATTCGCTGGCGGATGCCATTAATCATTTTGCGGGCGGGGTGGTTCTGGTGAGTCACGACATGCGGTTGATCTCGCAGGTGGCCAAGGAGATATGGATGTGTGATAACAAGACGATTACGAAGTACGATGGCGATATTAGTGACTTTAAGATGATCCTAAGAAAGCAGATGCAGTTGGACGGGCAACAGAAGAAGGTCGGGAACCTGGCCGTGGCTAAGGCGCCCAAGGCCTCGGCGGCTGGGGGCGTGGACAACTAATCAACTGAAGTGTGTGTACTTGGGTGAGGGAGGGAGGGAGGGAAGACGACGTGACCCAAAAATCAAAGTTTTGTGTGTGTGCGATAGGTAGGACGAGGACAGGGCCGTGTCGTGTAGAAGCGAGCGACGAGACCGAAGGAGGCGTGAGAAGATGTAGTAGGTAAATATATGAGTGCCAAGAAGAATTTGAGTTTTTTCTTGAAAAGCGGGGTTGGGGGGGTGCGTAAAATGAGTGAGACGACGAGGGTAAGGCAGAGATGCGAGTGAAATTCAAGACTAAACAACGACGAAAGAGGCACGAACACAAAGAACCACACGACAGCAAGCTTATACCGTCACGTTTGCAGCTCCATTTGCATTGTTTGCGCTTGCTTTTGCTAGTAAGGCATTTCCAACCTCCCCACTTCGCGCTCCTGCGTCCTGCCGCGCCGCCGAGAGGCCTGGTTTGATGCCTTCCCAAATGCGTCCAGTTCAATTGCCACACCCATCTCACACGTCGCCTCACCACTGCACAACACAGGGGAGAGGCATGCCGCTCGTGGTCGCCTCCAGCAGCTAGCTAGGCAGGTGGTCCTTTCCTTCACGCCGCCATCATCATCATCATCGTCATGTCGTGCTGCTTGAGCTTCTCTGAAACCCCATCGAAGCAGCAGTAACTCAAGCACGCCGCCATGTTTTCATTGACCAGCCGCATGCTAGGCCGGGGGGAGCAGCATCAAGACAGAGGTGGTGGAGGGTGGGGTTTGCCCGGGCTCGACTTGCTGCAAGCGTCGTTGAGGGGGCCTGCTGCCGGAGGGGAGGCTGGCGCGGCAAATGGCAATCGGACCGGCGGGACGGCAGGACCAAAAGGGCTCCTGTTTGGGTATTTTCGACAAGGCAGCAGTGGCGACGACGGCAACACTAGTAGCAGCAGCAGCAGCAGCAGTAACAGCAGCGGCGGCGGCAGCAGTCGTCGCAGTAGCAGCAAGGAAAGAGGCGGAAGTAATGGCAAGTCAATGCCCTCCCCGTCGCGTCCGCCGATGTCCACAGCAGGGGTAGCAGCAGAATGGCTCGTAAAGGAGGAGAACTACGTGGATCTGGTGCTGGAAGAGCGCGTGCATCTGGAGCTTGAGACAGTGCTGGGTCGGCTTGTCTTAAAAAGCATCGAGGAAGGAAGAGCAGGGCTGCTACCCGACGTGCCACCAGGCTCTACCCTGTGCAGCGTGGATGGAGAGCTGCTCCGAGTTGACAATCTCGATCGTCTTATGGCCAAGGTGGCTCTGTGGACAGATGTGAGTGATGGCCTGGTTGGTCCTCCCGAGCCCTTGGAGGAGGATGAAGCAGCAGAGCAGCAGCAGCACGACGACGCTCCGACGATGCCTCCACCACCAAGCTTGCACCTTACTTTTCGTCTTCCGAGTTATACACCTGTTGGTATTGATTACCAGGATTTGTTTCCTTTGCCTGTTGTTCATACTGGGGGGGCTCATCAGGTTCAAACGACGGGCGAGACGGACGAAGAGCGGGCGCAACAACAACTTTTAGCTGCTTTCAAATCACGGCTTGCCGAGGACGAGGAGGAGGAAGAGGAAGAGGAGGAGGCAAACATGCCAGCAGCAGTAGTACCGCCGACGGACCTAGTAATAGAACACTTTTTGGCTTTAGGAGAGTGGGAGCTTGAGAGGGGTCTGGGTGAGTTTGTGGCTGTGCGGGAGGAGGCTCGAGAGCTGCTAACGGCACATAGGATAGCAGCAGCGTCGGGAGGAGGGGAGGAAGGAGGGAGGGACGGTGGGCTTGGTGGACGACAGCAGCACTTAGTCTGGGATCCGGCGGTGGAGGAGCCTGAGGGGTTGGAGGAATTTCCTCTTTTTGAGGCGGCGGAAGGGGAGGAAAGGGGGGAGAGAGAGAATGTTGGACTTCAAGCGGCAGCGGCAGCAGCAGAGTACGACGTGGTGATTACGGAGCAGGAGGTGAAGCTGGGCATAACCGTGGAGAATGTGTTGGAACGAACTGTTATTTGTAAGTATGCACACACACAACAAGCTCTCCCTGCCTTTGTCTCTGATAATCTTGACCCCCCTCCTGACGTATCACTCCTTCTCGTCCTTTCACACCCACAAGCACACCCTTGAAATTTCTCCCCCCCCCCTTTCCCCCCCTACACACACAGGCACCGTCGCCCGCACCTCCTCCGCCTTCCGCGCCGGCATGGAAGAAGGCTGCCTCTTAATAGCCCTCGGCGAGTCCAGCACACGAGCAATGTGCCACAAGGAGGTCATCGATCGTCTAATGCAGATGCACCGTCCTTTACGCCTCACCTTACGACGGCTCCCTCCCGAGAGGCTACAGCAACGACGAGCAGAAATGGTGGCATTAGTCCACGCAGATAACACCCCAGGGTCCGACACGACAGCAGCAGCAGCAGCAGCAGCAGGAGGAGGAGCAGGAGGGGGCGTGGGTGGGTGGGATGCTAGTGTGGAATCACGCGGGCAAGTAGTAGGGTGGGCGGAGGAGAAGATGTTGGGGTTGCTGCGGTTGCTGGTGGTGGGGAGCTTGCTTCGTCCGTCCCACCCGTCGGAGCCCGGGTCCTCTTCTTTGCCAGTGCGATGTCAAGGGCAAGGCCTGCTGCCTTCCTTGTCAATCGAAGAAAATGAAGATGGAAGGGAATTCGCCGCAGCGGGGCATAAGCTAGTTTCCTCTTTCCGTACCAGCGCCGGTGCCGCCTCCTCGACGATGGATAACGAGCGTCTTGAGCAATGGCAAGGACGAATCTTGGAGATAGCCAACACCATCCAAGCAGACCTGACGCACGCCCGCGCGCACATCCACACCGCGCGACAACGACTGACGGCTCTAGGAATGAATGAACGCTTGAGGGCCTTAGGCGGGCATCTGCAGACGCTGCTGGAGCTGCTGGTGGGGGAGGGTGTGTGTGTCTTTTCGGAGCAGGAGCAACCGCCGGTGGTGGTGGCGGCGTTTCGTTGGCAAGTGATTGATTTAATCGTGCAGCTGTTGTGTGTAGATATGGATGGCTCTCTGAGCGTATCACGGGACTCGCGAGACCTAGTAGAAGGGCCAGCAATCACCTTACTCCAAGAATTAGTGAGTCGTCTACCCTTAACTCAAATCGAGAGTAACGTCACCATGCTCCTATACCGCTTAGCAGGCTCCTCCTCCTCTCACGCCCGGGTGGCCTGCGCGGCCCTAGCCCCCTGTGTCTATGGCCAGCTTCCCCCCGCGCAGCAACTCCAACTCCGAGGGTTACTCATGCGTCTGCTAGGGGAAGAATCCGCGTTAGTCCGCTCAGTAGTGGTAGAGGCCCTGGCCGAACTAACCCCACTGATGGACTGCCACAGCGTCAAATGGCTCTATCTCATGCTTGAAGCCTCCGCCCGAGACGGCTCATCCAGAATACGCACCAAAATCCTCCAAATCTGCTACTCCCTCGCTCAAACCCTCCATCGTGCCGCCATCACCTATTCCCTCCGTCCTTCCGTCCTCCAAGAATTACACCTAAATCGTTGTAAGCTCCTCCCCTTTGTTAATTCCGCCTCCGAAGACCCCGATTGGCACGTACGAGCGGCCTTCGCTTATTTCTGCCCTGGGTTTGTTGATTGTTTTGGGACCCACTGGGATGATGTCTTTTTGGACAATCTCGAAACGCTCATGCGGGACGGCGAGCTGGCAGTAAGGAAGTTAGCTGTGGACTCCATCCCTAAAATTGCCGAGGCTTGGCTGGCGCGTGGTGGGGGAGGGGGAGGGGGAGGAGGACAGCAGCAGGATGTGTCTGTCTCGCGGGCGTTGGTGAAACAACGGGTGTTGGAGCATCTGTTGCCGGGGTTTATTCGTCTGGTTTCGGATTCCTCCGTCCAGGTGCGGGCGTCAGTGGCAGCAGCGACGGGTCGACTCTTACATTTACTCACGCAGGCGGGTCAACCAGCAGCAGCTGCAGTAGCTGCAGTGCCAGCAGCAGCAGCAGCAGCGGTGGACGGGGCGTTGGTCGAGTTGATAACCCCGTTAATGCAGCGGATTCTTCATGATGAGGCACCGGCGCAGGTGGCTCTGGCGCTCTTGCAAGGCATGCGGATGGATGAGGCAGTTTTGTATTATGGCGTGAGTTTAGGCGAGGACGAGGACGGGAGGGAGGAAGAGGTCACACGGCGCAGCAGCACAGGCACGAAGGAAGGAAACATTCCCCTGCCTCTGGTCGAGTCACAGGTAGATCTACTACTTCCTGCTGTGATTTTCTTGGCCTCACACAGCTCCTGGCGCCTGCGTCAAGCAGTGGTGGAAGCCCTCCCTCCCTTCCAACTCCTAGTCGGCCCGGGGCACAAATACGATGCTTCTCTCCGAGAACTCTGGCAGGAATTGCTGCTCGACGGGGTGGAAATCGTGCGAAGGGCAGCAGCAGCGCATTTTATTTTGATTGGGAAGGTCTTAGGTCAGTACCCTCAGCATGGGGGAGGACGAGGACGAGGGTGGGTGGAGGAGCGGGTGCTGCCTTGTGTGCAGGAGTGTTTGGAGTCACCTTCGTTTAAGCAGCGGCAGTTGGGGTTGCATATGGTAGAGATTTTGTTGAGGGAGGATTGCTTGGTTCAGTGTGAGGACGCTGCTACGCTCATCGAGCGGGAGCTCTGGCCATTGATTTTAGCGAGATTGAATGATCCTTTGGCTAATGTTAGGTTGGTGGCTGCCTCGGTTTTGGAGCATTGCTTTGAGGGTTTGCCCAAGCATGTGTGGGATTCGGAGGAAGCGCCGTTGGTGGTGGAGATTGTGAGGTTGTGTCGGGAGGATGGGGATAGGGATGTGCGTTTTTTTGCGGGGCGGGTTGCGGGGAGGTTGGGTGTTGATGTGGAAGAGGAAGGATGAGGAGGGAGGAGGAAGGGGTGGAGTACAGAGATGAGAGAGGTGTGAATAGCAGTAGTAGTAGGGAAGGGAGAAAGGAAAGGTCAAAGACCCTCAGTAGATTGAACAAATAAATGAAGACAATAAATAAAACAGTGCGTCCTTTATACCTCATTGAAAGAAAGTCCAAATGTCGTCGTCATTATGCATTCTTTTTTGTTTTTGTGTATACAATTCATACGAATCACATTTGCATCAACAACACACAAATACACTCACACATTTGAACATACACCCCCGAATAAATCTAAAAATGTATCCACTTCCCTCCTTTCTTTTTTACAACATCATCCATCTCAATTTCCCACCCCAAATCATTTCAACTCTCTCTCCTCTTCACACCACCATCACACATTCAAACATACACCCCCGAATAAATCTAAAAATTTATCCACTTCCCTCCTTTCTTTTTTACAACATCATCCATCTCAATTTCCCACCCCAAATCATTTCAACTCTCTCTCCTCTTCACACCACCATCACACATTCTCTCCTACCCCGAGGGCCCAAAAACCGCTTTTATTACTTTGCACCAAAAGCCTATTCATTCCCACTGCCCACTGGCCGCTGCACAATTCATCTTCATAACCCTCCGGCAAAAATATCCGGAACCCTTCCCCCACCAGGCGGTGCCCTCGCCCTCGTCTTCCCTCCCTCCCTCGCACCCGCACCCGCCCCCGCACGCTCTCTCTCCCCTCCCCCCCTCCCCCCCCTCCCACCAATCGTTCTTAAAATCGATGCCAGGCGAAAGCGGGACCCCTTCACATCCGCAGGGCACAAAATCAAATGCCCACGGCCATCAGGCAAAACATCCCAATGCAGCATCTCCGACTCCGCATCCAGGACAATCTGAATCCCCCCCCCCACCTCTCCTAGATTCCCCCTCTCCCACTCCCCCACCAACACCACCTCCAGCTCCCTCAATGCCACCGCCTCCTCCGCTACAGACAACCCCTTCGTTAACACCCGTCCGCTGCGCAACAAGCGACTCACCGCAGCCCGTCGTTGATTCTCACTCGGCCCCTCTATCTTTAAATCCCTCGCCATCAAATCAGCCAACACCATATTCTCCACCTCCGCCCCCCCAATCATCCCCTCTCGCCTTGACCTCCCCCGACGTCCCCTTGTATGCCCACCACCACCGCCGGGTGCTTCCAATTCCTTGGGGATGGGAAGGCGGGCCCCTGTGAAAAGCTTGCGGAGTTGCTGCGCGATTTCCTCTGGTAAAGCCGAGGGCGGCGGCGGCGCGGGTGCATCGTCGGAGGAGGAGGAGGAGGAGGAGGAAGAGGAGGACGGGGCGAAGGGAGCCTCGCAAGCGAAGCGTGAGAGTGTGGTGGAGGGGAAGGTGAGGCGCGCTGTGAAGCTCGGGGGTAGTGGTGGCGCAGCAGCAGCGGCAGCAGCAGCAGGGGCGGTATCCGCCTGATGTGTCGACTCGTCCGCCCCCTTCTTCTTGGCCGAGGGCACCAGATGAAAAGTCAGCTCATAGGACGCTTCCAGACTTGGTGGTTGAAGGCTTCGCTGCTGCAGCTGCTGGCGTTGCGCGTGTTGTGGCCCTTGGCCCAGGTGCTCCAAGGTGTCGAGGATGGTGTTGAGCTGCTGCAGGGACTGCTCGTTCGTCCGCTTCACGGTGGCCGAGGCCTAAGGGAGGGGGGCAGGGTTGGGTGGGCAAGTGAGTACGTCGTAAATCCAGCTGCCAGAACGTGGGGGTTGGCTTTGCATTTAGATAAGAGCACATGCCTCCCCCTTTTTTGCCCGCCGACCTCCCCTCCCCTTCTTCTTACATTGTGATGGAAGTCCGGGTGGATTTGCTTGACAAACGGGCGCAGGAGCCGCCGCAGCATCGCCACCTGTATTTTGCAGAGGTGTGGAGGGAGGTGGTGGTGAGACTGGGGATGTGTGGGTGTTTGGCGTGCATTATGCCGCTTCTACCAACCTCAACGAGCGAGATTGCCAACGAAGGAGGACGTCGTCTGTATAGCAAGTGGACACGGCGCACTCAATCCACACACACAACCACAGACAAGCAAGCTATGACGACGGAGGGCGAGCTGGTACCAGCGGCCTTGACGGAGGACCCGCGTTCGTGGGTGGGGCAGCATTTCTTGTCCGTCACCCAACTCTCCTTGCCCGCCTTGGAACTATTCTTGCGGGAGGCTGAGGCTATGAAGGCGCTCGTGACTGCCCACGGCGGGGACCGGCGGATGCAAGGCCGCATTCTTGGCAGCATTTTCTTCGAGCCCTCGACCCGGACTACGTCCTCGTTTCAGGCAGCCTTCCAGCGTTTGGGGGGGAGTTGCCTGCACGTGAACGAGTCGACCTCGAGCGCGCAAAAGGGCGAGACGCTGAGCGACACGGTCCGGTCCATGGCCTGCTATTGCGACCTGGTGGTGGTGCGCCACCCGGTCAAGGGGAGCGTGGGTTCGGCGGCGGGCACTTGTCCCAAGCCCTTGTTGAACGCGGGGGACGGGACGGGGGAGCACCCCACGCAATCTCTGCTGGACCTGCTCACGGTGAAGCTGGAGCTCGGAGAAATCACGGGCAAGACCGTGGCGCTCGTAGGGGATTTGAAGCATGGACGCACGGCGCATTCCTTGGCGCGGCTGCTATGTTTGTTTAGTGGTGTCAAGCTTATTTTTGTGAGCCCTGAGTCGTTGAGCATGCCGGAGGAAGTGAAGGAGTACGTGGGCAGTCGTGGGGTGGCCCAGCGAGAGGTCTTTACGTTGGACGCCGACGTGTTGGCGGAGACGGATGTGCTGTACATGACGCGTGTGCAGAAGGAGCGGTTTGCGACTACTGCGGACTATGATGCGGTGAAGGACATTTTTAGGATCACGCCTCAGGTAATGGAGCAGGGGAAGAGCACGTTGGTGCTGATGCATCCATTGCCACGTGTGGGTGAGATTGACGAGGAGGTGGATAGGGACCCGAGGGCGGCTTATTTTAGGCAGATGGAGAATGGAATGTATGCGCGGATGGCCTTGGTGGCGTTGATTTTGGGGGTGCCCACCTTCCACACGCAGAGTCGTCTTAGTTAGATTAGAGGAGGGAGAAAAGGAAAAAGAGGGTTGGAGAAGGGAGAGATTTGCGTGTGCGGTGCTACTGCTAGGCCAGGAGGCTTAAGGCGTCAAGGCGCTGTATTGATTGGAGTGATTATTAAGTAGTAGAAATAACTGGATGCATAGTCTTTATATTTTTTATTACTTTTTATTAATTCGTCGATGCCACATGCTTTCTTTTCTCTTCTTTTCTTTCCTTGTCTCTAGTATTTATTCATTCCCTTCCCTTCCATCATCATTACGAAAACTTGTGCTTCGGTGTGTGTATGGTTGGGATCTGTACATCTACTCAATTCGGGCTGCTGGCAAAATTCGCTCTCTCACTACCGCATCCTCATTCACACTCTTCTCTCTCTTCCCTTCTTTCTAAGCCTCCCCTATCTCTATCTCTTCATCCATCAGTTCTCTCCTTATCTTACCTAATCGCTTACTTTCTTCTTTCATTCCTCTATCCAACCCTGTCGCTCCCTTCTTCATCCTCATACTCCTCCTCCTGCTGTTGCTGCTGCTGCTCCTGCTGCTGCAGCTTCTTCCCATCTACCCCTGTCGAATCCTAATTCCCTGCTCCGCCCTCCGCGACCGCCGATGCAAACCCCCCCCAACCTGATCCGGCCTCACCCCCACAGGCTCCGCCGCCAAAAACGTCAATGCCGGCAGCTTCTCCAATCCACTACACCTCGCACTCCTCCCCACAAACCCCTCCACCCCTCCCTCCCCATACACCCTCAAAAGCGCCTTCAAAAACGACCCTCCCTCCCCCCCCTCCTCCTCCTCCTGCTGCTGCACTGGCACCGGCAGATAATAAATATTTTTTCCAAACTCCAAAACAGGCACCCACTTTTTCAATACCTCAACAGATCGACCCACCTTGGCCGCAACCCGTGCTAAAAAATCATCCCAGGCATCAGTGGAGAGGAGGGAGGTGAGGAGGGGGAGGCCGACGGGATTAATTGTACAGGGTAGAGTGACTGGAGGCCCGCCGAGGAGGGGTCGAGG
>Ga0209390_10004497_pt1 | contig 20857 bp, 8 predicted proteins | sample BON01_FD_187212 | JGI IMG/M metagenome (GOLD analysis project Ga0209390, IMG submission 187212) | Freshwater microbial communities from Lake Bonney liftoff mats and glacier meltwater in Antarctica - BON-01 (SPAdes) (version 2) | ecosystem: Environmental > Aquatic > Freshwater > Ice > Glacier... | reverse complement strand
TCTCCTCGCCGCCCCCCCCCCCCGCCCGCCGAAAAAACACGCCCGCCCCGCCCCCCGACACACGGCCCACCAACCGCGCTCACACAAACATCCCATCCCATCCACATCACGCCGCCTTGGAGAACCCCTCCGTAAACTTGACCAGCGACCCCACCACGCCCTCGCCCTGCACCGCCGCCTGCGCCGAGTAGCCCAAAAAGGCGACCATGGCCAGCCGGCCGTGCTTGATCTCGGCGGTGCGCAGCTTGAAGGTGCGCTCGGCGTCGCCCGTCGACGCGAGGCCGAGCGGGTCGAACGCGCCGCCCGGGTAGATGCGCAGCTCCGGGTCGAGCTCGGTGTTGCGGTACACCTCGGCCCCGCCCACCAGCAGGGCCTCGATCCAGCACAGCTGCGAGATGCTGAAGGGCAGGGGCTGGCCGAGGTAGCTGGCGCCGTCGAGCTCCACCTTGCCAGCGTCGACCCAGCTGACGCCCGTGGACGACTCGGCGACGATGCAGCCGAGGGTGGCGAGCATGGCCCAGCGGCCGTGGATGAGCTCGCACTCGCGGAAGCGCTGCAGGCCAAAGACCTCCGAGTAGGGGGCGAGGCGGGTGGCGCTGACCTCGTCGGCCGCCGCCGCGCCGACGCTCTCGACGCCGCCCTTGAAGTTCTTTGCGGCGTTGATGTCGTTCTCGTCGACGCCGACCTGCGCGAACTCGGACGGGCGCGACAGGCCGAGGGGGTCGAAGCCGCGGTCGCCCGGGAGCGAGCCGTCGAGCCACTCGGGGCGCTCGGTGTTGGGCAGCCAGAGCAGGTCGGCGTCGACGTCGCGGCGGAAGCCGACGGGGCCGCGCTTGCCGGTCGCCTGTTTTGAGGGGGGGGGGGGGGGGGGGGGGAGCAGAGTGTTGGTTTTTGGTTTTGTGTTTGGTGATTTGGAGTCGGATTGTCGGGTCGTTGGGAAGGAAGCGGAGGGGGCGGACGTGAGCAACGGGACACGGATGGCGTGCGGAATCGGGGGGACGCGGCGGTGACGATTTGCCCCGAGATCTCTCTCTTTTGATTGGCAAAGCGGCGACGCGCGACGCCCCGACCAGATCGGGCGGCGGCAGAGGGGGCGGCCTCGGCGGCGGGCGAGCGCGGCGGGCGGCGGGAATGTGGCCTCTTTCAAAACGGGGAGACGCACCGTGGTGCCGGCCGTCCGCTTGGTGGCCTTGGTGGCCACCGCGGCCCGCGAGGAGACGTTGAGCATCTGCATCTTTGCTTTGGTTGTGTGGCTGCTGTGTGTGGGCGTTTGGGAGCAGGTGGAGGGGAGGGAGGGGCTCGTCAGCAAGGGCGCAAAAAACACCCGCCCGAGCGTCGCACTGTGCCGCCCCGCGCCGGCAGGCGACGCAGCCGATGCGGGGTCCAGTCTCGGCACCGCCGCGCGCGCGAGATCTCGCGGCAGTGGAGAGAGGGAGGGAGGGGGGGCAAGGCGATAATTTTCCTCTTGCTCTCCTCCCATCCTCGAACTTTGCGACGCCCGTCCCGCCACAGGGGTCGCGAGTCGCGCGAGATCGCGTTGCCGGCAGCGACCCGACGCCCATCTTGGTCCGGTCCAATGCCTGACGCCGGATCGAAAGCGACGAGCGACGGGCAGACGAGCGACGTTTCCGTCCTCTCTCTCGGGGCTTTGGGTGCCTCCACCCTGCTCTTTTTGCGCACGCCTGGTCGCGACCATTGGCGCGCGATGCAGGGGAGATGGGTCGCTGGACAAGTCTCACCTTTTTATGTGATTGGCAAGGGGTTTGGACGGGGGCTCTATGTCTCTGAGGCAAGGTCAAGGGGGATGAACCGTTTCGAGGGGGGGGAGAAGAGGGGAGAGGGGAAGAGGCGGGGGGGAGCAGGTAACACGCGGCCTGTGTCGCCAACGCGACGAAAGCCTCCAGCAACCGCCCGGCCTAGTCGCGAGATTTCCACCGTGTCAATCAAGCCCCGTTTCCGCGTCTTTTTGGCGCCCCTGATCCCGGGATTTCGCACCCGCTCTGCAAAAACGATGACCGAGCGGCGGCGCCGGCGCCTCTTCTGGGCGAGCGCTCGCCCGGCAGCGGCGCGAGGCTTGAAACGTATCTTTTGTCTGTTTCAGCCCTGCTGCTTCTTGGCGGTCGGCGCCACCACGGCCGTGTGGCCCGACAGCGCCAGCGACGCCGAGCTCGCCACGCCGCAAGGCGCGACGCCCAGGCACGCGCCCCCTCCCGCCGGAGCGAGCGCCGCCGCCGCCGCCGTGCGCTTGCCGCCGCCGACGCCGCCTCCGAGACCGAGGCCGCTGCCGCCGCCGAGACCGCCGCAGCAGCGCCGGTCGACGACCGACAGCGCGTCCACGTTGCTGAGCAGCAGGCGCTGGTGGCGCGCGGGGGGGCCGCCCACGGCCTCGACCGCGGCCTTGATCTGGCTCTTTGAGAAGGAGGGGGCCGCCATGATGGTCACGCTGCGCACATCGGGCGCGCCGTTGTCGTTTTCGGGCCGCGGCGCCGCCGCCGCTCCCGCCGCCGCCGCTTCCGCCGCCGCCGCCGCCGCTTCCGCCGCCGCCGCCGCCCGCTCGCCGACAATCTTGACCGTGACGGGCCGCAGGGCCGAGGGGTCGTCCGGGACAGCGGGGGCGGTCGACATGGCGTGCGTGCTTTGGAGAGACGAGGCAAAAGGAAGAGGGGTGGGGGGAAAGGGAAGATCATACACACGAAAAACACAAGGAGAGGAGAGGTCAAAAGACCCGCCGCTCGAAAAAACACGAACGCACGACGAGACGCGGACTGGCGGTTGCGGGACCTCTTTGCTCACCAAAAACTTCAAAAACAACCCGTGCGGTGGAGCGGGCTCTTGGTTGTTACAGCTATCGCCTTGGCGATACTGATATCCCGAGTATTAGTATACTCGCGGTCGCACGTGTCTAAAGTAATCTGTACTGTGTCCAGGAATCATCCCCTCGGTCAGGGCGCGACGCGCCCTTTTATCTCGTCGGCGGCGGTGGCGCCGCCGCCCGATGAGAGCGAAAGGGAGGGAGCGAGCCGGCGTCGCGGGCGGCGCGTCGCCGCTCCTCCTATTTCTTCTCCTTCATCCGCGGCCTATCCGCCCGCGGCACGTGCCCAGCACGTGCCCGGCGCGTACGAGCGAGTGTCCGAGCGAGCGAGGGGATCTTTATAGGCTGGGGCCTGTGTCCCACCTATCATCCTCCCCCTCCTCAAAACATCCGCCGTCCTCGGGGGGGGGGGGGGGGCGGGAACCGCCGCCGCCCTCGAGCAAACATCCCCCCCCGCCCCTCCACCGAACGGAAAAACAATCGCGTCCCATCTCAAAGCCCCGCCGCGAACGCCTCCACCTCCGCCAGCGCGCCCTCCCGCACCGCGCTCACTTCGGCCAGCGACACGCGGTGCCTCGGCGCCATGGCCGAGAAGGCAAACGGCCGGTCCGCCGGCACGCCCAGCACGAGCTCGCCGCCGCCGCCGCCCGCGCCGCCGCCGCCCGCGCCGCCGCCGCCCGCGCCGGCGGTCCGCCCGATCCCGGCCGTGCGCGTCTTGCGCATGGCGTCCAGCTGCCGCTCCAGGGTCTTGCGCACGAACTCGGCGCTGTGCGAGTCGAGCTCCAGGTCGCTCTTGTTGCAGGCGATCAGCAAGGGCAGCCGGCGGCGCGCGAAATCAGGGCTGGACAAAACGTCCCAAAGCGCGTCGGCGGCGGCGGTGCGGTGCGGCGAGACGTCGGCGCTGTCGACCACGAACACGACGCCCGCGGCGTCCGCGAGGGCGGACTCGAGGCGCATGCGGTGACTGGCGTGCCCGGGGACGTCGAGGAGGGTGACGGTGCGCGCGCGGCCGCCGCCGGCGCCCGCGCCCGCGCCCGCGCCCGCGCCCGCGCCCGCGCCCGCGCCCGCGCCGGCGCTGGCCGAGACGCGGGCGGCGGCCGTGTTTGGCGCCATGGACGCGACGGTGGGGGCAAAGCCCGCCTTGCCCGCGTCGCGCAGGCGCAGGAAGATGGCGGTCTTGCCGGCGTTGCTGGGCCCGGTGAGCAGCACCAGCGGGCCGCCGAGGCGCGGCGCGGCCTGGCGGCGGCGGGACGAGGAAGACGGGCCGGACGACAGCGCGCGCAGCAGGGAGGCGACAGCGAGCGCAAACACGAGCGCCAAGACGCAGAGCAGGACGAGGCCCTCGGTGGTCCCGGCGGCGCGCTGCACCTGCTCCGGCAGGTGCTTGAGCAGGTCGGCGACGGCCGTCTGCGAGAGCGCGGCGGGCAGGGCGGACGCCGCTGCGGCGGCGGCGGCGAGGCCCCCCCCCGCTTGGTGCGTCAGTGGCGAGGGCGGCGGCGCGGGCGGCGGCAGCGACGGCGCAGGCGGCGCGAGGCGGCCGCTCGCCGCGTCGTCGTCGGTCGTTGCTCGCTGCGCTCGCGCCTCTGCCTCCTCTCCTCCCTCCGTGGACGCAAGCGGGCCCTCGTCCTCGTCCATCGCTGCTTCTCCTGCCCCTCCGAGGAGCGGCTGCTCGTCCTCCGCGGCCATCACTTCGAAGCAAAAAGAGAGTCGGTTTTTAGCTGTTTGAAGTTTTTTGGTGATCCGCGGATCAAAGCTCGCTTTGATGGGGGGGTGTTGATGACGTCAAGGACCTGAAGAGGGTGTGATTAGTTGGTGACTGCGATCCGGGTCGCGATGCGTGGCTTTTTGGTGTGCGTTGCCACCGCTTTGTCTGCTGGTCTCTGGGCGGCGAGGGGGCGCCATCCGACGGCGCGCCGTGCCGCCGAGCCGACCACGATGAGACGCCGCTCGCGACGACGGCACAAGAAAACTTTCTTCAAGCAACATTGTGCCGCGATCAGTCGCGACCCCGGCATCAAAACACGGCACTTGCACATTCCATACGCAGTTCCATCGACCGCGCCCGTCGCACGGTCGAATCGCCAAAGCGCTCTCGATCAAGGGGCGGATCCTTGGCGCAAATCCGATCGCCCATCTAAATTTAGAGCTCTCTCTGCTCTCCCTCGATGCGCCAGCCCACGAAACCAACAGCGCAGCAGCGACATGAGCACCGCTACGGCGACCACGCCCTTTGACCCCGGCCAACAACAGGGAGGAGTCGCGCCCTACTACGCCCGCCGCTCCAGCAGCGACAGCAACGCGCCGCCGCCGACGACGGCAAAGACGGCGACAAGGGCGACCGCGACGGCGACAAAGCGAGGCGCCGCCCTCGCGCCCCCTCCTCCCGCTCCTCCCGCAGCTGCCCCCCCCCGCGGATCGGTCGACCTGAGCCGCGTGGCGGCATCGCTGCGGCAGCAACCTCAGCCACAGGCGCCGCGCCGGCCGCAGCGGGCGCAGCGGCAACCGCCGCCGCCGCCGCCCGCCCCGCGCGCCGTGCCCCCGCCGCCGCCGCTGGCGCCGCCGCCGCCGCCGATCAGCCGCAGCAGCAGCCGCACCAGCAACCCGCTTCCTCCGCCTGCCCCGGCCAGCCAGGAGACGCCCTTGGTGCCATCGACCATGCGACCTCCGTCTCCTAAGCCAGTCTCTCCCGCTCCCCCGCCGCCGCCCGCCGCCGCCCCCGCCGCCGTCTCCTGGCTCCCCCCGCCGCCCGCCCTGCGCGCCCCGCCGCCCCCGCCGCCGCCCCCGCCGCCCGACTTTGCGCGCGCCCCCCTCCCGCCGGAGCTCCGCGCGTCCGTGCAGCGGGCGCTGAGCCAGGTGCGCGGCGAGCGCGACGCCCCGGCGTCGACGCAGGCGGCCGCGCCAGCCGCCGCCCCCGCCCCGACCGCGGCGCCGATGATCACCCTCAGCCCGCGGCCGAGCGCGGCCGCCCGCTTTGCGCGCTTTGGCGACGGCGACGGGGACGACGAGGGCGGCGGCGGCGTGCGCGCCGAGCTGGACGCCGTGCAGGAGCGCCTGCGGCAGTTGTTCCCGCCGGCCAGGGGGTGGCCGCGGCTCAGCGGCGCGGAGCCGGACGCGGCGGCAGCGGCCGGGCAGATGGCGGCGGGGGCCGAGGCGGCGGCGGCAAATGCGGCGGCGGCGGCGGCGCGGGCGCAGGCGGCAGAGGCGGAGGCCGCCGCCGCCGCCGCCGCCGCCGCCGCTGCTTCCTCTCAGCAGGCTCAGGGCCGCCTGGGCGACTACGAGGCCTGGGTGCGCGAGGAGGTGGAGGCGCGCGCCGAGGCGGCGAGCGCCGAGGCCGTGGCGGCGGCCGCGGCAGCTGCCGCCGAGTTTCGGCTTCCCCCGGCCAAGCCCAGCAAAGGGACGGCGGCGGCATTGGCGGCGGCGGCTGTGCTGCCGCCCGCGCCACTGCCGCCCGCGCCGCCACCCCCGGCAGCGCCGCCGCCCCCTCGGCCTCAAACGCCGGCGGCGACCGGCTCGGACAGGCGGCCCTGGCAGCACGACAGGTCCTCGACCAAGCGCCCGCGGCCCCAGATCGCGTTTGGTTCGCGCGTCTCCCCCGAGCCGGCAGCGCCGCCTCCGCCCGCGCCGCTGCCGCCCGCGGTCTGGCCAGCGGCGCCGGCAGCAACGGCGGCGAGCAGGGGCAGCGGCGTCAAGAGGCCGCCCGCCGCCGCCGCCCCCGTCCCGCTGGCTGCGGCCCTGCGCTCCGCGAGGGCCGCGTCGCCGCCGCCACCGCAGCAGGCAGTCGTGCCCGAGCAGGTCCTCGACGCCCTCGTCGACGCTCTGATGATGAGCACGGTGGGGTCGGGCGGCCAGCGGCAGCAGCAGCCGCGGCAGCGGGAGGCGCCGGCGCCGGCGTCTGCCTCCGCCGCCGTCGCCGCCCACGCCGCCAGCAGCGCCTCTGCCGCCGCCTCGCTCCTCTTGCCCGCCCCTTCCCGCCCCCGCCGCCAGTTCGACCGCGTCGAGGACCTGAGGGTGCCCTTTGGCATGGAGCGCGCCAGCCCCGCCCTCGCATTGGGCGTCTTTGAGGAGGACGACGACGACCAAGGCGACGACGGAGACGTCGGTGGCGGCGGCGGCGGCCTTGCGGCGGCGGCGACGACGGGAAAGCCTAGGGGCTACGCCGACGGCACGTCGCTGGCGGCGCTCGTCGACTCGGTGGTGGCCCAGGTGCGCAGGGACCAGGCGAACAGCGCGATGTCGGCCCGGCGGCGGGCGTTCTACGAGCGGCGAGACGCGGAGGCGGCGGCCGCCGCAGCTGACGATGCTGCTGCTGCTGCTGCCGAGGAAGCGGCGGATGCGGAAGCGGCAGCCGCCGGCGCCGGCGTCGAAGACTGGCCTCTGCCGCCGACGCACCATCGGCAGCAGCGGCGCCGCCGCCCGTCGTCGTCGTCGTCGTCCTCGCCGCTCCCGCCTCTCCCCGCGCCGGCCAATCCCGCCTCGCATCACGCCGCGCCCTCCCAGGCCGCCGCGGCCCCGATCATCAGCGAGGACGTGGTCGCCCGGGTGGTCGGCGGGCAGGTGGCCGCGTGCATGGAGCGCTGGCTAGCCTCGCAGCAGCAGCAGCAGCAGCAGCAGGAGCGGCTGCAACGGCAGCAGCAGGAGCAGCAGCAGCAACAGCGGGCGGCGGCGGCGGCGGCGGCGGCGGCGGCGGTGCTGCCGCCCGCGCCCTTCGTGCCTCCGCCTTTCGCGCCGCCGCCGCCGCCGCCCTTTGCAGCGCCCCCGCCACCCCCAGCAGCAGCGCCGCCACCCCCGCCACCAACGTACGTCACCCACGCTCACTTCCAGACGGCGCGGGCGGTTGCGGCTGGCACCAACACCGAGGAGCCATCCTTGCGCCCGCCGCCGCCGCCGCGGTCGCGCCTGCTCTCGTTCGTGTCGCCGCCGCCGCCGCCACGGCCGCCGCTGCCGCCGCTGCTGCCGCAGCCGCAGGCCCAACAGCAGCAGCAGCAGCGGCGCCCTGCCGCAGCCGTGCCGCCGCCACCCTGGGCGACGCTCTGGCGGCCACCCCCACCAGACCTGCGGGACACGTCGGTCGAGGCCGAGCGGGCCGCCCTGCGCGCGTCGCGGCTGCCGCTGCCGGGCGAGGGGCCGCCGTCGCCGGTGGGGGCGGGCAGAGACGACACGGAGGAGGACGAGCAAGGGGCGACGGCGGCGGCGGGGACGGCGGCGGCGGCCTCGCCATCGCCGTCCTCCTCTGCGCCGCCCTCTTCGGTGGTCTCGGCGGCGGCTCGCAGCCAAAACGAGGGGCGCTACCCGAACTCGGCGCCGTCCACCGCAGCGAGCGACGAGGACGGCGGCGCCAGCGTTTGGGAGGCAGGGCCGGCGGCGGCGGCGACGGGGGCGCGGCCGAGCGGCGGCGGGCGCTTCTCGCCCGGGAGCAGCGACGGCGGCGGCGGCGGGAGCGGCGGCGGCGGCGATGCGAGCACAGGCTGGGTCTCGCTGACGGCCAGCGGCCTGGACGCGGCCGTGCTGCGGCGGGCGCGCCTGAAGGATTTGGCGATGCGCAGGCGGCAGCAGCAGCAGCAGCAGCAGCAGCAGCAGCAGCAGCAGCAGCAGCAGCAGCAGCAGCAGCAGCAGCAGGACGAGCAGACGCGTCTCCGCTTGCCCCAGCGGCCGGCGCCTGCTCCAGCGCTGTCGCCGCCGCCGTTGTGGCCGTCGCCTCGGCCGCCGCCGCCGCCCGAGCGTGACGACAACGACGACGCCACGAGCTGCAGCTCCCTGCCGATGCTGCCCACACTCACGAACGGCGGCACCAGCACGATCTGCGCGGCCGACACGCCCGCGGCGGGGCGCGCCGACGACGAGGTGGACGGGCAGGGACGCGCGCCGAGCCCGCCGGGCGGCGGCGGCGGCAGCGGCGGAGGCTACGACGACGAGGACGACGACGCGAGCGCGGGCCTTATGGCTCTGGACGACGACGACGACGACGACGACGACGACGACGACGACGACGAGGAGGAGCGGGACGACTTTTAGACACATTGGCGCGTTATTAGAGTAGAGATTGAAGAAGGCTAGTTGCTTCCTGCTGCTGCTGCTTGCTCTCTCACCAGACGGCCGTCTGCGCCTCCTCTCGTCCCCCCCCCTCGGGTCCGGCGCCGCGCGCACGTGCCGGCCCTGCCTCCTCGCCCCCCGCCTCCTCGTCCTTCTCCGACGTGAGCACAAACCGAAAGGCCGCGTTCACCTCGCGCTCCCGCCACGGCGACCACATGGGCCAGTTGGTGCCCCAAACGTTGTTGACCAGATTGAAACTGATTCCTTCGCGAGCGAGGTCGGGCGGCGCGCACGGGCTGGGGAAGGGCAGCGGCGCGCCGGCGGCCACCAGGGCCGCGTCCAGCGACCCGATCCGGAGCACCTCCCGCCCTGCGCCCGCCGCCGCCTCCGCCGCCGCCGCCGCGACTCGCGCCGAGGAGGGCGGCGGGCGCTGCGCGCGCACAGAGACGCCCGCGTCGGCGACGGCGTGCACGGCGTGCGAGCCGTTGAGGGCCACGCGCGAGGGGTCGACTTCCGCGGCGATCTTGCGGATCCGCCAGGTGGAAGGGTCGGCGGCGGAGGCGGAGCCGGGCGCGAATCGCAGCCACAGGGCTTCGGGGCGGCGCGTGGGGGTCTTGCGGCGCCAGACCGCAGTGAGGAGGAGGCGCGGCGGCGAGGGCGGCGGCGAGGAGGCGGTGGCGTCGGCAGCGGGCGAGGGCGCGTCGGCGTCGGCGGGGGCGGCGACGGGGGCGGCGGCAGCGCCCGCCGTCGCGCCTCCCTGCGGCCCCCCCTCTCCCTGTCCCGGCTCGCGGATGTCCAGCCACGCCTCGCGCGGCGCCCCGGCCTCGCGCACCAGCGCGTCCTCGAAGCGCAGGACGAGCCGGATCTGCGACCCGCCGCCGAGCGAGGGCGGGTCGCGGCGGAAGAACGAGGCGACGAGCGCCGGCAGCGCGCCGACGGCGCGCGGCTGCCGGACCGGGTCGGTCGCGTTGGTGAGGTTGAGCTTGCCAAAGTCGCCGACCCAGGGGGGCTGGATGTAGGCGTAGTCGCGCCAGACGGGGGCGTAGTCCTCCTCGCCGTAGACGTCGTACCGCAGCTCGGCAAAGCGTGACGTTTTGGTCGGCCCGTCGCCGCCGCCGCCGTCGGCCCCAGCGCCGCCTTTGCCGCGGTTGTTGCCGCCACCGCCGCCCGCCCACTCGGCCCCGGGCGCCAGCTCGTGCCCCTGATCGTCCCACCGGCGCCGGCGCAAGGAAGTGAGGCCGCCCGTGCACCGGTCAAAGGCGAACGACCAGTGGACCAAGCGGATGGGGAAGGGCGCGCAGTCGTCGTCGCCGCCGTCGGCGTTTCCGGCCTCGTCGCCGCCGCTGCCGCCGCCGCCGGACGAGGGGGCCGGCGCCCGGCGCTGCTGCTGCTGCTGCCGTTCTTGCCCAGGTCTCCGCACAAAGACGGGCCGCCACAACCCATCCCTGGGCTCGTCATCAGCGGTCAAAGAAGGTGCGACTGACGTCTCCTCGCCATCCTGCTGCTCTCCCTCTGTTGCCGCCGCCTTTGCCGCCCGGAGCGCCGCCGCCGCCGCGCGCGCAAACGTCGCGTCCTCGGCCATCGCCGCGCGCTCCGCCACGTCGGCGTCCCAGGCTTCGAGAATCGGGTGCCCCGCGGGCAGGGCGGCCCGCGCGGCGTCCAGGTAGCCGTACTGCCGGCGCCACGAGCGCACGACGGCCGCGTAGTTTGGCGCCAGCTCGGCGTCGGGCCTGAGCGCCGCCGCCCTCCTCGCGCCGGCGGCAGAGACGCCGCCCCCATCGCCGCCGGCGCCCCTCTTCCCCTCCCCCCCCTCCTCCTGAGTGTCCACGTCAAAGCCGATCGACGGGTGCAGGTAGGCGTTGGTGTAGTTGGAAAAGTCCCCGCCGAAGAAGGCGCCAAAGGCCACGCCCCACGTGTGCTCGGGCACCTTGAGGATGAAGCGCGTAAACTCGGCAACGGCATACGCGCCGCCGCCGTCGCTCGATCCGCCCGCCCCGGCGGCGGCGCTCGGCGGCGGCGGGTCGTCGGCGCCCGAGCACCCCGGCGGCCGCTCGCCCCCGTCGCCGTCGTCGTCGCCGCCGCAAAAGGCGCGCCGCGCGCGCAGGGCGGACCGAAAGTCGGCGACGCGCGTCACGTCCGAGCCGATGCCGTGGATCCACGTGTCGCCGATCTCGTCCTCGACCACGGGGAAGAAGCGGGCGGGCCACGCAAACGCGGAAGGCGACGACGGTGACGGCGACGAGGACGGCGAGGAAGGAGGAGAAGCAAAAGAGGCGGAGGTCGACGATTCCCCGCCGCCGCCACCGCCCCCGCCGCCGCCCCCGCCCCCCTGTTCTTCCTCCTCCCATCCGCGCGCCTCCGCCATCAGGCCCTCCACGTACGCCTCGAGCGTCGACGCCCGCACGTCGGCCGCCTCTGGAAACTCCGAGCGCACCTCGGACAGCACCCGCCGCACCTCGCTCGCGTTTTGCGGCGGCCCGCCGTTGTCCCCGATCCAGTGGTAGCAAAGCGCCTGGTGACTCGTCGGGTGAGTGACGCAGCCGTCGCGCCGGTGCCCGCCGTACCCGCCTGGGTGCACGAAGTAGAGCAACGAGGCTCCCGAAGCGGGGTCGCGCCACAAAAACGGCGTGTTTTTGGGGACGCCGGGCGGCGCGGAAAACGCGTTGACGCCGGCCGAGACGGCCGCGACGCCCGCGCGCGCCAGCACGGGCACGGCCGCGCGCGTCATCCCGGGAACGTCGCGCAGGCTGGCCACGCGTTTTGGCGGCAGGCCGAAGCGGCGGTCCAGGCGGTGGGCGACGCCCTCGACCGCGAAGCGCAGCAGCGCGGCGTCGAAAAAGGCCTCGTATTGCGGATTGAACGGCGCCGCGTGCCATGTTAGCGACCCGCGCGCGATCGCGGTGGCGACGGCGGCGCGCGCTTGCGGGTCGGGGCAGCGCAGGCCCAGGGCCGGGCCGGGGCAGTCGAAGAAGAGGGAGAGGAGGTAGGCGTGCGTGGTAAAGACAAACGTGGGGTCGGCGTCGGCCAGGGTGATCTGGCGGGTTTGTTTTTTGAAGGGGGGGTGCGGTTGGGGTGTGGCGGCGGCGGCGGCGAAAGAGGACGAGCCAAAAGGAGAGACGAGCGTTGTCGTCGGCGCGCGCGCGTCGTCGTCGGCGTCGATCGCTTTGCCAAAAAACTCAATTCGCGATCGGGTCCTCCCCCTCAAGCTCTCACCGCTCGTGGGAAGTGGTCGAAGAAGTAGCTCTCGATCACGGCGTCGTCCTGGTCCGTGAAGCCCATGTCCTGCGGCGTTTGTTGGAGGAGGGGTGGCGCTCGTTGGAACAGTGAGAGTGAGGCTCCGACGAAAGAGTGCACGGCTCCTGCCTACTCCTGCCCTCACCAGGTGGTTGGAGAAGACCACGTGCACGGTATCCACGCGCAAGCCCCCTCCATCGCCATCGCCCGTCGCTGGCCGCCGCAGAGCGGCGCCGTCGCGAGCGGTCCGCCGCGGCTCGCGCGACGACGCAGCGGCAGCGGCGCCCCGAACAACGCAAAACACAAACAGCAGCGGCAGCAGCAGCGCCCCCGGTCTCCTGAGCACGCGCGCCATTGTCTTTTGGATTATTGATGTGTGTGCAAGCGTTACAACTGAGGCATCGTCTGTTGATGTGAATTCACAATTTCACCGCCACGACGGCTTGGTGGCGACGCGCGGACGATGGCCGTCGTAAAGGCGGCACGGTCGGCGGCCCGCTCCGCCCCCCGCCGACGAAAAGAAAATAAGGGGGGGGGGAAGATGCGTGCGTGTGATCGGACAGAAGAGGTGCGCGGGGAGGGGGAGGAGAAAGGTGCCAAACGTACAAATGATGGTTACGCACAACCTCCGCCCGCCTCATCGCGCCCTCGCAGCCCTCACCCCCTCGACGTACGCCCGCGCCGCCTCGAACGCGGCGTCGGCGCCCATCGCCGTCGTGTCCAGCACCAGCGCGCCCTCCGCCGCCCGCAGGGGACTCGCCGCGCGCGAGGCGTCGCGCGCGTCGCGCGCGCGCAGTTCCCTCAGCACGCGCGCGAGCGTCGGCTCCTCCTCCTCTTCTGCCCCGCCGCCCCCCTCCGCTGGACCGCCGCCGCCCTCCTCCGGTGCCGCCGCCTCTCGCCGCCGCCGCTCCTGCAGCTCCAGGAACCGCCGCCCCGCGCGCACCTCTGCGCTGGCCGTCACAAACAGCTTGGCGGCGGCGCTCGGGCACACGACCGTCCCGATGTCCCTGCCGTCGAGGACGGCTCCCCGCCCTCCTCCGCCGCCGCCGCCGCCCCCCCCGTCCGCCGCCGCTGCTGCCGCCGCCCCCGAGGCAAAGTCGCGCTGCGCCTGCAGCAGGGCCGCGCGCACGGCCGGCAGGGCGCTCACCCGGGAGGCGGCCTGGGCGGCGGCGTCGGTACGCAAGGCGGACGCGCCCTCCGACGCGCGCCCGAGGTCGAGCGCGCGCGCAACGGCGGCGACGGAGGGGCCGTCGTCGAGCGCAACGCCCGCGCGCAGGGCCTCGGCGCCGACGGCGCGGTAGAGCAGGCCCGTGTCCAGGTACCGCAGATTGAAGGCGGCGGCGAGGCGGCGGGCAAGCGTGCCCTTGCCTGAGGCGGCGGGGCCGTCGACGGCGACGACAAAGGGAGCAGAGCGTCGTCCTGCGTCGTCGTTGTCGGCGGCGGCGGTTGGGCGGCGAGCGCGGCCGTCGCCCATAGCTGACGTCGACGCGGCCGCTGCTCGGGCTCGACTGCTGCTGCTGCTGATGTCACGCCTTGGCGAGAGGACGGTACCGCGGGGCCTCGTCCTGCGTGCTGCTATTGTTGCTGCTTCTGCTCGGAACAAGCGGAGCATCGCTGCTGCCGCTCTGCGGGTGTGTTCCGTGAATCGGTTGCAAGGCCCTTGCAGCAAGGGAATGGGATGCGTCCGAGGTGGTAGGTGGCGAATGGAATCGGATTGTGTAGAAATTCGTACCACGAGCGCGGTCGGTCGTTTGTTCACACGCTCAACTACGAAAGAGGGCGACGCCCGGAACCGCCCGTTCGCCGACGACGACGACTGCCGGCCATCGTCACGACGCCGCGCGCGCGCTCGCCCAGCGGCTATATTTGGACAGACGCCGCAGACAGCACCGCAGCTCGCTCTCATTGGCTCGGCGCGCGCTCCGGACACACTCGGGTCGATCCTTTCTCGCCGCTATCCGCGTCCGTCCTAGTGACAAGATGGCGATCACCTTGCAACCAGTGACTCCGATTCCGATTACGTCAAACTTAGAGATGGCCGCCTCCTCGCGCGTCGTCTCGATCGCCTGGGAGCGCGGGTCTCTGCGCCTGTCCGACCTGCCCGCGCTCGAACCCACGGAGGACCCAGCCACCCAATCGGATCAGTTATGGCGCCGGATTGTCGTCGCGCGGTGGGCGTCGTATGGGTTGGGGTCGGCATCGGGCCGACGACGGCGACGATGGCTGGCGCGCGCGTGCTGGTCGCAGTTTGGCGCCCGCGTGCTGGCCCTCGCCCCTTTAAAGCTGCTGTGCGACGCGCTGGCGCTCAGCGGCCCCGTGATCCTGCACCAGCTGATTGTCTGGGTCGAGCGGCAGCGGCTCCTCCTCGGCAGAGGCGGCGCGATGGCGGCGGCGGCGGCGGCGGCGGCGGCCGCCGCGCCGGCCTGGCGAGACCGCCCGGCGGCCGGCCTCGCCCTCGCCGCGCTGCTGCTGGCGACGCAGCTGCTCCGCGCGGCCCTGTCCGCGCGGTACGCCCGCCGGCTCGGGATGGCGTCGTGCGCGGCGCGCGCGGCCCTGTGCGGCGTCCTGTACCGCAAGGCGCTGCTGGCCAGGCCCGAGGACGGCGGCGGCGGCGGCAGCGGCGGCGGCGGCGGCGGCAGCGGCGGCGCCTCGGCCGAAGAGCGGCGGCGGCGGCGGACGGACGACGGCGGCGGATCGCCAGACGGGCGGCCCCGGCCGCCGCCGCCGCCGCCCGACCTCGCCACGCTCGCGGGCGTCGACGCGCCGCGCCTGGTCAACGCCATCTCCTCGCTCATGGAGCTATGGTCCCTGCCGCTCCAGGCCCTTTTCTGCATGCTCCTGCTCTACGCGCAGGTCCGGCTCGCCTTTTCCGCCGGCGTCGCCCTCTTCTGCGCGCTGGCGCCCGTCAACCGCCGCCTGGCGCAGCTGATCGGCGACGCCTCGGCGCGCATGATGTCCGCCAAGGACGCGCGCGTCTCGGCCGCCGCCGGTCTGCTCCGGAGCGTGCGCGTGGCAAAAATGCACGGGTGGGAGGCGGCGCTCGCGCGGCGCGTCGCGCAGGCGCGCGCAGAGGAGACGCGCCACCTGGCCGAGCGCAAGCGCCTCGACGCAGGTTGCGTGTTCCTGTGGGCGTCATCGCAGCTGCTGCTGTCGGCCGCGACGTTTGCCTTGGCCGCGGCCACGGGCGCGGCCCTGACCGCCCCTGTCGTTTTCACGACCATAGCGCTGCTGGGATCGCTGATCGCGCCGCTCAACGCGCTGCCGTGGGTCGTCAACGGGGCGGTCGAGGCCGGCGTGTCCGCCGGGCGGCTGCAGGCGTTCCTGGCGCTGCCCGAGAGGCGGGCGGGCTGGGCCTACGAGCAAACGGGGGCGGCGGTCGGGCGTGAGGGTGGCGGCGGCGACGACGGCGGCCGCGAAGCAGGAACGACGGCGGCGGCGGCGGCGGCGGCGGCGGACGCAGCGGCGGCTTCTTCCTCACTGCTCGCGCGCGCTTGGCTCCCCGAGCGCCTGCCCCTCGCGCCACCGGGCGTCGCCATCGCCCTCGAGCGCGCGTCGTTCGCGTGGTCGGCGCCGCCGCCGCCTCCTGCGACGCAGCGACGGCGGCAGGATCGCACTCAGGAGGAGCGACATCGACGGCCTCCTCCTCCTCCTCCTCCTCGTCCTCCTCCTCCTCCTCCTCCTCCTTTCCCTTCTCCTCCGCTGGTGTTGCGCGACCTGACAATATCTTTTCCCGAAAACGCGCTCACGGCCGTCGTCGGCGACGTCGGCTCGGGCAAGTCGGCGCTCCTGCTCGCCCTGCTCGGGGAGCTGCCGCTCGTCGCGCGGCCGCCCCCCGCCTTTCTCCCCGGCGACAGGAGAACGGCAGCGGTAGCAGCGTCCCCCCCGACCATCCCGCCCCCCTTTTGCGTGGGCGCCGGTCTGCGCGCCCAGGGCGGCCGCTGCGCCTTTGTTGGCGAGGCGCCTTACGTCCGCGGCGGCACCTGGCGCGACAACCTCCTCGTGGGAACTGCCCCCGGAGCGCCTTACGACCCGGCCCTGGCTTCCGAGGTGTGGCGCGCGACGGCGCTCGACGTCGACCTGGCCGCCCTGCCGGAGGGGGACGGCAGCGCCGCCGGCGAGCGCGGCTGCCGCCTGAGCGGCGGCCAGCGCGCCAGGCTGGCGCTCGCGCGGGCGCTCTACCAGCGCGCGCCGCTCCTGCTGCTGGACGACGCCGTCTTCCCCGCCGTGGACGCGCACGTGCGGCGCTGGCTCCTGCGGCACCTCGTGCGGGACGGTCCGCTCGGGCCGCGCGGCGCCGTGCGCGCGGGACTGACGACTGTGGCGGTCACGCGTGAGCCCGAGGTGGTCCTGGCGGCGTCCTTGGTCGTCGCGCTGGCGCCCGTGGGCGGGCGCGTCGCGTTCTCGGGCCCGCCGGAGGCGTTCGTGGCGTGGCGCGCGCTCGCGCGCGGGCTTGGGCGCCCGCTGCACCAGGGGCCCGACGACGAGGTGGAGGAGCAAGACGACGGCGACGGCGACGGCGGCCTCGACGCGCAGATCCTGCGGATGCACCCGCATGCCAGCGCCGTGACCCCGCTCGGGCGCATCAACGAGGAGGGCAGCTGCGGCTCCCTCTCCGCCGCCGCCGCGCTCTCTGCGCGGTCGGGCGCCGCTCGGGACGGGCAAGAGGGGCGAGAGGACGAAGACGGCGACAGCTCGGCGGCGGCGGCGGCGGACGCGGCGGCGGGGGCGGCGACGGCGGGGATTTCAAACCCGCCGACGGTCCTGGTCCGCCTGATGAGCCGCGGGTCGGGCGGCGGCCCGGACGACGTGCGCGACTCCCTGGCGGCGACGGCGGGAGGCGGGGAGCGTCCGGGCACGGCGGCAGAGGCGGCGGCTGCGGCCGCCGCAGCCGCCGCGCTCGGCGGCCAACGGCGCCCAAGCTCGGGCCTGGCCATGCTCGAGCCGTCGTCGATGGGCTCGTCCTTCTTGAGCCAGGGAGGCAACGAGGAGGACGGCGACGACGGCGATGGCGACGGCGGCGCCGGCGACAGCGACGACGGCAAAAACGAGCAGCAGCAGCGGCACCGGCGGCGGCGCCGACAACTGCGGCCACAAAACGACGACCTCTCGCGCCCCCTGCTGCTGATCCCGGGTCACGACGACGACGCGCACGCCAGCCGCGACGCCGCCAACAGCGACGGCGAGAGCGACGACGACGCCGAGGGCGAGCGCCGCGCCAAGGGCGCCGTCGGCGCGTGCGTTCTTCGCGCGTACCTGGCGGCCGTCGGCCGCGCGGCCTTGCTGTCCACGCTGGCGGCGCTCGCGCTCATGCAGGCGTCGCGGAGCGGCGCCGATCTGTTCTTGGCCTATTGGGCGGCGGTCGCCGCCGGGCAGGAAGGCGGGGCGCTGGACGGAGGCGGCGGCGGTGGCGAGGGTGGCGGCGACAAGGGCGGCGGCGGCAGCGCGGCAGCGACGCCTCTGCTGCACGCCTTTCTCGCTGGCCTGGCCGCGATCGCTGCTCTCAACGCGGTCTTCACCCTCGCGCGCTCGCTCTCGTTCGCGCGCGCGGGCGTCGCCGCGGCGCGCGCGCTCCACGACGGCCTATTAACCGCCGTCCTCCGCGCGCCCGTCGCGTTCTTCGACCAGCACCCCGCGGGCCGCCTCGTCAACCGCTTCTCGTCCGACGTCAGCACCGTGGACGACGGCCTGCCCTTCCAGCTCAACATCCTCCTCGCCAACGCGTCTGGTCTCTGCGGCGTGGCGGTGGTCCTGGCGCTCGCGCAGCCCGCGCTGGCCTTGGCTGCCGGGCCGCCGCTGCTCGCGGCCTTTCGGGCGGTGCAGCGGCGGTACCGCGCGTCCGCGCGCGAGCTGCGGCGGCTCGAGGCCGTCGCGCGCTCCCCCGTCTACGCGGCGTTTGGGGAGGTGTCGGCGGCGGGCGGCGAGGGCGGCTCGGCAGCCGCGACCGTGCGGGCGGCCGGCGCGCAGCGCGCCTTTGTCGCCGCCTTTGACGCGCGGGCGGCGCGGCAGCAGCGCGCAGCCGTGGCTTCTGCCCTCACTTCGGCGTGGCTGTCGTGGCGGCTGCAGGCCATGGGCGCGGCGCTGGCGGGCGCGGCGGCGGCGCTGGCCGTGCTGGTGGCGTCGGCCGCCGCCGCCGAGCCGCGATCGCAGGGGGAAGAGGGAAAGGCGGAGGGCGGATGGGCGGCCGGGGCCGTGCGCTCCATCCTCACCTTGAACGCGGCCGCCGCCGTGCGCGCCCTCTTCCCTCGCCTCGTCAGCGCCGAGCTCGCCGCCGCCCTCGCCTCTGCGCTGTCGGCCCTGGCGGTCGCCTACACCCTGCCCGTCGTCGCCCTGCTGTCCGGATGCGTCGCGAGCGGCGCCGAGACGGAGGCCGACCTCGTTTCGGTCGAGCGCGTGCTCGAGCTTAGCGACGGCGGGTGCGGCGACGAGGCGGCGGCCACACTCAGCCTTGAGCCGGCGCTGCGCAAGGCGGCGGGGCTGGCGCCGCTAGCGCCGCCGCCGTTTGCGCCGCCATCGCCGCCGCCGCCGTCTCACGCAACTGCTCGTGCCTCGCCACTCCCGGCGGCGGCGGCGGCGGCCCTCGAGTTTGACCGCGTGCGCCTCTCGTACGACGCCGCGCGCCTGGTGCTGCTCACGCGCGCGGACGGCAGCGGCGGCGGCGGCGGCGGCGGCGCCTCCTCCTTCCAAGCTCGCGACCTGCTCCGCCGCGCCGCCCTGCTCGCCGCGTCCCCCGCCGCCGCCCTGAGAGGCGTATCGTTCCGCGTGGAGCGCGGAGAGCGCGTGGGCCTCGTCGGCCGCACGGGCGCGGGCAAGTCGACGGTCTGCGCGGCGGCGCTGCGCCTGGCGCCCATCTGCGGCGGGCGCGTGCTCGTGCTCGGGGACGACGCCCAGGCCCTGCCGCTGCCCGAGCTCCGGGCGCGCTTTGCCGTCGTGCCGCAAGTGCCGCTGCTGTTTGCGGCGTCGCTCGCCGACAACCTGGACCCGACGACGCGCGCCGAGGGGCTGGGGGCGCTGGCACTGGCAGATGCGGCGGCGCCGCCGTCTCTGACTGCCGCCGCCGCCGCGGCCGCCGCCGCCGTCGCCGCCGCGGCCGCCGCCGCCGCAGCCGCCGCGGGCGACGCCGCCGCCGACATGCTCTCGGCGCTGGACGCCGTCGGACTGTGGCCGCTGCTCTGCGAGGCGGCGGCCGCGGCGGGCGCCGTGCCCCGCCGGCGCGCGGCGCTCGCGCTCGCGGCGGCGGATGCGGCGACCGCGCTGGGCGGCGGCCCTCCCGCGGCGCGGATGGCAGCGCCCCGAGGGGCGCTGCGCCCGCGCTTGTCGCCGGCGCATTTGGGCGCGGTGGCGGCCGTGCTCACTGGGCTGCAGCTGGGGGACGGCAGCGGTGGCAGCAACGCCGCGTCCTCTCGCGACGGCGGCGGGCCAGGTCATCCTGCCTCGTCGCCGCCGTCAGCGGGCGGCGGCACCTGCCTGGAGCTCTCGCTCGGCCAGCGCCAGCTCCTCTGCCTGGCGCGCGCCCTGATGCGCCGCGCGCCCGTGCTGCTGCTCGACGAGGCGACGGCGAGCGTCGACCCGCGGACGGCGCGGCGCCTGCAGTGCTGCGTCGACGCGGCGGCGGCGGCGGCGGCCTGTGGGGACGGGGGACGGCGCGGCGCGGCCGTGCTCCAGGTGGCGCACGACCTGGCCGCAGTCGCGGCGTACGACCGCGTGATCGTGCTCGACCGCGGGCGGGTCGTGGAGAGCGGGCCGCCGGCGCAATTGCTGGCGGACGAGGCGTCGGCGTTCAGCGCACTGGCGCGGCGCGCGAGGGTGGTGCCGCCGCCAAAAGGAGAGGTATAGAGAGCAGAGCCACGCACACGCGCAGACATTGTGGGCATCGCTACATCCTTTTTTACTCTCCTCTGGTTTAAAACCGAGGCTTTGTGTGTGTGCGCTGGCCGCCGCGCGGTTTTTGTTGCGTTCTCTAGAGGGGTGTTCGCTCTAAAAAGCGACGGAGAAAATCTTTCTTGCCTTGCCGGCGATCTCGTCTCTACGGAAACTCGGGCGACGGAGAAGTCCCTGCCCACTCGGACGGATGGATGTGTGACAAGAAGGCTGAAAAGCAAAAACCCACTCACGAAAATGCCTGGACTTGTAAAAACGAACGAGACGAACCAGAAACGAATACGGGCTCCGTCGCCGTCGCCGTCTCCCTCTCTCTCTCTATCTGTCTATCTTTTGCCTCCGCGCCAAACTAACGCGCGCGATCGCCCCCCCCGCCTACCGCCTCAGTGCTGCTTCTTCTCCGGCAGCGGCATCGCCTTGCCGTCCTCCCCGAGCACCTTGGTGTCGCCGCTGGCGCTGACGGCCTGCGCCTTGAACTCTGCGTCCAGCGTGTCGTCGTCGGCGCCCGCCACAAAGTCGACCACGTCGGCCGTCATCTGCGCCAGCGTGGGCAGGCTCTTGAGCTCCTCCTCGCGCTTGCGCTTGGCCGCGGCCTCGTCGGCGGCCGAGGCCTTGCGCGCGGCCATCTCGGCGGCGAGGCGGGCGCTCTTCTCCTTGACCTCGTCCGTGTCGCCCACCATGTAGAAGGCCATCTCGGGGTAGGCGTCCATGCGGCCCTCGAGCAGGTCCTTGAAGCCGGCGATGGTCTTCTCGAGGGTGACGTAGCGGCCGGGGGAGCCGGTGAAGACCTCGGCGCTGTTTGGGGGTGGGTGTTTTGTTTTGTTTGGCGGTTTCGGGGCGGGCGGGTTTTGTTTTTTGGGGTTGTTGTTTTTTGGGGGGTTGAGAGTGAGCGGTGCGTTTTAT
>Ga0209390_10004488_pt1 | contig 20911 bp, 12 predicted proteins | sample BON01_FD_187212 | JGI IMG/M metagenome (GOLD analysis project Ga0209390, IMG submission 187212) | Freshwater microbial communities from Lake Bonney liftoff mats and glacier meltwater in Antarctica - BON-01 (SPAdes) (version 2) | ecosystem: Environmental > Aquatic > Freshwater > Ice > Glacier... | reverse complement strand
GTTAGAATGGACATGAACCCTCCCTGGTCAAATGTTGTCACACGACACCAGGAAAGGTCCACGCCCGCAGCATTCTAACGATCAGTAGGGTCACGCCATCGACGTCATGTCTGCATGCGTAAAAAAACTTAAAATTTATGAACGCGACGGATCGCGTTCTTCAACGCTGCGCGGTCGCGGCAATTCACGGTCGCAAAAACGCAAAATACCCGTGGACAACGCCATTCGTCTTCGGCACCGGATCAAGTCATTGCCTGCACGCAAATCAGCGTACTGATACGCGTCGATTGCCAGTTCATAGAGCCGATCACCTCATAAAACTCTCACGCCCACTTGTGGCCTAAAGCGACACGTTTTCGTTCCACGACGACAGTTTCCCACAAGCCACGAACGGCCACGTGTTTCGGCAAGCTGCTCACGAGGCGAACCTGAAATCGCAAATTCACCAACACGCGGCGCGAGTAAGTGAATCCAGCTACTGCAAAATCCGCTCGCTCACGCGTCGTGCTTGTCTTGGAATGTTCGCCGGAGCGGTTTTCGGACCGCTGCTGGAAACAGGTGGATTTGCAAGGGAAGAATCAACGTTATTGAGCAGTCACGCCTTCGGCGGCACCGATTGCGTAAAGATGTTTTTCACCGCGAATAAACAACTGGCCGCCAGCAATTGCCGGCGAAGCAAATGTGTATTCTCCCAGAGGATTTTCATTCACGACGTCCAGTGCTGTTCCTGGTCGCACAACTTTTGTAATTCCATCGTCAGCAATGAAGTAGACCAAACCATTGGCCGTCACCAGCGAAGCGCTGAAATGGTTGCCCACGCGGGCCTGCCAAATACGATCTCCAGATTCTGTGTCAAAGCAATTGGCAGTACCGCGATCGTCCGCCACAAACAAATACTGACCAACAACAACGGGCGATGGCACATAGCAGGCGGCCTGTTTACTATGCCAGGAGACGTGCGTTTCAGACACATCACCTGTGCCGTCCGGGCGAATGCCCAGCACGTGGTGAGTTGGAAAGCCGGCGGCCATGTAAAACTTCGATCCGTCGAAAACCATCGACGCGACAAACTGTTCGGTCGGCCCTTCGATTTGCCAGATTCGCCTGCCGGTCGCCGGATCAAAACTGACCACACGTTTGCTACCGGACATCACCATCTGAGTCTTGCCATCGATCGTACGAATCAGCGGCGTACAGTAACTGCGAGTTTTTTCGTCGCGAGGCGTTCGCCAAACGAGTTCACCCGTCTGCCGATTCAACGCAGCAACATAAGAATCGCCGTCATGGTCACCGTTGATAATCAGAAGGTCTTCATAAATAACGGGTGACGAACAAAATCCGTGAACACTTGTGAACGATCCTGTCTTTGCGGTCCACAGTTGTTTTCCATCAAAGTCATAGGCCGCCACAGCGATCTCGCCCGGCGTTACAGGTCGTTCATTGCCAACGTTCGGAGCCGGCACTTCGTGGCCATCGACCACAAGAAAAGTCACGTAAACGGTTTTACCATCGGTTGCAGGAGTTCCCGATGCGTGACTGTTTAAGCGATGCTTCGTTTCCAAAATAGACTTCACGACAGTCTGTTTCCAGATTGTCCGGCCCGAAGATCGATCCAGGCAAAGCAGGACGCGTTCCTGAGAATCTTCAACACAGGTCGCCAGAAAAATCCGATCCTCCCAGACGATGGGCGAAGAATGCCCGACTCCGGGCAATTCCACCTTCCATGCTATGTTGTCACCGGTAATTCCATTCCACGATGTTGGAACATGCTGTTCCAATGAAGTGCCGTCACCACGAAGCCCACGCCAACACGGCCAGTTTTCCGCAGATATTGAAGAAGCAAAACAGCTGCAACATGCAGCAACCAGAACTATAAGAGCAGGACGCATGAAACGAATTCCAACGGAAGGCAGAATAAGGCAGGAACAACCAGCAGCTAGCTATGATGAGACCATAAACGCTCTATCAACACAACACGCTGGAAAGGGATATACCCTGCCGAAATCATCGTCGCATTCGCGACCGACCCACCATAAGAAGAGAGACTCCGCTTTAAGGAATCCAGCAGCTAACAACGTGTACCGCGGCCGAGCTTTAGCTTTCTGTAACTGCGGTTTGGCAAACGCCGTCAATAAAACGGGTAATTCGTATACATTGTGCTTTCCAACCAACGGCAACTCACTTATTCTCAATAAGGCCTCTTTAAAAATACGAGCCAGCACTTCAGTTGCTGCATAAACAGGTGATACGGTAAATCATGACTGCGGCGCCATCTCCGCTGACGCTGGATATCGCCAGGAAGACTTTGCCCAACAACGATTTTTCTGGAACAAACTGCCTCACTTAGACCTACGATTCCGGTCCCGGATTTCGTCCGCCAACGGGCGCGGCCGTTGACCTACTGAAGCAAAGTCGGAGCCTGCATTGCTCAATAACCGAAAGTGGAAACGACGTGCCGCGGCTGTGTGTCTGGGGTTGTCTGTGTTTGTCTTCTTCGAAGCCTTGTGCCGAATCACCGGATGGGGCACTGAATCTTCAGCGGCAGGAAACTTCACCGAATTCAACGACACTCGCCCGCTGTTTCGCCTTTCGGACAATCAGCAAACGTGGCAGGTCGCCGAAAACCATCGACTCTATTTTTCGGAAGAATCGTTTCCGGCAAAGAAACGGCAAAACGAGTTTCGAATCTTTGTGTTTGGCGGATCCACCGTGCAGGGCCGACCGTTTTCCATCCCCACTTCCTTCACGACTTTTCTGGAGATCGGACTTCGACAGGCTAATCCAAATACAACATGGGAAGTGGTCAACTGCGGCGGCATTTCGTACGCCAGCTATCGAGTTCTTCCCATTGTGAAAGAGTGCCTGCAGTACAAACCCGATCTCTATATAGTCTGCACCGGACACAATGAGTTTCTGGAATGCATTACTTACGCGAACGTAAAGTCACCACACAGCCTGCTGGCATCAGGCTATTCGTGGCTTAACAAGCTAAATAGTTTTCACTTGGCAGAACAAACGTGGCAACACCTTTCAACAACGTCGGCAACAGCACAACCGACAGTTTCCATTTCTATGCCGCAAGAAGTCGACGCAATGCTGGACCACAAAGGCGGACTGGATGCGTACCAGCGATCCGCTTTGCATGCAGATCACATCGACGGAGAATTTCGCAACAACCTGCAGAAAATGGTCAACGTGGCACAGGCTGCTAAAGTGCCGCTGATGTTTATTTCTCCCGCGTCTAATCTTCGAGACTGTCCGCCATTCAAGTCTGAATTCCTCGCGACCACCAATGTGCAGACACAGCTGAACATTGTGAAAATGATTCGCGACGCGGTTGAAACACTGCCGTCGAATTCCTCGAAAGCCGTTCAGCTTTTGCAATCGGCTACTGAAAACGATTCAGCCTTTGCACTTTCATGGTACCAACTGGGTCACGCCCTGGTGGCGGCAAATCGCGTTGACGAGGCCGCAATGGCATTTGCTCAAGCACGCGATGAAGACGTGTGTCCTCTGCGGATGACATCGCAACTCAGTGCAACTCTGCGCGCCGTGGCGGATGAGAACCACATTACACGGCTGGACGCAGACACTCTTCTGCAGGGCAAGTCCAGAAACAAGATTGTCGGCAACGCTGTGTTGGTTGATCACGTACACCCATCGTTCGGCAGTCATCGGGATATTGCCGAGGCGTTGGTAGAAACAATGGCCCACCACAATTGGATTAAAGTCGAAAACGCCGGCTGGAAAAGTGCCGCACGCATCGACTTCGAAAACCATCTGCAGTCGTTGGACAACATCTATTTTTTGAGTGGACGTCGCACGTTGGAAACGCTGCGTATCTGGACTCAGGGCCGCGGGGACGGTGCGGCCCTGGAAACTCCAGCGCCGTAACAACAGTTCGCCCCACACCCCTTCGGCAGACGGCAATCAGGACACTCGCTCCAGTTTTGACACTCGACCTGTGCCAACCCATTCCGCCACAAAGATGTCTCCATTTGCGGCAAAGCAGGCATCGTGAGGATGAACAAACTGGCCAGCCAGCCACTGATCCAGCTTAGCGCGAAGGTCTTTCACTTCGCCAAGTCGATCGACAGCCGCACCAAGCTGAGCCACCACTTCGTTCTTTTCGTTCAGCAGAGTAACGCGTGCTTTCAGTTCCGGTACCAACATCAGGTTCTTCCAGGTATCGATGTTGGCGGGTAGACCAAAGCCCGTCAACGTTTCCAGATACGTGCCATCCACATCGAAGATCTGCAGCGTGTTATGAGCTCTGTCGGTCACAACAATAGATGGTTCTCGTCCAGCACGTTTGTCGACCCAAAGGCCATGAGCCGTCGCGAACTTCCCCTCGCCATCTTCGGCACCGCCAAAGCTGCTAATCCAGTTAGCGTCTTTGTCGTAACGGTGAATATGGAATGAGCCATAACCATCGGCAAGCAGAAAACCACCATCATCCAGAAAGGCAAAGTTTGTCGGCAGAAAGCCTTTCCGATTCCATGTGGCTGAAGTACTTGTGTCTTCGCCGGCAGCATACACGCCTGATTCCATCGGAGCTTTACGATACCAAACGGTTTCACCTGTGCGTGTCATTTTGGCGAAACTCTTCACCTGCTGATAGGCGGCTACATCCAGAAACTCTTCGCCCCCTTCATCACGAACTTCAATACCGTGGCCGCCCCGAAACTGGCTGCCGAACGCTCGAACAAACTTTCCTTCCGCATCGAAGACAAAGATTGATGGATGATCCTGCTGTTCTTTGCGACCTTCGTGAATCACATACAGGTTGCCCGATTTATCAACGGCAACATTATGAGTTGTCTGCCAGCTAAATTTGTCGGGCAATGCCGGCCAGTCATGCCGAACTCGGAACTTGTATTCGCCTTCACCGACAATTACTTCATCGCTGGTGCGACTGGCTGTAAAACCCATGGGTGCCCCGGAAAGAATCGCAGCACCGACCGCAGCAGTGGAAATGAATTGGCGACGTGAAGATTGATTCTGCTTTTTTATGTTTAGGAAGCCCCTGTTCGAGTTGGGAATTAAGCTAAGTGTTAGCGTAGACGCCAACGCGGAAAGTCGCCTGGTGCAGAAGGTCTCAACCAAATTCGAACCGACGCTGCAGAACGCTCATTTGTCGCTCCCGAAAGGGCGTTTGAAAAATGGCGGGAAATCCCGTTTCTGAATGTCTCAACGATTATGATGGCACGGCGGGCGAACGAGAAAACAAAGCGATCGCAGCTTCGAAGATCACTTCAAAAAACACGGAATCGCCAGAACGGTGGCGTTCTGCATCGATGCAGCTCACAATAAATTCCCTCCCAACAAACTTCCTTAAAGTGCTGCACATGACGACACCCATTCCCTCCTCAACACAACGCCAGCTTCAGTTCAAAAATGGAATAGCCATCGGAACCAGCCAACGCTGGAACGGTGGTCAATATTGTTCTGTAATTACCGCTGTCGGCATTGTGGGATGCGGCATTTACGATCTAAAAACGCCGGAAGAATTCGGCCAGGCCATCGCGATCGCCAAAGGCACTCCCGCCTGTCCGTTGACTGAGCCCGAAGATCTGTTCCAGGCCAAAATTTTCGGAGTCACCGCCAAGGCAGCCGAATTTGGTATCAAGATCGGAGACACGGGACTAGAGGCGATTGAAATCATGCTAGCGCAAGACACAAAGGCAAACCAGTCGTGAAACGAATTATTTTCACGTGCCTGTTGATGCTGTCCGGGCCTACATGTGGATCAGCGAGTGCGACACTGATCACAACGGATCTTCTAATTGTCGGTGGCACAGAATCCGGTTGGGCAGCCGCGATTCAAGCCGCTCGACTGGGCGTGAAGTCTATTACTATTGTCCATGACGGCGAATGGCTGGGCGGCCAGTTTACTGAACAGGCATTAGCGTGCGTTGATGAAAACAAAGGAGTCGGCAACGTTGGCTGGGGAGTGGACTGGCATCCGATGAAGCGATCGTTTCATCGTTCGGGCCTGTTCAAAGAACTGATGGATCGCATCGAAACATTCAACGCTCAGAAATATGGTTCAGGGATGCCCGGTCGGCCATTCCACGGGCCATCCACATTTCGTCCGATGGAAGCGGAAGCGATATTTCGACAGATGCTGCAACCTTACATCGACTCCGGTCAGGTGCAGCTGATCACAAATCATTACCCAACGAAAGCTAACATTGATTCGTCGGGCAGTCACTCGAGGCTAACCGGTCTGTGGTTTTCACCAACGGACAAAGCCCTCACCACTGCCGAACCAACTTTGCACGTAGCGGCGAAAATCACAATTGACGCCTCAGACTGGGGCGAAGCAATCCGGCTTTCCGGCGCTGCATACGAATGCGGACCGGATCCGCAATCAAGATACGGCGAACCGAGCGCACCGGTAACGCTCGATAACAATCCAGCCAACGAAATGAATCCGATCACCTGGGCGATGATTGTCGTCGAATCAGAAACACCATCGCCAATATCAAAACCTGAGCACTTCGATGATCGCAACTATCCACGAGCAACCCAATTTAGTCTTGCCGAATTTCGCGACCTAACATGGGATCATCCGAATCCAGGACTCGGAGCAATCAAACACTGGCCGGACGCAGGGCAGGAATCGGCTCGCCAGCTTAGTGTCTACACCGTCCGGCGGATCACTGATGGCTACGCCAGTAAAACGGGAAAGACGATCATTCTGCTGAACTACATGAACGGCCAGGACTATCCGCTCGAACGACTGCCCGCTCACGTCGTCACAAAACTGGAAGCGACTGCGTCAGGAGCGTCCGATCTGAACATCGTAAAAATGACGCGAACTCAACGGCAGATCGTCTTCGATGACGCCAAACAACATGCTCTGGGCGTGCTTTATCATCTTCAAACTTTCGTCCATGATCGAGCCACCGATAAAACAAATTCGTTTCGAAGATTCGTGCTGAGCGATGAATTCGGCACAGCCGACCACCTTCCGCCGAAACCCTACATTCGTGAATCTCTGCGACTGAACGCCATGTACATGATGCGCGAACAGGATGCTCGCAATCGAGACGGACTTACAAAAGTTGCGGCAAAAGAACGCTTTGCACAAGTCATGTATCCGGACGGCTTGTTTGCCTGGCAGTTTCACTATGACTTTCATCGCACTGGGCGAACTTATTTAACAGAGCAGGGCAGTTCCGGACCGTGGATCGACTATCACAAGCCCAACCGTCACACCAGTTTTCTGAGCGATCGATCTGTATTCCCGCTGAGAAGCTTTGTCCCGGAGCAAATGGATGGCCTGCTGGGTGCTCAAAAAAATGTCGGCTGCAGCAGTATCGTCAGCGCGGCAATTCGACTTCATGATCAGTGCGTTGCGATTGGTCAGGCGTCCGGCGCAATCGCTGCTGTGTCGCTGAGAAACAACGTGGATGCTCGCGAAATTGCGGACTCGCGAGAACACGTCGAATCAGTTCGCCACGCTCTCTGCGGCGAAGTAAACGACGCGGTCCCGTTGTTGATCTGGCCATTTCGTGATTTGGACATTCAGGATCCGGCCTTCGTAGCCGTCAATCGACTGGCGGCAATCGGTGCTATTCCGCTGGAACCGAAAGAAGTCGAATTCAACAGTGGCGTCACTGCGGAACCTGAGTGGCAACAGCAGGTACTTGAACTTGCCCGGAAGTCACTCGGCAGCAAAGACATTCTTCCGCAACCTGCGGCGGCCAAACTGACTCGAGGTGAATATTGCATTGCGGTCTGGCGAACTCTGCAACACCTACCGTTGCCGCAATACCTTAGACTTCGCGGCAACGATGCAGACCTTGACGGCATCATCGATAGGGACGACCCGTTGGTTTTTGTAGCGGGCGATGCGGTGAAGTTTGAAGTTCTAAAGCGGACGCTCGGTACTGAGGAAGATGGCCTTCCGCCGGACGTAGCCGATCTTCCATGTCGCACGTTTAACTTCTGTGGTCGCGACACGCCGCAGATATTGGGATTCACGAACGACAACGGTAAAAGGTTCGACGCATCCCGCCACTTCGGTTGGTCCCGGGATTTAACCGCAAGTTATCGTCAAAGAAACCTGTTGGGCAATGTCGCAGCCGACACGTTTGTGTTTACTCGAACCAAAGATCAGTGGGAATGCGATCTGAGCAACGGGACGTATCGAGTCATCGTATGCGTTGGCGATTCGTCGCACGGGCAGACAGATCAGAAAGTGGTTATCGAAGGCCAAACAGTTCTGGAAATTTCGACAGGTGCTGGAGACTTTGCCGAGATCACGACGGAATGCACACTCACGGATGGACGACTGACCGTTGAAATTGGTTCCGGTAAAGCCGGTTCAAATACATGTATTAACTGGCTGATTATTGAACCGCGTAGAACAACTTCGCGTTAATTTTTGAATGTCCAGAGATCGGAAATTTGGCCGCAGCGAAAGCCAGAGAGCGCGTCGAGTGTTCAGATGACTAAAACGTTTTTCGGCATTTGCCGGCACTTTTTATTGACACCCGAACGAGCAGCCAATGCAAATCGCCGCAAGGCTGCAGAGCAAGGATTGAAGCATTAGTAAAAAAAACTTTAACACGCCGGGAAGTATCGTGAAACCGCCTGTCCGCTTCGATGCGGACTCGTTACTAATTGAAGCGCTCGCGAATAGAATTCATAAAACAGTTTAAAGGATCTGATGAAATGCACGCTGTCGCTTACTGCGTTCCGGTTCTCGGCGCCGTTGGGCTCGCCTTTAGTGCATATCGATATTGGTGGGTCGTTGGGCAGGATTCCGGCACCGAGCAGATGCAGCGGATTGCCTCCCGCATTCTGCAAGGATCAATGGCATTTCTGAAAGCAGAATATTCAGTCCTGCTTGTGTTCCTGCTGGTTGTCGGCGGACTGCTGTACTCGGCGGGCCATCGCGAAGATTCGCATCCGCTGATTGCTGCCTCGTTTGCTATGGGAGCGATATTCTCGGGACTCGCGGGTTTTCTGGGAATGCGAATCGCCACTCAGGCAAACGTGCGCACTGCTCATGCAGCACGCGAAGGACTTGGGCCGGCATTGAAGATGGCATTCAGCGGCGGCAGCGTCATGGGGCTCACCGTGGTCGGGCTGGGCGTGATCGGACTTGGCGGACTGTTTATTTTCTACGGTAACAAGTTTGGAACTGACGGCGCAAATCTTAACCGCACAATCAACGTGCTGACTGGATTTTCGTTCGGAGCGTCATCCGTGGCTTTGTTCGCTCGACTTGGAGGTGGCATCTACACAAAGGCGGCCGACGTTGGTGCCGACCTGGTGGGAAAAATCGAAGTAGGAATTCCAGAAGATCATCTGCTTAATCCCGCCACGATTGCGGATAACGTGGGCGACAATGTTGGTGACGTCGCTGGTATGGGAGCCGACCTGTTCGAAAGCTACGTTGGGTCCATTATTGGGGCCATGGTTCTGGGAGCCACGTATTCGCAACTTCCCGAATTCAGCGCTTCTTACCTCGGTGGAACTTCGGCCGTCATGTTACCGCTGTTTCTGGCGTCGGCCGGAGTTCTGGCTTCCATCGTCGGTACGTTTTTTGTGCATACTGACGATTCGACCAGTCCACAAAAAGCGCTTAACCGAGGCGAACTGGTCGCGGCAGCTTTTATGCTGATTGCGAGTCTGGCCATCATCATGGGAGTGCTGCCCGAAAGCTGGAAACACAACGGTATTACATACGCACGCAGTGGCGTTTTTCTAGCAACTCTGATCGGACTCAGTTGCGGTCTGGCGATCGGTTTCGTCACCGAATATTACACAGGCTGTGGCAAGAAGCCGGTTCGAGAAATCGTGGAGCAATCTGTAACCGGTGCGGCCACAAACATGATCGCCGGCCTGGGCATTGGTATGCTTTCTACCGCCGCGCCGATCATTCTGATTGCATTTGCGATTATTGGAGCCCACCAATTGGCGGGCCTGTATGGAATTGCAATGGCAGCCGTCGGCATGCTTTCAAACACAGGAATCCAACTGGCCATTGATGCATATGGCCCCATTGCAGACAACGCCGGAGGTATCGCGGAAATGAGCGGCTTGGCTCCGGAAGTTCGACAGCGGACGGACGAACTGGACGCGGTTGGAAACACGACGGCCGCGATTGGCAAAGGATTCGCCATCGGCTCGGCCGCGTTGACGTCTCTAGCGCTGTTTGCGGCGTTTATGGCAACTGTAAAAATCAAATCGGCCGGCGCTGACGTTGCCGGACCAATGACGTCAATCAACATTGCCCAGCCGGTTGTCATGTCAGGGTTGTTGCTGGGAGCCATGGTGCCATTTCTGTTTTCCGGGTTGGCAATGCAGGCCGTCGGTCGTGCTGCCAGAAAAATGATTGAAGAAGTACGACGCCAATTTGCAGACATCCCTGAGTTGAAAATCGCATTAGCCGTCTGCGTTAGCAATGAAGGAACGTTGCAGGAAAACTGGTCCACCGCCGATCGTGACACTTTGGAACATGCGATGGAAAAAGTTGAATACGACAAGTGCATCGCAATCTCGACAAAGGCATCTCTGAAGGAAATGGTTCTGCCGGGATTGCTTGCCCTCGTTGCTCCGATTTTGACCGGCTTTGTCGGCGGCGCGGAAATGTTGGGTGGACTTCTGGCCGGAGTAACTGTTAGCGGTGTACTGCTGGCGATCTTCCAGTCAAACGCTGGCGGAGCCTGGGACAACGCAAAGAAGATGATTGAATCCAATGTCGTTATCAACGGACAAACGTTTGGCAAAGGCAGCGATGCTCATGCGGCATCCGTTGTGGGAGACACTGTCGGCGATCCCTTCAAAGATACGTCCGGCCCAGCACTCAACATACTTCTGAAGCTGGTGTCGGTCACCGCTCTGGTGATTGCTCCATGGCTCACGTTCTAATCCGTTCAGGCGATGAAAGTTTGACATATCGCGTATCATCACATTGCGATATCCCGCCGAAAAATGTCAGTCACCACGGACGTATCTCGCAAACGACTCGCAGTTCTATTGAGTGTCCGCTGACCGCGATTGCCACAGACGAGGATGACGTACCGAAGATGACCGCGGAACCTGTCGAGCAGCATTGGATTCGCTCAACATGATTTCTTTACAGACGACGAGCGCAATTCGGTTCCGACCCAAAGTTGTGGCAAATCGTCGACGCGTTGAATGTCTGTCGAACGCGAAAAAAAAAGACTCCGTCTGTCCGAAGACAAACGGAGCCCTTAGGAAAGTTGACTCGCAGAAAGAAGCTTGAGAAGAACTTACGTCATCTCCATATGTATAAGCGAGTCTTGTCCGGAACTTTCAAAATAGTCTGGGAATGTAAGTCCTGCTTCATAAGAAGCTGGAAATGATTGCGTGATCCAGACGCTGAATTACTTAGCACCCGGTGTGCCATTTCGTGAATAATTGATAAAAACTGAAAATTCTTCAAACGTATTTTCACAGGAGATTAGGAATTTGAGAGAAAAATCGGTTCAGCCATGAATTCGATTCTGAATTTGTCACGGCATTTTTCACCTGAGAAATCAGCTGCTCGTGTCAATTTCCGGCTGTTGTTTCAATTTGCCGCAGATAATTCTCTGGAGTGTTGCGAAATGCACGCCTAAACCAAAACGCTCAAGTCTGAGATTCCCGTTCACCGGGCGATGATCTAGAATCTCTGACTTGGAGTCGGGCCGAAGAAAAAGATTAACTGCTGAAGCCGACTCCTTTGGAATGGGAGAAGGACATCGGTGTGAATTGTTTCTCCGCCACTGGCCAACTCCTCCTTCGCGGATGGAATGGATCGATCGGCAAGGATGCCCGAATGAAAATTCGAAATGGATTAGCAAACTGGCTCGTCGCCAGAATTGGAACATGGCTGCTGCAAGCGCTGTTCTTGACGGTTCGCGTCGACCACCGCAAAGTGGTTGAAGACGGTACGCCTTACCGCGCCGCCGTGGGGAAGACAAGATATTGCTTTTGCATGTGGCACGACGCCATTGTGACAGCCGTGTTTTCCATAAGAACTCACAAGCTGGCTGGGCTGATCAGCCGTCATCAGGACGGATCTTACCTTTCTCACGCAGTCAAACTGGTTGGCATAACTCCAGTGCGGGGTTCTGCCAGTCGCGGTGGCGCCCAGGCAACTCGACAATTGATAGACCAACCGGATCTGCATGTCTGCATCACGCCTGATGGACCTCGCGGGCCTCGGCGAGTCATGAAAGATGGAATCGTTTACCTTGCTTCCAGAACTGGAAGGCCCGTGATTCCCACAACGCTGGTCGCAACAAACTATTGGGCAATTTCCGGTGGATGGTCTGACATGATGATTCCCAAACCATTTTCCAGACTTTTAATGATCGCCGGTGCACCGATTGAAATTCCGGCTCAAATCAGCCGCGAAGAAATTACTCGACTAACGGAAGAGATTCAACTGGAAATGGATCGCCTGGATCTGCTGGGCCATAGACTCATCGCCGGAGATGAATCCGTGGGCGAACTGATTCCGAAAATCGGCGTCTATCCAAATGATCGCGTGAACGCTTCCGAATGTTTACCAGGTCAGCGTACAGCAGCATAAAACAAGGTATCACCTGCACCAACGTCCTTCTGTAATTCGGGCGAACGCCCGACGACGCCAATTGCCGATCTGTTTCACGCGGCTTACGGAAAGTTCCGGGTCTCAAGAGTTTTCAGGTTCTGTCCGGAATTTAAAAGGTTGGCCTTTTCGCGGCATTCCGCATGCAGTTTAATCGGAGCAAGGTGACTATGACGTTACTAAGAATTGCTTATCCATACTCAGGACAACACGCGTGGATTCCTCGCGGCCGCGATTAATAGTGTCCGGAACACCGGACGAAGCCAGGAAACATTTCTGCGAGATCCTGGACGACCGAGTCGAAGTCGTCCTTCCGGGGAGTCCCGGCGCCGAGAACGCTGCTGGAATTCTGCTGGTCGGCAACACCGAAGGCAGAGCGAAGGACGTTCAATTGTGCCTCGATGGATTTCTTGACTCAGTGCCAGACGGCTTGGTGCTGATCGATGCAAATGACTGCGTCGTTTGGCACAACAGGACCTTTCAATCACTGGCGGGCGAAGGCAGGACACTTGTCGGGGAGTCCTTTTTGAAAACTCTGGGCAGCCCCGAATTACTAAGCCCAACGCCTGTTTCCCTTCAGCCGGAAGCTGGGCAGGTTGTGAAGGCAATCTTCAAGACGGGCGAACGAGCGTTTGCGGCAATTCGAGCCTCAAGGTCAGGCGAATGGTCGTCAGCAGACAGTTCACGAAACTTCACGTCGATCGTTCTTCGAGACGTTTCCGAAGAAATCCTGGAAAACCAAAAACGCGAAGCGATCTACAAGGCTGGCATTGAACTGGGCGACTTGTCTCCGGACGAGGTGACTCAAATGTCGCATGCAGATCGTACGGATTTGCTGAAAGAAAAAATCCTTGAGTACTCTCAGGACATCCTGGGATTCGAAACAATTGAGATCCGCGTTCTGAATCCGGAGACCAATGAACTTGTGCCTCTTCTTGAAGAAGGTATGCAGGAAGAAGCCGCTAAGCGAAAGCTATTCGCCGAAATTGAAGGTAACGGCGTTACAGGGCATGTTGCAGCCACACGTCAAAGCCACTTGTGCGAGGACACGAAACAGGATCCGCTGTATCTTAGCGGAGCCGCAGATGCTCGAAGCACGCTGACCGTACCACTGATTATGCACGAAGAGGTTCTGGGAACCTTCAATGTGGAAAGTCCCGGAATCAAAAACTTCGACCGCAAGGACCTTGAATTTCTTCAGGTATTTGGCGGAGTGGTTGCGATGGCCGTCAACCAGCTTCAGTTGCTGGTTGCCGAAAAGGTCGTCACCGCAACAGAGAGCTCTGTGCGATTGCGCAGAGAAGTGGCTTTGCCCACAGACGACATTCTTTCCAGTGCTACGGCAATTCTGGAAAAGTACATCGGACACGATCCCGACGTCTGCGAAAAACTTCAGCGAATCGTGGATAACACTCGTAAAATTCGCGGGCAGATTGAACGAGTTTCAGAAGATGCAGACTCTGCAGACACTGGATTCCGCAGCAGTGCTGTACGCATGCGAGCCGAAAGACCAGCATTGCAGGGAAAGCGAATTCTGGTAGTCGACAGTGATGAGTCCGTATTGGCCTCAGCACACGAGCTGCTCGAACAACATAACTGCACAGTTGAGGCCGTGAGATCAGGTGAAGCAGCATGCCAAATGGCACGCAGCCATCATTACGATGTCGTCCTGACAGACATACATCTTCCGGACATGAATGGTTACGACTGCTTCTGCAAAATTCAGGACATCGATGATCGCTTGCCGATTATTCTAATGACGGGATTTGGCTACGACGGAGCACACTCAATCGTCAAATCCCGACAACGGGGCCTGAAGTCAGTTTTGTACAAACCGTTTCGACGAGAACAACTACTTACAGAAGTCGAGAAAGCCGTCACTCCTCCGCCACCGCATCAATAGCGGGCAGTCTCAAGGACAGCTTTCGGCCGAACAACGTTCGACATCAAATCAGTACTGGGGAAGAGACAACATTCTGATTGTTGGGCCCAAAACGGCGCCATGAACGTCGCGCAATCGCACATAACGTTCTCAGAACACCGTAGCCGGCGGAACAACGATTACTCCGCTTTCGGTTGCTCAGAAGATTCACGTTTGATCGCTTCGTAGATTTCTTCACGGTGGACGGTCACGTCTCGCGGAGCATCGATTCCCAGGCGAACCTTGTCGCCTCGAATTTCAATGACCATCAATGTGATGGAATCGCCGATTACAATTTTCTCATCTTTTTTTCGACTAAGTACAAGCATTTCAAGTCCCCGGTCAAACTTTCTTCTTGAACGATCGCCGCCCATCCCCAGCATCGTTAACTGCTACAGTCGCAGTCAACAGGGCAAGCCGTGCCAAAAACAGAACGCAGTGTCCGTATGTAAATGGACGCCATCCGTCCGTTGCGTTCGAGTCTAAGGCACTAATTCGGCCAAACGCGATGGCTTTCTGCTAAATTTGCCGCATGTTGGTCCCCGTACCTGCAAGCTGTGCCGGCTTGTTCCGACAACAACGTCTTTGAGGAGATCAGCTGGGCCGATCGCAGCAACAGTGCCGATTCTCCCGGAAATTTCGCCGCCAGCGCCAGCCCTTGCCCTCGCCGCTACGACCTGCCGGATTCATGACTGCGTCAGTCAGATCGGCAATTGCCATTTACAGATTGTAAAGTTCGCCCCGAAAATCTAAGGCTGAAATAGGTTAGCCATATCATCGCCATCGTGCACACAGCGGGTGCGCCGCAAGACACTGCTGGGTAGATATTCTGCAGCTTCAGAAACTCCAAATGGTAGCAACTGTTCAGGCCATTCTAGTCACCGGAAGCCAAGTCACGGATCGACAATCAGGGCGAACCACTCCCGATACTGAGTGAGACTGTTCAATGCCAATAGTCTACTGTTGACAACCCGTTGAATTCATTTTTTAGTCGGTGAACAGCAATGCTACGGGTAGTTTTCCACTAGACTATCTGCATCCTGCACACCGAATTGAGCTATGCTACAAACAAAAAACATCGCCGACAGGCTACGAATTTCCGCGCTCACTGCGCCTCATCAGCGAGCCGTTGTGTTTCCTGAAGGACGCGATTCTGGAAAACGAGTTTCCTACACGCATCTCACGTTTGCTCAGCTTGATCGAGAAGCCGATTGTGTGGCTCGAGGGCTTGTCAGCATGGGAATCAAACCCGGTAATCGTCTGGCAATGTTTGTGCCGCCGTCGCTGGAGTCAATCGCGCTAACCTTTGGCATTTTCCGATCCGGAGCCGTCTGTACACTGATCGATCCCGGAATGGGACGTTCCAACGTTTTTCATTGTCTTGATCAGTCGGAGCCACACGGATTTGTTGCCGTCCCGCTGGTGCAATTGATTCGTCAGATCAAATTTCGCCGTTACGCAAAAGCGAGATTGAATATCGTTGTTGGCCCGAAGTCAAAACGTTTCGGTTGCCCTTCTTACAATCAACTTGTCCGAATTGGCCAGAACACTGACGTCAAACTGCCGACGACGCTGGCAACTGATCCTGCCGCCATTATCTTCACCAGCGGAAGTACGGGACCACCCAAAGGTGTACAATACGAACACGGCATGTTCGACGCTCAGGTAGACTTGATTCGCGATCGCTTTGGCATACAACCGGGCGAAGTTGACCTGCCGGGTTTCCCGCTGTTTGCACTGTTCAACGTAGCGATGCAGGTTACAACTGTCATCCCGGATATGAATCCTAGCAAACCCGCTCTGGTGGATCCCGTAAAGATACTGGAAGCGATCAATAATCAGCATGTAACGCAGGCATTCGGTTCGCCCGCTCTTTGGAACACGGTGGGACGATACTGTGAGAAGCATTCAATCAAACTGCCAACGCTGCGACGCATTCTGTCGGCCGGAGCACCCGTTCCGAACCATGTGCTAAAGCGGATGACAGATGCGTTGCCGGACGACGCCGACATTTTCACACCTTACGGCGCAACAGAGTGTCTTCCTGTTGCTTCAATTGGTGGTCGACAGGTTCTCAGAGAAACAGCTCAACAAACGGCCACAGGTGCTGGCACGTGTGTCGGCACGGTATTTGACCAAATGGAGGTCCGCATCATCAAAGTGACGTTTGATCCGATCCGACATATTTCAGATGTCGTCGAGTGCACGAATGGAGAAATCGGTGAGATCATCGTGAAAGGGCCCGTGGCGACACGCGAATACTTTCGGCGGCCGGATGGCACAGAGCTTGCAAAAATTCCAGATAGTGACAGCTTTTGGCATCGCATGGGTGACACCGGATACTTTGATCAACAGAAACGCCTATGGTTTTGCGGTCGCAAAGCTCATATTGTTTTCACACCGGATGGTCCGTTGTATTCTGTCCGCTGCGAAGCAATCTTTAATCAGCACAAGAACATTTATCGCTGTGCTCTGGTTGGCATCGGAAGCCGTGAACAGCAAATCCCCGTGATTGTCGCCGAACCGGAACCAAACTGCTTTCCGGCCGACAAGGCAGCTGAAGAACGGCTAAGAAACGAGCTTCTGCAAATCGCGGCTGCCAATAAACTGACAAACTCGATCTCAACAATTCTGTTTCACCCGTCGTTGCCCGTTGATACTCGACACAATGTAAAAATCAACCGGGAAGCTCTTGGCGAATGGGCGGCCAAACAACTTCGTCGTTAAAGCTCGACCCGCTGACAGCAGTCACTGTCGTTAATTTCTGGTTATCGTTTCATCCAGATTCAGCAGCGCCCGAGCAACCGACATCCATGCAGCCAGTTCGACCTGATCACTGGAAGCGTCGTCAGCAGAAGCTTTGCTGACAAGCCGCTCAACCGCCACGAATATTGCGGCAGCTTCCGGATGCATCTGGTAGTACGTCTTCGAATCGTGCAGCAACGTCCGCAACAACTCAACTTCGCCAGCATCTGGACTTCGATTCAGTACCAGTTGCATTGCAAAGTCAAATCGAAGTTCGTCAGAATTCCCCTGAGATTCGTTTAGAATTCGCGTCGCCAACGCTCTGGCAGCTTCCAGAAACGTTGGGTCATTAAGTAGCGTCAAAGCCGCAAGTGGAGTGTTGCTGTGCGGTCTCTGAGCCGTACATTCTTCGCGCGAAGGAGCATCAAATGCCTTCATCATTGGATGCAGAAACTGTCGCTGCCAGTGGACGTATAATCCCCGACGCCATTGCCGATCATCTGTATGATGCGAGTACTTACGAACAGGAAAATTCAGATGTCGGTAGTAGCCTTCGGGCTGATACGGCTTTACACTGGCCCCACCAACATTGTGAACCAGCAGACCGGAAACCTCAAGTGCCGCATCACGAACAACTTCGGCGGGCAAACGAAATGTCGATTGTCTCGCATACAAAACGTTATTCGGATCACGTATTTTAAGATCGCCAGTCCACTGCGAAGACTGCCGGTAAGTTCGGCTAGTCACAATCAACTTAAGAACATCACGAATGTTCCAGCCGCTGCGGACGAATTCCAGCGCCAGTTGATCCAGCAGTTCAGGGTGCGCGGGTGCCATTCCCTGACCGCCAAGATCGTCCAGAACTGGCGAAATTCCGTTACCGAACAGCAGGTACCAAAACCGATTTACGAAGACTCGAGCCGTGAACCTGCCAGCACCGTCTTCGGCATCAACCAGCCAATTAGCCAGATCAAGCCGCGTCGCTCGAGGGCTGCCGTCTGCAGCAACTGTCGCCATAAATTCCGGAACGGCTGGCTTAACAAGTGGGCCACTGTCATCCATCCAGTTACCTCGAGCAAGCAAACGCATCGGACGGGGCTCTTTGGCGACACTAATCATTGTTAACCGGGCTGCTCGTTCAAGATCTTCAATCGCAAACGACAGTTGCTTCTTCTGATCCAGCAACTGGCTGTTTTCAGGTGCTGATTTCAATTTTCCGTCGAGCGTTGATAGTTGCTCGCGAAGTGTTAGCAGCTCTCCACGTTCTCGCTTCGAGTGAACTTTGATTTCCGGCGGTCGCTTTGTCGGAAGCGCATTGGATCCAACCTTAAAGTGCTGATCTTCGTCAAGGTCCGCAAAAAAAGCGGCCAATGAATAGAAGTCTTTCGCGGTATACGGATCGAATTTGTGATCGTGACACTGAGCACACCCGACGGTGGCTCCCATCCAAACCGCGGAAACGTTGCGTACTCGGTCGGCCGCATAAATTGCGAGATACTCCTTCGGCTGCAACCCGCCTTCATGTGAGGTCTGCAACAGTCGGTTATAACCCGAGGCGACTTTTTGATCGACCGAAGAGTCTGGCAACAAATCACCGGCCAGTTGTTCCCGCGTAAACTGATCAAACGGCATTCCACCGGCGAACGCCTGAATCACCCAGTCGCGGTACGGAGAAATATTGTGATCCTGGTCACCGTGATAGCCCACGGTGTCAGCAAAGCGAACAAGGTCCAGCCAATACATGGTAAGACGTTCGGCAAAAGCATCAGAGTTCAACAACTCGTCCACCAGTTTTTCGTATGCCGCTTCCGATGGATCTGCAACAAATGCAGCAACCGTTTCAGGACTGGGCGGCAGACCGGTCAGATCGAAGTACAGCCTGCGAATGAGAGTCACAGAATCAGCATCCGGCGATGGACTGAGTTTTTCTTTTTCCAGTCTCGCAAGAATAAACTGATCGATCCAATTGCGAGACCAGGCGATTTGACTGACGTTTGGTGCTGGAAAGTTTTGCGGGGCAACATAGGCCCAGTGTTTTTTGAACTCGGCCCCTGATTCAATCCAGCGGCGCAGAATATCGATTTCCTTTTCATTCAATTTCTTGCCCAGATGCGGCGGCGGCATCACAACATCAGGGTCCGTGCTAGTGATACGGGTAATCAGTTCGCTATGTGAGGGTTCGCCGGGCTTAACCACCTGATAGCCGTCTCGATCCATCGTTGCACTAGTGGATTCGTCCAGTCGCAAATCAGATTCACGGTGCTTTGCATCCGGGCCGTGACAGGCAAGGCATCTGTCCGATAGCAGCGGCCGGACTTCACGATTGAAATCCGGAGGGTCAAATGCGACTGCTGCACGGGAAAAAGGAATAAAAAACAGGCAAGGAAGAATTAGTCCGAACAACGAATTCGCAGGGGCGCCTGCCAAAAATGCTGGTTTTTCAGTGTTTTTCAGCAAAATTGCGGGTCGGCGATGCGTGTGAGTCATGAGCGGAGCGATATTGTCTGAGTTCGAGAATTCTGAGACTATTTCCAGTGCCACCCGATGGCGAACCTTCAATTGTCCGAGGATTTCTCGCCAAACGCAACATACCTACACTGTCACCCGTCCTTTTCCCGCAACACGCCGATCTGGCTGTAAAGGGAACCTGGAAATGTCCTTTGTTCAGACCGGATCTCAACACTATTTCGATACAAGTGCCTCGACGAATCTTCGTCCTGGTAGTCGCAATTTGTTTGTCCGGGTGCCACATGGCACAAAAAACATTTACGGCTGAACGACCACGTTCTCACCGCCTGGCGACCGACCATTTTGAAATCCGCAGCGACTTCCCCATCGCACAGGAATCACCTTTGGTACTGGAACTCGAAGAGCTTCAGAAACAAATCACCACGACGCTGCAACTACCCAAACAACGTGATCCGGTTGTGGTCTATCTGTTCTCGGATGAAGAATCCTATAGAAACTACATGCACAATACTTGGCCGGCGCTTCCGGCAAGGCGCGCCTTTTTTGTGGGAACAAGCCGTGAACTGGCCGTCTATTCGTTTCACAGCGAATCAATTCAGGAAGACCTCCGCCACGAATTTACTCACGGGCTTTTGCATGCGTCTTTAAGCACGGTCCCGCTGTGGCTCGACGAAGGATTGGCCGAGTACTTTGAAGTCCGCGGGGCTGAAGTCGGACCACCTCATCCGGGGCACGTCCGGTTTCTGCAGACCACGCGAAAAAACGGCTGGAACCCTTCAATGTATAAGCTGGAGCAGTTGTCGGACTTCCAGACCATGACGCAGCAGGATTACGCCGAATCGTGGGGGTGGGTTCACTATATGCTGCACGAGAACGATGACACTCGACAAACGCTTGTCAATTACATCGCAGAGCTTGAAACGAAAACCGTTCCCGGCAAGTTGATGCCGCTTCTGGAAAAAGCATCTCCGTCATACTACAACGGCATGCTTTCACATGTTGCAAACATGTCGCGAAGTATTGAACTCGTCAGCCATCAAAACCGTTAGTCAGCAGACACTTCATCAACTGTCAGTGCGCGGGTTAAAACCGGCCACTTGTTTGCGGGTCAAAACCGGCCAGGGTTTTGGTGGAAAGTGGTCTAATTTGCTGGTTTTTTCGTCGTGTTTTTCGGTGGACCCGGTGCGCGGGTTTGG
>Ga0209390_10004486_pt1 | contig 20915 bp, 21 predicted proteins | sample BON01_FD_187212 | JGI IMG/M metagenome (GOLD analysis project Ga0209390, IMG submission 187212) | Freshwater microbial communities from Lake Bonney liftoff mats and glacier meltwater in Antarctica - BON-01 (SPAdes) (version 2) | ecosystem: Environmental > Aquatic > Freshwater > Ice > Glacier... | reverse complement strand
GCATCATTTTACGAACGACGTTGTCTTTAAATTCAGTGCTGTAGGTTGGCATTTCTGTTTCACTCCAACCGCCCCTTTAGGTTTAAAAAAGAAATTAAACGAGCGGACAACTAGTGTGACAGAGGGTCTGCCAATACACTATATATTTCAATGATTTACGAACACAATTTTGGTGTAGGATCCTCTGTTAGAACCTCGTAACTTTCTAGCAATATAGAAACCAAATTCAGAAATAATCAGTCTTAAATTTACCTAGAATATTTAAGATATGAGGCCTCAAACCATACGAACATTTTTGACTATATCTCAAACATCAATACCAACAACACCTTCTTTAGCTAACTTGCGTATTCGTTCCAAAACACGCAAAATCAAATAGAACTTCTTCTAAGCTGTTTAGGAATGGTCTGAATAACTCAGTTTAAAGCGCAGTTTTAGAGTCACAGAGCTTCTGTTTAGAAAATATTGACGTTTTTTTAGGATTTTCGGTCAATTTTCAGGCATTTCTACCCGTTTAACACCCCGTTTAGGGGTGTTGCGCCCGTTTAGGGCGCACTTATCCTTTCCGTCTCAATTTATATCGCATCATCCACAAGTTACTCAAGGCAAACAGCGTGAATATCTGTGCCGTGGTTTTAGCCAAGCCTTTGTATCGCACTTTTCTAAAACCAAATTGGCATTTGATGACGCGGAACTGATGCTCAACTTTTGCTCTAACAGATGCCTTGAGCTTTCAATCTTCTCAACTGTTTTACTCATGCCTTTATTCTTAATCGCACGACGCTGGCTAGGTTTCATGACCACATACCAAGCCGCTTTTATGTGCTCAGTGTCTTCACGCTTGTCAACACCGATGTACCCTGAGTCCCCAAAAACGGCTTGTTCTTCGCCGTGCACTAAAGCATAAGCTTGGGTAATGTCGTGATCATTGGCCGGAGTAGTCGTCACAGTGTGAACCAAGCCCGATTCAGCATCAACACCGATATGAGCCTTCATACCAAAGTGCCAGTTATTACCCTTCTGGGTTTGATGCATTTCTGGGTCACGTTTACCGCTTTTGTTTTTGGTCGAGCTCGGTGCAGCAATAATGGTTGCATCAACGATGGTGCCCTGCTTGAGCAACAAACCACGTTCGCTCAACATAATATTGATTTATGTCAGCATGCGAGCCGCCAACTGATGGCGCTCAAGCAAGTGGCGAAAGTTCAAGATTGTGGTCTCATCTGGCAAGCTGCCTTTGGCCAAAGAAAACCCTGCAAATTGACGCATCGATTGGATGTCATACAACGACTCTTCCATTGCCGGGTCACTCAAACTAAACCACTGCTGCATGAAGTGAATTCGAAGCATCGTCTGCAAAGCGTAGGGTGGGCGACCCCCTTTGCCTTTGGGGTAGACTGGCTCAATCAATGCCATCAGTCGAGCCCAGGGAATAACTTGATTCATCTCAGAGAGAAACTTCTCACGCCTTGTTTGCTTACGCTTGACAACGAATTCAACATCAGAAAAACTAAGTTGGTTCATGATTGTGACAGTTGGGTTTGTAATGCTATTAAGACAACTAAAGTACAGGAAGGTTCTTTAAAATGAAGGACTTTTTCAGAGTTTCCCTAACTGCATCATGACAGGTGTAGTGTGTCATGGGGTGAAACAGTGGCTGTGTAAATATCAAATACAAAAAATCCCATCACTTTTCATTGAGGGGGTGAGTATTTTTATCAATTACTCTTCTTGTTTTATAATAGTAACGTATTTGACCTTCAAATTATGAGCAAATGACCATCCGATGAATGCTTGCTAATGTTTTCCAAAGCTTAGAGTGCGTGAATGAAATAAAAGGTTATCATTTTTCAAGTTGTATAGTCAGATCATTTGGTTCTGAAATCCTCGTTATTCGAACTTGAGATCACCGATCACTGGGGGGAAATTACACCAAGCGAAATTCAATTCATTTCGCAGTATATCGCCCAAAATAACAACCTCAGTTCAGGTGGCGATTAGCATTAAAGGGCCCTACTCGAGTTCTTTTAATTAAAGCGTTTATCAATGCAATCAGGTACGGTAATACAAGATCCCCTAAAGAAAAACGTGGCGCACCACGATGATGAGGCATTAAGTCAAAAAAAATTATTTTTAAAATTTATTAACTCGGCAACCTTGCCAATCATCGTAAATATAAAAAATAGATGCATAGTGACAATATGAATAATAAAAATAAAAATAAAATAGTCAAACACACATCAAGAAGAATTTTGGTTTGTGTTACAGGCTTGTCGCCTCAGGTTGTTACTGAAACGCTATATGCCCTATGTGTATCACAAGAAGTGCCTTGGATTCCGCATGAGATTAGACTGATAACAACTCAACGTGGCGCTGAAAATGCTCAGTTGATGCTGCTTTCAAAAGATCCCGGTTGGTTTCACCGACTTTTAAAAGATTGGAACTTACCTCCTATTTCTTTTGATGAGACTCATATCGAGGTGCTGTGCGACCGCAAGGGCAATCCGTTAGATGATATTCGAGATGATCAAGATAATCAGCAAACTGCTGATGGCATTGCCAATTTGATTTATCGACTCACTGAAGATGAACATACTGAAATACATGCATCCATTGCTGGAGGCCGTAAAACGATGGGGTTTTTTATGGGCTACGCCATGAGTCTTTGGGGTCGTGAACAAGATAAACTTTCGCATGTGCTCGTTTCTTCGCCCTATGAAGGTCGCTCTGAATTTTTTTACCCGACCCCAACTTCTCAAGTTATTAAATCTCATAACCGCGAACAAAATCCGCTCGATGCATCAAAAGCAAAGGTATGGTTGGGTAATATTCCATTCGTAAGACTGCGCAGCTTATTGCCCGCTAGCATTCAATCTCAAAACACAGGTTTTGCTACTGCTGTTGATGCAGCTAACCAAGCACTAGATCAGGTCGAGCTTGTTGTTGACGTTTCTCAGTCTCGAATTTTGATAAATAATATGCCAGTTCACTTGCCGCCCATGCAACTAGCTGTAATTTCTTTACTGGCTTGGCGGCATATTAAAAGTATGGAAGCTTTGCGCTCACCCTATAAAGAAATTGACGATCCTGATTGGAAAAATGAGGCTTTGACAATACTTACCAAAGCTATGGGTGTGGCTAATATCCCTGACAGTTTTAACGAGCGTTTGAGCAATGACCTGCCAATTGGCGATACATTTACTCAACAGCTTTCAAAATTAGAAAAAAAATTACGTGATAGTGGTGCAATGCCATTAAAGGTAATGATTCAACGAAGCGAAGAAAACCCTCGTAGTCGACAAAGAAGTTACAGCCTCACTTTAGAAAAAGATCGCGTTAGGTTTTTAATTTAAAAAGCAAAACTTGGCAAGGTTGCCAAACCCCCTATTATTAAAACTATTGTTATATATTAGAAAAGTATTGCTAAATTTGTTTCATTCTCTTTTATGGTTTGGTTAGATGAAAACGAGCGAATTTGAAGTTCAGTTCCATACCCCCGCTTTTTTAGGCGACGCTCAGCAAGTGGGCCGCTGGCGCACGCCACCCTTTAAAGCGCAATTACGTCAGTGGTGGCGAATGGCCTATGCAGCTGAAAAGAATTTTTCGGTGAATGTTGACCAAATGCGAAAAATTGAAGGGCAAATTTTTGGGCATGTTGGGTTAAAAAATGAACCGGGCGATCCACATCATTCAAGTGATGCACAAAAAAGTCAAGTTCGCTTACGTTTGAATAACTGGGGTATTGGAAAGGAAACCGTCTGGCAAAAAGATACCAATGTTTCTCATCGAAATGTACGTCAACCTATTGGCGCACAGCTTTATATGGGTTTCGGGCCATTAAAAAGTAAAAACGGAACATCATCACTCAAAGCCAAAGCTGCTATTCAAGCTAAAGAAAAAGCAATTTTTGCTATTGCTTACCCCGAAGAGCATTCAAGGCTTATCGGGCAGGCACTGCAACTCATGTCGCTCTATGGCACGGTGGGGGGAAGAAGCCGAAATGGTTGGGGTTCATACAGCCTTGAGCGACAAAACTCAACTGTGTCTGATGTGTCGCGCCCTTGGAAGGACTGCTTAACAGTCGACTGGCCACATGCGATTGGCCTCCACGATGATGGTCGCCCTTTAATTTGGCAAACCAATTCGCACAATGATTGGGCTTCGCTTATGAAAACTTTAGCGCAAATAAAAATAAGCCTTAGAACAGAATTCGTTTTGACTCACGGCAATGTTCAGCAGCCTGAAGATCGTCATTGGCTAAGTTACCCTGTTAATCATCATATTGTAAGTAGCTGGAATATAAACGGCCGATTACCCAATACTCTACGCTTTAAAGTTCGCCCGACAGAAGATGGTCAAGTCGTAGGCGTCATATTTCATGTTCCTCACAAACCACCTGCGGGCTTTAGTTCAGTTGCATCTAATCTTGAGCGCATTTGGCAAAAAGTGCATGACCATCTTGATCAAACGCAAGACCTTAAACGTATGGCGACCTAAATATGACGACTGACCAAAATATTTGGCGTGCCAAGCTCGCGGCCCGAATTCACGACCCAGCTGAAAAAGCGCTAGTTTTACTTCGAGATCCAGCTGGCCATGAAGGGGGTACTTCACTTGCTTTAAATCGATTGATGGGGCTAAACAAGCCTCAGGGTGAAAACATTGACCCAGACAATGATGAGGTTTTGTCTACTGTTGTATTCAAAAAGGGTCTGCCCTCCGATACCTATAGACATATTCAACGAGCTGACTGGTGGGCAGCTGCCGCTGATCGGCCACAGTGGCCTATGCAAGAAATTAATGTGCAAACTAAAGCTGGTATGAAAGCCATTGCTGTTGCACCTTGGGCGCAAGTTCGCTGGACCAAAGAGCCAACACTGATTCATCCTTTAACAGGGCAAGCATTAAAGCTACCTGGTGGTTTATCAGAAACAGATTTTCACGATATAAAAGAAAGAAGTTTTACACACCACGCAAATTTACTAAAAGCGCTCGGTGTACAAGAACATGAAAAGATTGATCTGCGTAAAACAACATTAGCTTTTTGGCGGTTTGGACCAGAACTAATCGAAGACAAAGACAATGGAAATCTGGGCGAGCTCTGGCGTATGCTGCCCGCAGACACGCGTATACCCGACCACTCAATTTGGGATCACCTTGATCTGACAAGTGGTTTTGCAGGTGCGTTTGCAGGTGACGTGAAAGGCGAAGCTGCTTTACTCACTATGTCATTAGGGCCTGTTCAAAGCTTCATAGCTTCGGCACGTTCTACATCAGACTTATGGGCAGGCTCACACCTACTTTCACGCTTAGCTTGGGAAGCAATGAAGCCCGTATGTGAGCAGCTCGGACCCGATGCTATTTTGTTTCCAAGATTGCGTGGCATTCCTCAAGTTGACCTTTGGTTGCGTGATGAAATGGAATTACCCTCACAGCTTTTTCAAGAATGTGAATGGCAAAAAGGCGCAACTGACGCAAACCCTCTTTTTTCTGCAGCATTACCCAACCGGTTTGTGGCCTTGGTGCCAGCATCACAAGCTAAGGCCATAGCAGAAACTGTCACACAATCGGTACGGCAATGGCTGCAGTCAAAAGGCCAAGAAGTGGTTAACCAACTACTAAAGGCTGCTGAACTAGATGCTGATAACCCACAATATTGCCATCAGCAAATGCGCGAACAACTTGAAGGCTTTCCAGAGGTGCATTGGGCCGCTGTCCCCTTTTCTTTAATTGCCACTCGCAATACTGACAGGCAAACAGATCTTGATCTCTCTGCGCTTACCAGTGCTATGGCACCTTTCTTCGGGGCTCAGCCCGGCAATTCAGGAAGTTTTTTGGACAGCTCAGCTTGGAAAATATTGCAAAAAGATCTGAAATGGGAAGACAACACAACCTTCTTTGCACCAAACCCGGGTGCTTTATACCCAGCAGTTTATGATTTAGCCGATCGTGCACTCGCAGCGGCTAAATCGACCCGTACATTTGAGCAATCACCACAAAATGGTTGGCGCTGTTCGCTAACGGGTGAGACTGAATGGCTGACAACTGACCCTGCACAATTAGAAAAGTCTTACCGACAGCAAACTGATACTCTCTGGGCGAAAGTATCAGCCAAGCAACCTTCTTGGGCAAAAAGAGGTGAGCACCTTGGTGGTCTTTCTGCATTGAAGAGATTATGGCCCTCTTTATTTGCCAAAGAAGTCAGCCAAGCCACTGGCAAACCTATAGGCCGCTTTGTTGTCTCGACACATACGATGGCACTTGCCAGTCAAATTGAGCGATGGTTAGAAAAAGGTGCCATGACAGCACCTGGCTTTGCTGCAATAAGTAAAGATGTGTTGCCTGTCGCGCTACCACGTCGCTTAATGAAGCGTCACGGCCATAACGCAGCCGCTTTAGATGATGCTAAACGGTTACCAGGTCTGATTGAGGGCGCTCGTGATAATGATGACGAAAATGCCTTCAGCAATGCACAGAATCTTGTTAAAGACACACTTGCGAATGGTCTGAGTGAAAATGACAAGAAAATTCAATTAGAAAGCTATTACAGTCTGATTATGATGGATGGTGACCGTATGGGGGCCATTCTTTCGGGCGATGATAAAACAGCTATTAGTTATCGAGATAGTTTTCACCCACAAGTACGTAAAGGGTTTGACGAACATGCAGCTAAAAACGTTGCAATTAAAAATTATGGGCAACAAAAACGTGCCATTACACCCAATAGACACTTAGCTATATCTGGCGCATTAAATGACTTTTCTCAAACTGTTGTCCGTCACGTTGTAGAAGAAGAGCATCTTGGTCGAGTCATCTACGCAGGTGGCGATGACGTGCTTGCCATGCTTCCCGTTTCAGACATGCTAAGCACTATGCAACGTCTTCAGCAGGCTTATTGCGGGCAAGACAGTCAGCACGATGGGGGTGTTTACAAAGGTCTAACTTTAAACAATGGTTTCGCGTTACTAAAAGTCGCTCGGGGTGAAAGTGAAAAATTAAAACTCATGCGCATGATGGGCCAGAACGCTACTTCATCTTGCGGTGCAGTCGTAGCCCACCACCAAGCCCCTTTAGCTTCAGTGCTTCAGGAACTTCGGCGTGCAGAAAAGCGAGCTAAAAATGAAGGCGGTCGCAACGCGTTTGCCCTTACTGTTATTAAAAGATCTGGCGGCGCACTTTATCTAACTGCGAAATGGGGTGAGCCTATGCAACTGTTAGAAGACACAGTCGCTTTCATGCGAGCTGATGGCACTTCTCGACGGGCGGTATATAACACCCTAGAATGGTTGCACGATTTACCACAACCCGATGCTGAAGCTACCATGTTGTCATCTTTGTTGGCATTTCAACTTGCACGTCAGGCCAATGTCAAAATACAAAAAGATCAAGCCCCTGATCTTGCAAAACGTCTGGCTCAGTTGAGTGCAGAACAAAGTGACAGCCTTAAGTGGTTAGCCAATTTTCTTAGCGTGGCAGAATTTCTTGCCCGTGAAATTCGTTCATGAGGCACTCTATGGAAAACACCGTTACCACACATCATTTTATTGAACCCTTTGATGTTTTGTTCCTTCGCGGCAATAAACTATTTGGTGATGCCGGTAGTTATGGTGAATCTCTCGTACCCCCTTGGCCATCCGTTGCAGCCGGCGCTCTACGTAGTCAAATTTTAGCCAATGATGGTGTCAACTTGGTTGATTTTGCTGCGGGCCAATTTAATCATCCAACATTAGGTACACCCCAACAGCCCGGTTCATTTACAGTAACTGCTTTCACCCTTGCTCAGCGTCAGAGCGATGGCCAAGTGAGCGCATTACATATGCTACCTGCGGACTTGGTTGTCACTGAACAGAATAACCAGGTCAGTATTCAGGCCTTGCAACCAAGTCTACTCGCATCGGGTATGAGTAGCTCGTGTGTATTTCCCAAAATTCCTGTTTTAGCTCAGAGCGAGCGTAGCAAAGCAGTCACGGGCTATTGGCTTACAAAAGAAGGTTGGCAAGATTACTTATATGGTCGGCTGCCTAAAGTCAATTCGGGTTTGATTCATATTAATTCTCTCTGGGACACAGACCATCGAGTGGGTATTGGTTTGAATTCAGCAACACGAAGTGTCGATGAAGGAAAACTCTTTACCGCCCAAGCTGTCGCTTTCAAACCTAGTATTGGTTTTTTGGTAAGTGTGAGAGGTGCTGAAATACCAGCGAAAGGCACGCTTCGCTTAGGTGGCGATGGGCGTGCGGCCTTAAGTGAAAAAGTTGTGCCTCAATTGCCTGAAACAGATTTAACAAGCGTATCTAAAGATGAACGTTGCCGCATCGTACTCACTTCACCTGGGCTCTTTAGCCAAGGCTGGCTACCCAACGGCTTTGCTTTAAAAAACGACGGTAGTTACTGGTTAGATCACTCTGACGTACGTGCGAAATTAGTTTGTGCGACGGTACCGCGTTCAGAAGTTGTCTCGGGCTGGGACCTAGCTCGTTGGCAACCCAAAGCAGCGCTTCGATCAGCACCTGCAGGTAGTGTTTACTGGCTTGAAGAACTTGAGGCAACACCAGAAGCCCTTGGCAAGCTTGCCGAAACCGGTTTCTGGAGCAATCAATGCGAAGATACTCATCGCCGTGCTGAAGGCTTTAACCGCTTAGCAATAGCGTCTTATTAAAGTTTGACCCTCATATAAAAAACGGCACCCTATTTATTCTCTTATATTTAGAAAGGATCATCATGTTTGAGCAACAAGCCGCTGTATTCTTATATTCCATCAGCCCTGTTCACATGGGAGCAGGTCAAGCAGTCGGTGTAATTGATAACCCCATTCAGCGCGAACGTCATACAGGCCACCCGTGTTTTTCTGGGTCAGGTATCAAAGGTGCCGTGCGGCATAGCTTCACGGCACTAGGTGGTAATGAAGACAACATTTCAGGTCTCTTTGGCCCTGACTCAAATAGTAACGAATTACATGCTGGAGCCATAAGTTTTGGCGATGCACAACTCATTGCCTTACCTGTGCGAAGCCTTAAGGGGGGCTATGTTTATGCTTCCTGCCCGCAAGCATTAGCTCGAGCGCAGCGCCTTTTGGCGCAAGTCAGCCAAACTCGTAACTGGCCAAATCTTCCTTTGATCACAGAAGGTAGTTGTTTGATTTCAAATGAAGCATTATTAAGTGGTGTATACCACGACAAGCTGCACCTTGAAGCATTTGAGTACACAGTTGCAGACAAAGCATGTGTCGCGTTAAGGGTGATTGGTGAAGATTTAGCTAAAACGGCACTTCCAACGGGTGAGGGTTATACCTTTTTCAGAGAAAAGTTTGCTGCAGACCTAATCATGCTAAATGACACTGATTTTAATTATTTTTCTCAATATGCCATGCTGGTTGAGCCCCATGTTCGTATAGACCCATTAACAGGAACCGCTAAAGATGGTGGTCTTTTCTATACCGAAAATCTACCACCTGAGTCGCTCTTGATTGCCCCGCTAATGGCTAGTAAAACTCGTACTGGTAAAGCTGGCGGTTTAGATGCAACTGCAGTTATGACACAAATAAAAACGATTATTCATAGCAAAGTATTGCAATTGGGTGGCAATGCCACAACTGGGCGTGGGCTAGTTGCTGCCACTGTTGTTGGTAACTAATAAACGAAGAGCATCATCATGATCACATCTAAAAAACTTACGTTAGAACAATTGCGTGCCCAAGACGCTTGGAACCAATGTCAGAATTACGAAAAAGAGCACGTCAATATTGCTAAAGGCTTGCCAGCACTGATTATGAATAGTGGCTTAATGCAAGTATTAGCATACTGTCACGAAAAAGGTAAAGCTAATGAAGAGGTTGCTACTCACTTGCGAGTTTGGTTAAATCATCGAGTAAAAAGTGTAAAAGCTGACCCAGGTTTTGAAGCTTTTATGCAATTTCTTATGAAAATGAGCCCCAGTGATTACCAAGATCTCACTACTGAAGCTTTTGCTTGGTTGCGGTGGATGCGTCAAATGGCACCCGCCCGCGTTAAAGGATCATGACATGCCTATAGCTGCCGTTCCAAACTACATGGGTACAGACTTCAGTCAAGCCTCACCAGGGCAACGCTTTGGCATGTATTTGCCTCTTTGGGGCGTCAATCAACGAACTCATCAACTTCTTTGGAAAAAAAGCGATATTAATTACGAAGAGCGTGGTCAAAATAATAAGGTTTCTGCTTTAGAACAAACTTCAAAGCTCACACCAGCAGATAAGAAACTTAACCTCGCTCTTGTAAAAAAACAAAGTCAAGTTTTCTCAACCGTTTCAAATTCAATAGGCTTATGTTTACAAGCTTTGTCTTCAGCACCATTCACGACGGGTTTAGGGAACGAACACCCCCTTGAAAACGGCTTTTCTTTTCTTAACCCCTATGGCCTTCCTTACCTGCCTGGCAGTGGTGTAAAAGGCGTATTGCGACAAGCTGTACGTGAGCTGGCAAATGGTAACTGGGGTGAATCAAATTGGTGCGATGACAAACGTCACGTTTTAGCAACAAAGCCTGAAGTAAACGTAAGCGACATTGATGTTTTGTTTGGCTTAGAATCAAATGATGATGCCAATCAGCAATTACGTGGCGTGCTTAGCTTCTGGGATGTCATACCTGAGATAAGTGGTGATCGTCTAATGGTTGAAATCATGACCCCTCATCAAAGCCATTACTATCAAAAAGATAGTAGCAAGAAGAGTGAAGATAGTGACTCGCCACATGATAGTGGTTCGCCCACACCGATCACATTTTTGACTGTTCCACCGGGTAGTGGTTTTAACTTTTATGTAGTTTGTGACACTGAAAGGTTAGAGTGTATCGCGTCTGATCTAAACACAAACGATCAATGGAAGACATTGCTCATCGAGGCCTTTGAACACGCTTTTAAATGGTTAGGCTTTGGTGCTAAAACCTCTGTTGGTTACGGTGCATTTGAGCGCGATCATAAAGCTGAAGAAAAACTCGCAATAATTCTAGCTCAAGTCCAAGTAGATAAAGCTCAGCAAGCCAAACTTGCCAGTTTGACCGAGAATGAAAGAGTTGTTGAGGCATTTATACAAGCCGGTATAAAACGTTTTGATACATTGCGAGGCACCAAAGAAAAACCAAATGCCGATTTTCATGCTAAAGCCCGTACGTTAGCTAAAACAGCACTCGAAGGTTCAGGTTGGTCACCTTCAGAAAAGCGTAATGTAGCCGAAGCAATCGGTGAGTGGCTACCAAAAATTGTTCAAGTCGATATGAAAGATGAGCGTAAAAAACTTAAACTTTCTGCGCTTTTTGGAGACATCTGAAGCTATGACGACTTGGTTTGTTAGTCGTCACCCAGGTGCTGTCATTTGGGCAGAACAGCAAGGACTTTGTATTGATCGGCATGCCAGACATCTGAGCGATGCCCAAATCAAACAAATTGCACAGGGTGACACGGTTATCGGCACCTTGCCTATTCATTTAGCAGCAAGTGTCTGCCAAGTTGGTGCGCGTTTCATTAACCTCAGCTTAGACATACCTGCCAATTGGCGAGGACGCGAACTCAACGCAGAAGAGCTTCAAGTATGCAACGCTCGGCTTGAGGCATTCATAATTACTCATGAGGCTATATGACTACTACACAAATATCAACGATTATGAAAGCCCCAGAAGTTCAAATCATGCTGGTTTCCGAGCAAGCCGCACCTAATCTTTTGGCAGCACTTGATTCAGCATTGAAACCCCAAAAAGCAGTTTTATTGGCTAGCAGTATCATGCAAAATAGAGCCCTTTCTTTGCAGAAAGTACTTCAAGAAAATGGAATTGTTAGTCAAATTGTTCCCCTGCCAGATGAGCATAACTTGGATATATTGGAAACAACTTTACTTGAAGTTGCAGTTAACTTTGAGGGTTTATCCATTGCACTTAATGTGACGGGTGGCAACAAACTCATGGCTCTTGCCGCATATTCTGTAGCACAAGCATCAGGTTGGCTAACTTTTTATGTTGATGTTGACACTGATCAAATCATCTGGCTTGATAAAAATCACCCAGCACAACCCTTATCCCAAGACCTGCGATTGAACCATTATCTGCGTAGTTATGGCTATAGCCTTACAAATGGTGTAGAACGGCCTCAGCCCAACGCTGCTTGGCAAAAATTACTGAGTAATTTAGTACTTAATGTTGAAACGCTAAGTGATTCAATAGGGCAACTTAACTATATCAGTCAACAAGCGCGTCATAGTTTGATTTGCAACATGACTGATAGGCAAATGGATAGCCGAAGTCTCGAAGCTGTTTTGCGTAATTTTGAAGATGCAAATGTTTTAAAAGTTAAAGAGAATAACGTTATTTTTCAAAGTGAGGCAGCACGAATATTTGCAAACGGGGGTTGGATTGAGCACCATGTATATCAGACTGTTTGTAAAGTCACTGGTGCGCTAAGCATTCGAGATAAAGCAGCTAATTTGCAGGTGCAAAGTATAGATGGTCAGCCTAACGAAATTGATGTGGCTTTTATGGCACGTAACCGGTTGTTCATGATTGAGTGCAAAACAGCGCGCATGGACAACCCAGAAGACCTCAAAGCTAACGACACACTTTATAAGTTAGCTGAAAACTGTCGGCGCATTGGTGGTCTAGGCACGAGGGGCATGTTAGCTACCTATAGACGATTGCGAGAATCTGAGCTTAGGCTTGCTAAAGCTCTGAAAATTGAGGTGGTTGCAGGCGCTAACTTAAGAAGACTCGACGAAAAGCTAAAACAATGGGTTCGACCTTAAGCCATTAGTAATTACACAATCAAATGAACAATCAACTCATCACTCAACTAAATGTTCAGTTACAAGCACAGCGCAACATATCTTGGCCACACTTCGCAGGTGGTGCACTGCGAGGCGCTTTCGGTCGAGCCCTACGAAAAGCCACTTGTGTCACAGGGCAAAGTACATGTCACAATTGCCCAGTGCGTAACAACTGTGCTTATGGCGTTGTTTTTGACCCAGCACCGCCTGTTAACGCTTTGCACCCCTCATTTAGAGACGGGCAGCCGTTGTATATTTTGAAACCCCCAGCTTTAGGGGTAGCTAAAATAAATACAGGTCAAAACCAGCAATATAAGATAGCGTTATTTCCAGGTGCCGAGCCCTACCTTGGCATCATTCAACATACTCTCAAAAATGCCGCAGAGTATGAGTTATTTAAGGCCGGTGACTTTTTATTACACAGCACTGATATAGAAAAAATATCAATAGTAGTTAACAGCCCTGAGCCAAAGTCTGAATACATTTCAATTCGTGATGACAATGCGCAAGTCATGAAAATCAATTTACGTTGGCTTACACCGTTGCGCATTCAGCAAAATGGCAAGCCATTATTTAAGAGCCAACAACTTGATGCCAATATACTCATTCGTGCGATGCTTCGTCGGCGCACCCAATGGCTTCAAGTGTCTGGTCTACAAGCAATCGACAACAACCTTGAGCTTGAAGCTGCTAATCAATGCCTAATTGATACCCAAAATATGCAATGGCATGACATCAGTCGGTACTCAGGAACCCAAAACAAACGATTGCCTCTTGGTGGCCTGATCGGAAGTGTAACCATTCGTGGGCCTTCACAATCTCTTCAAATATTGCAACCTTTAATTAAGCTTGGTTCGACATTACACATAGGCAAAGAGGCCATTTTGGGCCTAGGTCAATATAAGTTCAGTGAAATACAAAATATAGTGGACCCAGGATTTGAGACAGTGGTTTAAGCTGTAACCTGAATCAAAAGGGTTATACAAAATGAGCGGAACCAAGAAGCGTCAGATCCACAGTTCTGAGTTTAAGGCCAAAGTTGGCTTAGAAGCCATTCGTGGCATAAAGACTATTAATGAGATTGCCCAAGAGTTTGGTCTGCACCCAGTTCAAGTCAGTCAGTATAAGAAGTTGATCTTGGATCAGGCGGGTCAGTTGTTTGAGGGTAAGCGTGGTCCAAAACCCGTGAGCGAGCATAGCGAGCCAGAGCGTTTGTATAGCGAGATTGGCAAGCTCAAGGTTGAGTTGGATTGGCTCAAAAAAAGTCCGGGATCAGCCTGCCCTAAAGCGGCGAAGCTGGATTTCTGAAAGCTGCAAAATAACAGTGGTTCGGCAGTGCGAGTTAGTCGATGTCTGTCGAGCCTCTGTGTATCGCAAATGCAAACCCGTGATGACAGCAGAGATCGAACAGTCGCAGTGTGAGTTGATTGATAAAGAGTACACACGACGGCCATTTTATGGAAGCCGTAAGATGGTGGTTTATCTGAGGAGCCTGGGTCAAATCGCCAATCGCAAGCGTGTACATTCTGCGTGGATTGCTTGGAGCAAGCATTACGCACCCATGGTATGCCAGAGATTTTTAATAGCGACCAAGGCTCTCAATTTACAAGCGAAGCCTTTACGGATGTTTTGAAAAGAGCGCGCGTAACGATCAGCATGGATGGCCCGAGGGCGCGCCTTTGATAATATCTTTGTGGAACGGCTTTGGCGTAACGTAAAGCATGAAGATATATATTTGAACGGTTACCGCACGATGGGTGAACTGACAATCGGATTGACGCAGTACATGAGTTTTTATAATACCGAGCGTCCCCATCAGGCGCTGAGTTACAAAACACCGAGTGCGGTCTACGAGACAGGTACGGGTGGTGGGGCAATGATATTGAATAAGTATGGAAACTCAGACAAGGATTCAGGCATTGCGCTCCCGCTCCATGCCTGAATCCTTGTCTGAATGAACAAAAGAAAAAAAGCAAGAAACGGGGCGGCGCCGACCAGCTGCAGAAAGGAAAAAGTTACAGCTTAAAAAACAATGACTTTTGTCTTGACGACAGGGTCCACTATAAAAAAATAAAATTAACTAGCTAAATAATTTGGCAAGCTTGCCAAATACGCTAATTATTGTTGCATCCCTCAAAATGGGAATATGACAATGAGACACCTTTTTTTAGTAGGCTACGACATAAGCGACCATTCGCGTCGCCGTCATATATTGCGTGACGTTCAACACCATTCATTAGGTGGTCAAAAATCCTTTTACGAATGTTGGCTAACTGTAGGTGAGTTGCAATCCTTAATGGCTCAAATACGTCAACGCATTGACGTTGAAACAGACCGGGTTGTTTTCGTACGTTTAGATTCGCGAATACCATCAATTCAAATGGGTAGCGCTCAAGCTATTGCTAACACCGATTACTTTTACATCGAGTAAAAAATATTATGCCTACACTATACGTTGACCGTAAAGACAGTGAATTGCGTATGACTAGCGGTGTACTACATATTAGTACACCTGATGGTCATGGTAATCGAAGCTTACCAATAAAGTATCTTGACCGTGTTGTATTGCGGGCCGATACTAAAATGAGTAGTAAAGTTCTTTGCGGTCTTGCTGAAGGCGGTGTGAATTTAATTGCGATTGGTGGGCGTAGCGGCAACCAAGTTGCACAAATGAGCGGCGCACCTCATAACGATTCCAGAATTCGTTGGAAACAAGTACTCGCTCTCAGTCAACCTGAGGTTTGTTGCAAACTAGCATGCTCGATTGTTCAAACAAAAGTTCGTAGACAATTGGCAACTTTGCAGCACATTGCTTTGCAAAGGTTAGATTTACGTAAGCCATTGTTTGATGGTCAGAAAAAACTTCAGCGCATACTGCAAACGCTTAAAAGCGAAGAAATAAGTACTTACGACCTTAACCAGGTTCGTGGTCTTGAAGGCGCTGCTGCAGCAGGGTATTTTGAAGCCTATTTTTTTGCGTTTGCCCCTGTTCTGGGTGCAACAGGCCGTAACCGCCGTCCACCGCGAGACCCTGTTAATGCATTGCTGTCGCTTAGTTACACCATGTTATGTTCTCAGGCAACAGGGGCTTGTTGGTCTGCTGGCCTTGACCCTGCAATGGGTGCTCTTCACGCCATAAGTCACTCACGCCCTGCATTAGCTTGCGACATTATGGAACCCTACCGGCCCAAAGTAGATTTATGGGTTTGGCAAATGTTTCGTGAAAACCAAATTCGTGCTGAGCATTTCGGGCACGATGGAAGCGGTGCGTGTTTATTAGGTAAAGCTGGAAGAGGTCATTTTTACTCGGCGTGGGAACAGTACGCCAGACTTAATCAGAGAAGTTTGTTGCGATATGCCCGTGCTGTAGCACGAGCATTGTCTGCTGGGGTGCGTTCTGACGCATGGGCGCACTTGCAAGACATTCAACCTGATCATCAATGAAAGAAAAATTAATATGAGTGGTATTCCACTATACCTACAGAACAGCAAAGTTCAAAGGTTAGATATTGACAGTACTCAACGCTTAAGAATTGAGCGGAGTGACCTGTCAGAAAAACGAATACCCCTACATTTAGTATCCAGAATTGTATGTCGAAGTTCGCTGGATATTAGCGCTCGCGCATTAGTTGCTTGTATGAAAAAAGGTGTTCCTTTAGCTTTAGTTGACAATGATGGTCAAGCTATTGGTTGGTGTATGGGCGCTCGTCGCACTGAGACAACAATGAGGCAACTTTTAGCCCATGCATTAGACGACTATGAGTGGAACGAATACTATTCCCAATGGTTGTTAAGTCAGCGACAAGCCAACGCTGCTCAATCGCTTCTTTTATGTATCGTACCCGCTACATCTCAGGCGCGTAATAACCCGCGTGCTGCATTATGCAACGCTCATAGACAAAAACATCAGCAAGCGTGTGGCAATTTTGTTAACGCGTTGACCTACTTAGCTCAGCATGAGTTATCTGCACATCTTAACCAAGAAACCGGTGCGCCAGATCTTTTAGCTTGGGCAAGACCTGGTTTGAATATTATTCATGACCTTGGTAGTTTGCTTAGTTTTCATGCACATACTGATGTCCATCATGCCCATCTTTCGTTACAGAAAGACTTAGATAAAGAAGCAATAAGTGCTTGGGCTACACGACATTATGAAAAGCATACTATGCACTGGCAGCAACGTATTGCCCAAATAAGTTGGTCTTTTGAACAATTTTTACGTAACAATTGGTTATAAATTATGGGTAACGAAAAAAATAAAGTTCATAAACGTATTTTGCAACATAGCCATACTCAGCGCTGGCTTATAGCACATGACATTGCCGACCCAAAGCGTTTAAAAAAAGTTTGGCGATTCATGCAGAAAGAATGCTTTCGACTTCAATACTCAGTTTATCTGTTTAGCGGAAGTCGAGAGCAACTTGATCAAGTGCTCGATAAATTGAATCAAATAGTCAATAACAAAGAAGATGACGTGCGCATTTACGCCATCACTGAAAATACTCGTATCTGGGGGCTTGGCATACAATTTAATGATGGTGGGAATACTTTATACGACACATTGTTCAATAAACTCATCATGGATGAGCCAAGAGTATCGATCAAACCTCATGAAAAAAAAGACCTCAGCTTCGCATAACTATATTTTTATGTCGAGTATAGTAATAAGTGGTTGTTTAGTATTCCTTTTTAGATCGATAGAGGTGAAAACCAAGCCCCGAAAACCAGGGGATTAAGACCCTACTGCCTTCGCAGTAGTTACGGGGTTAAACGGTGAAAACCAAGCCCCGAAAACCAGGGGATTAAGACCATAGGTTTTCTTTAAGTTTTTGAATCATCGGTGAAAACCAAGCCCCGAAAACCAGGGGATTAAGACCTACGCCAGGGTCTAGCTTTGCGGCATTGCTGAGGTGAAAACCAAGCCCCGAAAACCAGGGGATTAAGACCTAGAGTGCTTGCACCCATATGGGGGCGGGGTAGCGGTGAAAACCAAGCCCCGAAAACCAGGGGATTAAGACGTTCGTCATAGTCCTCAACGACACTGATTAAGAGGTGAAAACCAAGCCCCGAAAACCAGGGGATTAAGACTCTCCTTGTATACCGTCAGACGGTATTTGTTTAGGTGAAAACCAAGCCCCGAAAACCAGGGGATTAAGACCCAACACTTGGTCTCTTGATTCAGCCTCAACGGTGAAAACCAAGCCCCGAAAACCAGGGGATTAAGACCGAACTGTAATGCTTCCATTTCTCTCTCCCGCACCGGTGAAAACCAAGCCCCGAAAACCAGGGGATTAAGACCTCTCATATAGTCTGATACTCATTACTCTCTCCGGTGAAAACCAAGCCCCGAAAACCAGGGGATTAAGACCACTTACCCTGTTGTAGGTTTCTAAATTCTTCGGGTGAAAACCAAGCCCCGAAAACCAGGGGATTAAGACCGTGTTGCCGCGTTTAGGGCTACCTTAGCGCTTTGGTGAAAACCAAGCCCCGAAAACCAGGGGATTAAGACGTTGCTAACATAACGAGCGGTATAGACGCTATGGTGAAAACCAAGCCCCGAAAACCAGGGGATTAAGACCTCATTTACAGCCCCTCTGAACTGCGTCGATAGGGTGAAAACCAAGCCCCGAAAACCAGGGGATTAAGACTTAGTATTTTTTTGCCACCGTCTTTGTATATTTTGGTGAAAACCAAGCCCCGAAAACCAGGGGATTAAGACCATTCATCGGGAGCTAAGTAACAAATAGAATCAGGTGAAAACCAAGCCCCGAAAACCAGGGGATTAAGACGCCATTCTTGGTTTGCTTAACTTCTGCGCTATGGGTGAAAACCAAGCCCCGAAAACCAGGGGATTAAGACGACTGATGCTCATTGTCTAAAACAACCTTAACGGTGAAAACCAAGCCCCGAAAACCAGGGGATTAAGACTAACCACAGCTCCCCAATTCCCGTATGCTTCAGGTGAAAACCAAGCCCCGAAAACCAGGGGATTAAGACTTTTTACTGCCGGCGTATAAGCTACATGATCTTGGTGAAAACCAAGCCCCGAAAACCAGGGGATTAAGACTTTCTTGCCCTGCTCGATCGAAGCCACGGTTGCGGTGAAAACCAAGCCCCGAAAACCAGGGGATTAAGACCTTCTGACTTCGTTGGAGTAGCTGACTGGTACTGGTGAAAACCAAGCCCCGAAAACCAGGGGATTAAGACCTGTACTCGGTGTGCGCGAAAATGCTTTATACCCTTTGCTATCTACTTATTTGTCGGGCGAGCTGGGTGTGTACTCAAAGCGAATAGAAGAAAAACGCTCATCAAATAAACGGGGTCCAAATGGCAACCGTTGGCTTTATGAACCTAGTCAAATTATTAGACAGTTGAGTGCTCTAAGTTTTGATAATACAGGCGTTCAAATTCAACTGGTGTAACCCAGCCGTTAGCCGAGTGCCTGCGGACTCGGTTGTAATAGATTTCAATAAATTCAAATATCTGCTGACGCATTTTTTGTCGGCTTTGTAATGGTTGGCCATAAATGCTTTGCTTTTTAATCGTTGCAAAGAAGCTTTCAGCGACAGCGTTGTCCCAACAATCGCCTTTTCTGCTCATGCTTTGTTTAAGATTGTATTGCTTCATAATGTCTTTAAAACTGTCTGAACAATATTGCGAACCACGGTCAGTATGAATGATGACCCCGCTTGGCTTGCCTCTGTTAACAAAGGCTGCGTTTAAGGCATCGTTGACTAATACTTGATCAATTCTTGCGCTGGTTTGCCAACCCACCGCTTGCCGGTTAAACAGGTCAATCATTGTTGCCAAATACAACCAACCGTCTGTGGTGTGAATGTAGGTAATATCACCCACCCACGCCACATTGGGTTTGCTGACAGTGAAGTTCCTGTTTAGCAGGTTAGGGGCAACAGAGTAACGGTGGTTTGAGTCAGTGGTATGCCTGAACTTTCGCTTGTGACGACAGCGCAGGCCTTGTTTCTTTAACGATCGGCCCACCGTTCGCTCACTAGCTGTAAAGCCTTCAGCCCTGATGTCAGCCGTTAAACTTGGGGCACCAGCTCGCTTTTTATGACGATTAAATGCTTGTTTAACCTGGTCATCAAGCTGACAGACGACTTGCCCACGCCTGCGCCAGCTATAAAACCCACTGCGACTGACCTGCAAGCCTTCACACAACGCCGCAATACGGTACTGATCAATATGCTGAACCATGAACGTGTACCTCATCGACTTGGATTGTTGACAAAGTACACGTGCGCCTTTTTTATGATTTCATTGACCTCGCGCAAATGGGCATTTTCTTTCTCAAGGTCTTTGATGCGCTGTTGCTCGGCAGTTAAGGTGCGGCTAGCACCCTGCACCCCCTGATTTCGGGCATGACGCAACCATCTTAAAAGGGTTGAATGACCCACACCCAAGTCAGCAGCCAACTGCTTGCTAGGAATCTCAGGGTGAGCTAATGCATAGTCAATGCATTCTTGTTTTTTCTCAGAACTGATAATGTTTATTGGCATGTCCATATCCTAAAGTAAGAAGATTACCTTAGAGCACAGTTTTGTCTACTTTTTTGACTAGGTCCAGGCTTTAGCGGGCAGTGGTTGCAAGTGATCACGATCCAGTAGCTCAAAGGCTTGTCGGCGTGAGCCGGGTAGTTTTTTAAAGGGACGATTGTTCAGCGTGGGCAACAGCTGCGAGATGGCTGCATCCACCTCATTGATTGAGAAGAACCGATGGTGTCTCAAGCGTGCCAGAATCCAACGCTCAACGACTTGAACGGCAGACTCAACTTTGGCCTTATCTTGGGGCTTTCTAGGTCGGGCGGGCAAAATAACGGTACCGTAGTGTTGCGCAAATTCAGTCGTTACACGATTAAGCTCTGGTTCATAGGCGTTGGCGTTCTTAACTAATGAGCGCGGGTTGTCTGGAATGATTAGGGTGGTCACCCCACCTATGAATCGCATCGTTCGGCTCAAGCCCGTTAGCCAGTCCTCTTGGGTTTGACCCGGTGTGGCGCAGGCAAAGGTGTAGCTAGAAGCGCCCAAGCATGCGACAAAGATGCTAACCGGCTTGATCTCGCCCGTGGTGGCATCGATGACGGGCACCTTGGGGCCCGCGTAGTCAGCAAAAA
>Ga0209390_10004483_pt1 | contig 20933 bp, 19 predicted proteins | sample BON01_FD_187212 | JGI IMG/M metagenome (GOLD analysis project Ga0209390, IMG submission 187212) | Freshwater microbial communities from Lake Bonney liftoff mats and glacier meltwater in Antarctica - BON-01 (SPAdes) (version 2) | ecosystem: Environmental > Aquatic > Freshwater > Ice > Glacier... | reverse complement strand
GGTGCGCTGCTGCTGAAGCTGGGTTGCGAATTGGCCCAGGGCTATGGCATTGCGCGGCCCATGCCTGCTGCTGACATGCCGGCGTGGGTACGGCGGTGGCACACCGCGCCGGTGTGGACGGCGTGATGGTGGGTCAACAACCTCCTATTCCCGCAATGGGCGGAACAGGCACCTTTCAAAGCCAGGCCCCGGTCTGGCATTGGATGGATACTTTGATCACACTGTCTGGCAACGTCGATTGACCAGCCGCTTCCTGCCAGGCCCTGCCGGCCGCCGGGAAAAATCGATGCCGGTCAGTGGCGGGCAACGATGCTGGGCACTACACGCGTCATGCTTGAAGCCGTGGACGTGTCAACATAGGCGCCATGGGCGCAGGACCAGGCAGTGCCGTACTGTCAGACTGGCGCAGACGAATACACAAGGTGATTTGCGGGGGAACTTCTGGTCGAGCGGATCGAATGGGCGTCTGCCAGGATGGGGCCATGCCGGTCGACAAGACCGTTTTATAGTCACACCCATGAAGATCGAAGCCCAAGCCGTTGTGGATGCGCTCAACGCCTATCGAAGGAAGCTACTGGATCAAGGATTCACAGCCAAAGCTGCAGCGGTGGCGCATTGCGTCAGCATCGTGAAGCGCCTGTCCAGCTAGAGGGGTAATGCGCAAAGTTCTCGACTTCGGGGGGAACGTCAGTTCCGTTGCACGAATGATCCGAATTGCAGCCGCTATTTCAAAAATCACGTGCCGCCAATGATGCTCTGCAGCGCCAATCGAAACCGCTCCAGCATCGCGTTGTGGCGGCTGGCGCTGCGCACCCCAGCATGTTGACCTGCATGGTCCGCGCCAACTATCCTGAACGAAGCTGACGAGGTCAACCTTGACCCGGCGCTCGGTGACCTGGACCGAGCGTTGCCCGGCCTTTGGTTCCACTGCCACGAACAGGTTTGTCGTTCCCTTGCGCACGTATTCGTAGTCGTGTTTGGCCGGGGCGCCGGCCGACATGGCAAGCGGCTTTCGGCTGTGACCAATGAGTTGCAGGCTCTTCTCATCAATACGCACCACGGGGCTCGTCCTCACGCAGTCGTCTGGCATACAGCGCAAGCAGGCCGTGCATGCAGCGGCAATCCTTTTCGGTGAGTGCGCCGATGCACCACATCAGCCGCCGCCAGGGCTTGAGGCCGTTTTTTTAGCCTCCGCCGGACGGTTTTGCGACTCACAGCACCCAGGCCCACTTCCTGGTGAGCGGCCCGCTCCAGTTCCACCAGTGTGCAGCGCTGGCGCCCTTTGGGCGGCGCCGAACACGGCAGCGCCGTCACGCGTGCCTTGGCATCCGTGCCGTACACCACAGGCCGCCCAGCGCGAGCCACGTCGAATATCGCGTGCGCCACACCGCCTTGCAGATATGCCGATCGGGTGCGCCACAGGGCTGTACGACCCATCCCCAGCACATCCAGAGTCTGCGCCTCTGGGATGCCGCGATCCAGGCAGGACAGTGCGTGCGCCCGTTTCACCTCTCGTGAATGATGGATACCGTTGCTGCAAATCTCGTCCACGCTCAACCGATCCAGGTCGGTCAGTGGCAATTGCGGCTGGCGCATGGACACCACTTACCCGGACGCATTGCATTGCAGGCGTCCGTTTATCAGCGCCTGGGTGAACGCCCTGTTTCGAGGCATGGCGTCTTGCAAAGCAGGTTTGGCCACGCCGAATGACGTCGTCAGATCAGCAATCCAGCACTACTCTGCCCAACGGCCGCGAACAGCAGGCCAACACCCAGCCATCGGTCACATCGTCGTCGGCGATGCCGCCGTTGTGCACCATGTGGACCTGGCCTTCGAGTTTGCGTATCTTGCAGGAACCGCAGACTCCGAGTAGGCATGCGCTGGGGATGTGCAGGCCGACCGAGCGCGCGATCTCGAGCAAGGTGTCAGCTTCCCGGCATTCGACCTGGCGGTTGGAGACAGCAAAAGACACCTCGGCGGTGCGTGCCTCTTCGATGCGCACGTCGTCGACGTGTGCGTTCGCTTCGGACTCGTCGTGGACAGGTGCGGAGAAACTTTCTTCGTGGTACCGCGCCATGTCGTAACCGGCGACACGCAAAAAGTCGCGCACAGCCTGCATGAAGGGCTCGGGACCGCAACAGAACACCTCGCGTTCGCGGTAGTCGGAGCAGATCAGCTCCAGCATGAGCTGGTTGATGCGGCCGCTGTATCCGGTCCATGCACCGTACGGATTAGGGCGTTCACATACCAGGGCAACCCGGAACTCCGGCCGCTGGGCGCTGATGGCCTCCAGTTCGCTGCGGCACAAAAGATCGGCCGGCGCACGGGCACACTGGATGAAACATACGTCGGTATGTCGACCAAGGTCGAACAACCACCGTGTCATCGACATCAACGGGGTGATGCCGACGCCGCCGGACAAGAAAAGATACTTATTGGCCGGATGCAGATCCACGCTGAAAATGCCCGCCGGTCCGCCAGCGCGGATGCGGTGGCCCACCTTGAGGTTGGCGTGCAGCCAATTGGACACCGTGCCGCCCGGTTCAGCCTTGACCGTGATGGTCAGGCAGACTGGCCGCGACGGACTCGACGACAGGGTGTAACACCGAACGTGTTTGCGTCCCGCGATCTCGACTTCAATGGTGACGAATTGCCCGGCAGCATAGCGGAACCACGACGGCCGCGAGGTCTGAAAGCAGAACGATTTCACATCGGCGCTGTTATCCAGCACCATCGTACATTCCAGCTCTTCGGACAGGCTGTCCCACGGCTTGATGTCCGCCAGCGGGGCGACCGATTGGACGACGGCGTTCATAACGGTTGGCTCCGTATGCAGGCTGGATTGTTCATGCCGCACGCAACGTGATCGTGGGCCTGGATTCGCCGAGCCCGATGGCCAGTTCACTGGTGTACCAGTCGACAAAGTTCTGTACGCCAAACTCGATTACTGGCGAATAGGGACCCGGTTCGTAGGCTTTGCTGTTGATACCCGCCTGGTTGTTTTCAGCGAGGATGCGGTCCTGGTCGTTGGTGACCGCCCAGACGTGCTTGAGGTTGTCTATGTCGTAATCCACGCCTTCGCGTGCATCCTTGTTGACGAGCCACCAGGTGGTGACCATGGTCTCTTGCGGACCAATCGGCAGGACGCGAAATGCCATCGTGTGGTCGGCCTGCAGGTGATTCCAGTTGTTGGGCAGGCTGAGCATGCGTACCGAACCCAGGTCTGCATCCTGCAATCCGCCGAGCAAGGGTCCCTTGACGCCCAGCGTGCCATCCATCGTCATTGAGGTGCCGCTGGCCAGCGGCAGCCGTACCACACGAAAACGTTTATCGGGTGACATCTGCGTGGCGTGTGGCAATGCCTGCCGGTCCCACTCGGCCGCTTTTGCCCGGATGCGCTCAGCAAAGGCGGGCGCCATGCGTGGGTCGTTAGAGTCATCGTATTCGGACAAGGTGCGCAGCAGCTCGGGGTGGTTCGCTGAGCAGTGGTAACACTCGCGGTTGTTTTCCAGTACGAGTTTCCAGTTGGCTTTTTCGATCAACGTCTGCGTGAACGCGACTTTGGCGGATTCCAGCCCGTGCGGCTGCATGTAAGGTGCCACCGTCTGCGCAAATGACTCGAAGTCGGGCGCCGTATCCGCCAGGCAGATGTAAACGAAACCACCCACCACACGGCAATGCACCTGTTTGAGCGGGAACTGTTTCGCATCGAAACTCGGCCCCATGTCACGCGCATACAGTAACTGGCCATCGAGCCCGTAGGTCCATTGGTGGTAGGGGCATACCAGCCGTGCGACCTTGCCTTTTTCGCCTACGCACAATTTGGAGCCGCGATGGCGGCAGGTGTTGTAGAACGCGCGCACCTCGCCTGCGGCACCGCGCACGATCACGATAGATGACTTGCCCACATCCAGCGTGAACCAGTTGCCCACTGCGGGAATGACGCATTCGGGTGCAGCAAAGATCCAGCTGCGATTCCATATCAGCTCGAGGTCCAGCTGATGGAATTCCTCGTCGCCATAAAACGGCTGCGAAAGACTGTAGAACGGATCGCGTGTTGCGATCAATTGGGAAAGCTGATTGCGTGCGCTCATCTCGGGAACCTCGAAGGCAAATCCACAAAAAATGGACCGTCGAGGGGGAGCCGGCGCAGGGCATGGCCGAGAGGCGCACGCGAACTGCTACCGCCCGACCGCCCTCCGCAGTCCTGCAATGTTGTGCATGCGCTGGCTGGTTTCCGGACTCGCACACGCCATCTTTCGATGTCGCAATGACCCGCCTTCCCAGGAGTTACCCAGTGGCTTTCGAGGTCGTTGTTGCCGTGCTTACCGTTGCGGGGGCAGTCTCGGTTTTGAACCGAATTCCCATTTCACCGGGATTGCGTCCCGGCACCTGCGCACGCCCCGATCCGTTTTAGACAAACCGGGCGTGCGCTGAGTTTAATGAGATCGAATCTACCTGCCTGGTTCTGCAGGCGACATGAAGTTATCCAAAATCGACTCGATGCCAGCGCGAACGTCCGCGGCGTAAGGCGCAATCAAAGCGGTGGCACAAACGGCCCATTTACAAGAGTGCAAAGCCCGGCAATGTCGTTAACGACGTTTAGCGCATCATGCGTAAAAGGTCGTGCGGGTGAGAACGATCCGTTGTGCGCGGGATGGAGCTTTGTGTATAGATCGCTGGTCGAACCATACTGCCCGAAGCGTTGGCTGGCAGCTTAACCGCGGTCAAGACCGATCTTGACTGCGCACAATAGCAGGGCGCCAAAGCACCAGGAAAAGCTGTCGTCGACGCAGGTAAAACGGATCTCAGGGTAGGCTGCATGCGACTGGTGAGCTTGCTGCAGTCGGCCAAGCTGAACGGCCATGATCCGTTGGCGTATCTGACAGATGGTCTGACGCGACTACCGTCCCATCTGAACACGCTGATGGAGGAACTGCTGCCGCCCTGCTGGACCCGGTAAGTCTGATGAAGGTCGGCGCCTGGGAAGAGTCTTGACCAGACCGTTACAAAATTCAGACACATCCCGTGATGTTCATCGAGAGCCTGCTCAGGTGGCTTGCAAAGTAGCCCAATCCGTCTGTTCACGCCAGGCTGGACGCACACTTGGACTGCTGTCCCCTCGGGTGAGTCACCTGAGACCGTCAATGCCGCGGCCATTAGATGACTTGTAAATAAGAATGATTCTCATATAATAAATGCACAGTTCAGGCAAAACGTCCTGAATGCGCCAGCCAGGCACAGAGCGCATCAGCGCCATACCCAGCAAGCAGTCCCCCAACCACTGTTTACCGGGTGCTCCTTTGGCAACCTCTCTCTTTTCTGTTCTCCGTCTTCAAGCACTGCCCTTGCTGGTCAGTTGCGGCTTCGCAACATTCGCCATTGCACAGGACGCCGCGCAAAGGCGTGCTCCCACACCGACGTGAGGAAAGCCCCCTGCTGACGGTTTCACACAACTTATTAACGACACGGATGGCGGGTTTGACGGATTGCGGGAGGAGGGTAAACCTGGCGGTACTGCGACAACCGCGCCAGCTGTTGCATTTAGTGCGTGTATTGCTGAGCGGACTATCGAAACAGTTGACGCGGACCAACGCTGTGAGGGGAAATGGAGACTTGACCCCAAGAACGCTGGAATGCGTGGTCAGATCAGCAAAGCCGCCACGAATATGCCCACCATGACGAACGCCAGCACCACCTTGGCAATCAGCCCCACCATGATCCCCACCCAGGTGGCGACCCCGACTTTGACGGCACGGGTCTGGTCTTTCCGAGCCAGGTACTCGCCAATGGCAGCACCGACCAAAGGCATGAACAGCACGCCCACCAACCCCATGAACAGCCCCACGACCGTTCCAATCGCTGCGCCCAGCAGCGCCTGTCTGCTGGCACCGGCTTTTTGGGCCCCCATGAGCCCCGCCACATAGTCCAGCGCCAAGGCCAGCAGCGCCAGCACGCTGACCACCACCACGCTGGTCGTTCCTACCCGCGCGAAGTCATCGATCCAGGCCCCCAGCACTATGCCGCCCCACACCAGAACAGTGCCCGGCAACAACGGAAGCACTGTGCCCACCAGGCCCAACACGATCAATACAACAGACAAGACCCAAAGCAAGGTGATTTCCAAGGGAACCTTTCAAAATCAAGTGACGAATGTCACGGTTCGGAGATGGTGTCGCCCGGTGAAACTTCAAGGAATTCCAGGCGATGGTTTACGCATGCTCGCGTCTGAGTTTTGGTGGCGAGCAAAATCTGCGACCCGGGTCAGCTCTCCCATCTCCCGCAGGCCGCGCGTCTTTTCGCAGCCAGCCATCAACCGGATGGGCAACCAATGGGATCTATTGCTGGTTTGCTTTGTGATGGGAAATGGGAGACTTGACCCCAAGAACTTGACCCCAAGAACGTGCTAACGGTGGACGGCGCGCCGATGTTCGAAGCGCTGGCGATCGAGATGTGGCTCGGCGAGTAATACGGCGTGAAAAGCGGCCTGTGGCCGGCAGCAGGCACGCCGGCGCACCTGCAGGCCGCGCACGACTTGGGCACGCCGCAAGGACGGTCACGGCGCGTCGGCGCACAAGGCACTGGATCAACTGCTGGCCCTGCTCGACAGCCATCTGAGCCAGCAGCCCTGGATGCTGGGCCGGGCGTATTCGCTGGTGGACCTGATCGTGGGTTCGGTGATCGGCTACAGCATCACCATCGGCGCGCCGGTTGCCTTGCATCAGACGACGCTGGCCTGGCTGCAGAAGGTGCAGGCGCGCCCGTCCATGCAGATCGACGCCTGAAGCTGGCTTAAAGCCGCACCGCCGTGCCGCTCACGGCGACCATCATCATGCCGTTGGTCTCGCCCAGCACTTCGTAGTCGAAGTCAATGCCGATCACGCCGTTGGCGCCCATCTCGCGCGCCGACTCGATGAGGTCTTCCATGGCCGCATCGCGCGCGCCGGAAAGCGCACGCTCGTAGCCACCGGCCCGGCCGCCCACCACGTCGCGCACCGAGGCAAACATGTCGCGGAAGATGTTGGCGCCGATGATGGCCTCGCCGTGCACGATTCCGAGGTACTGCGACCGTTCCACGCCCTCGGGCAAGGTGGTGCTGAGGAAAAAGCCGTCCTTGTTTTTGGAAAACCAACCCATCTGAACACTCCCAGTGACGCACCGCCCGCCGGGTGCCCGGGCATGGTACCGTGCGCTGCATACCCAGCGAAAGCCACCCATCCGTGGCTATCAGGTCCGGACCGAAACCCTCAGCCTCGATGGCAATGCATGGCAGGGAATGAGATTCTCAAAAGGCATGTTGTCGGGCCCACTGGGACTGGCTCGCCCGCTCAGGGGTGGTGCGTCCGGGGCTTGTGGGGAAAGTCGGGGCTTGGGCGAACGCACTGAGCAACCGCAGCTCCGCCACCTGACCTCAAAAGCCCTGGACGGCCAGTCCACTACCAGCTTGGCGCGGGTAAGTGGTCGCTGGTGGCGTCGGGATTCACCTCTTTTCGGGAATTCTGGCATCGACATCAGGCGCCCGCAGTCGCAGCTTAGTGCCACCACTGGCCGGCCATCTATTTCTCCTGCGACCGGCTGGACCCGGCAGGAAGCTGACCTACAGATCGGTGTCACCTACACCGGCATCCGACCCGTTGCTGTCGGCCATGCTGTCGGCCATGCTGTCACATTCGATACTCCTAAGCGGACATCTAACGCGGTCATGGTTCCATCTGCTGTACGTTGCCTAATTTGAAGCACTGAGTGAGCGTTCGCGTCCAGGCATCAACCTTACACTTAAGCCAGCCCCCTTGAGTCTCCGAAATTCACGCTAGTCAGGTGGCCGTCGCGGGTACATTGATCGGGCTCGCCACTGCGTGCCGACGCCGCAACCAGATCATCGCGACGAGGCCCACAGTGGAGGCCCCAAGGCCGGCCAAACTGGGAATGGTTGCGACGATGGCGACGGCTAGCCAAGCGGCAATGTCGACTATTCGCCAACGACTGACTCTCGCGCCGCCGAATAGGTAAGCGAACGCCGCTACAAATACAACGCCACTGATCGCGGCCTCAACGTAACCCGCATTGAGTCCTGGATTCAACATGTCGGGATACAAAAGAAAGAGGAACGGTATGACATAAGTTACCGCCCCAAGCATCACGGCCCGCCGCGCCACGGCGACCCAACGTTCTCCAGCCAGACCGGCGGCTACAAAAACACCGACGCATACGGGCGGCGTGATCACCGACAAAGTCGCGTAATAGAAGACAAACATGTGCGCGGCAATTGGGCTGACCCCAACTTTCACCAGCGCCGGTGCGAGTGTCGCTGCGACCAATACATAGGCTGCGGTTGTCGGAATGCCCATGCCCATGACCATGCAGACCAAAGCAACAACCAATCCGATCATCAAAACCGGTGCATTGCCATCGCCAACAATCATGGACGACAGGGTGACTCCGACGCCAGTCAGGTTGATCATGGACACCAGAATCTGCGCTCCGGCCAGCAATATGCCGACAATTATCAACCCGGTTGCCCCTTCATCCAAAGCAGAGCGGAGCTGTTGGGCGATGGTTTTACGCTTTTCAGTGTCCTGTGTCAGCGTCGGCGTGGAGGCTTTTGACGATGACCGTGCCCGGTGCACCGCAGCAGCCACGAACATTCCGGCCACTGCGCCCACGATGCCGTAGAACGCCGCCGTTTGCAGAGAAACTCCACGCGATATCCCGATAATCAGGCCGCCGATAGATAACACGATGGAAGCCAGGCGGTCTACACGCAAGATTGCCTTCCATGGAGGAATTTGATCTTTGGGGACTTCTCCTAGCTTCTCCTCCTGCGCCGTGACGTGCACGGTGGCGAATACACCCCAATAAAACAGTGCGGCGGGTAGCGCTGCGGCCAGAGCGATGGTCAGGTAGTCACTGCCGATGATCTCGGCCATGATGAAGGCTGCCGCCCCCATGATCGGGGGGGCAAGTTGTCCACCGGTGGAGGCAACAGCTTCAACCGCCCCGGCAAGCGCGGCTGGATAACCCAGGCGCTTCATCAGCGGAATGGTAAACGCGCCAGTGGTCGCGACATTGCCTACTGCGCTGCCGCTGACCATGCCAAACAGCCCGGATGTGATGGTCGCGATTTTGGCCGCACCACCGGTTGATCGACCACTGACACGCAATGCGAGATCCATGAACGTATCGCCACCACCCGAGTGCAGCAAGAAGGCGCCGAACAACGAGAACACAGCGATGATCGTCGCAGCAACCCCTAGCAGAGATCCCCACAGACCAATGTCACTGAGCAGCAGAGTCTCGGTGACAAAATAAATATCGAAGCCGCGGTGACCGAGTGGGCCAGGAATGTATTGACCAAACAACGCGTATGCCAGGCCTGCCAAAACCATCGCAGGAAAAATCAGCCCGATGGCCCGTCGCGACAGATCAAGCACAGTCGCAACAAGCACAATGGTCATTCCGATCTCAAGCGGCCCAGCCGTGGGCAGGCTGTTCATGATGGTGTCTACATTCTGCGCCACCCAGACACAACTGGCGGTTGCCGCCAAGCCCAGCACAGTGTCGATCACTGCGCCTAGCCCCCACCATCGCGTGTTTTTCAGTAATGGGTAGCGAAGCAGGGCGACGACAATGACCAAGGCCAGGAAGATGGACCGCTGGACCAGCGCTTCGCGCGCACCGAACACTGCCGTGCCCAGCACAAACAGGCTCAATACAAGAGTGAGTACGGTCGCGGACCGGGCGCGAAAGGCGTTCATCGGTGCGCGCTCCACACCGGTCTCAGCGAGGCATCAGCCGTCCGGGGATTTCCAGGCCGCGCTCTTTAAAGTAGCGAACTGCACCCGGATGCAACGGTGAAGCGGCGTACTTCAAGGTCATTTGTGCAAGGTCTACACCGGCCACGTCGGCAAAGGCCGCTGCCTGAACAGTTTTGTCCTCGCAAACCGCCTTGACAATCTGGTATGCCATTTCTTCGCTCAGTTCAGGTGCTGCTGCGGCCGCAGCGCCAAAGGCCCAGGTTGTATAGGCTGCAGTCCCCAGCGCGCTATCCGCCGGCACCTCGACCATCGACAGTTCCGGCATCGCCTTCTCGACTTTGCTTTGCTGGTCCTTGCTCAATCCAAGGATTTGGATTGGCGTGAAGGTCGCGATCTCGCGCGATGACGCATCCAGCTTCATGCCGGCACCCGATTTCACGTAACCGACCACCCGGCTGTCTTTCACCGCATCGACGATCTCCCCTGTCGAGCCGCGCACCACGTCGGGCTGAATGCCCAGAGCAGCAAAGACCGCGTCTGTGGTTTTCTCGGTAGCGGATCCCTTTAAGCCGGTGTTGAATTTTTTCCCCTTCAGGTTTTCAAGACTGGTGATCTCTGCATCTTTCCTGACGATGGCGTTCTGAAGTGAGACCGAGTAGACCCACAGCAATCGGCTGGTATCTGGCTTGCCCGCGAAGTCACCGGTTCCGGCATTGGCGTGGTGCATCACATTGGTGGTGACCAGCGCGAAGTCGACCTGCTTGCGGGCCATCCGACGCAGGTTGTCCATCGTTGCGCCGGTCTCGGTCACGGACGTATCCACACCCTTTACTTGCTTGTTGACCAGTTGTGACACGGCGACGAAGTAGCCATAGTGGCTCGACGAAGAAGACGTCGTGCCAATCAGCAGCTTCTTGTTTTGAGCATGCGCAACCAGCGGACTCAGGCTCAGACATGCGGTGACGGCAGCGGTCACCAAAATGACGCGGCGCAAGCGTTTGTGTAGAGTTTTCATGGTTTGTCTCCTTGTGGTTATCAGCCGATTTGGCCGTAATGAAAAATGTGAAAAGTGAACGTCTTCAGGGCTCGTCGACTGCTTCGTCATTGTTGCCGACCAGCAGGGCTTCTAACGGCTTGGGTACGGCGATAGCCAGTTCGAGCAAGAGATAAGATAGATTCTTACCGTGCGTATCGAGATTCAAGGAGCTGTTGACACCGCCATCCAGTACGCCGTCGAGAACAAAGTTCATTGCGTGCATCTGCGGCAACAGGTACCGGCGGACAGATGTAGGGCGACGACTGGCAAAAAGCGCGGCCACAGCGGACTCAGTCACCTGCTCGACCAGTAGATCCCAAAGTTCAGGTTTCCAGGCTATGACGCTGATATTGGCGCGGTTGCCTTTGTCGCCGGTACGGCCGTGGGCAGCACGGTAGAGTGGTACGGTGGTCATTTGCATCATTGCTCTATGAAAATATGCCGCATGCGGACACGATCCCGCGCCACGGTGCAGCTTTCCAGACCCAGCCGAGGTCGCAGGCTGGTACGAACGCCGCCACCGCCGGCTGGTCCGCAGGTGTACAAGGCGGTGACTTCGCGCGTCAAGCGCTCGGCGGCCGCTTGATCTTGGTGGCTGAGCGCGACGCGTAGGCGAACGTCGCGCCCATGCCCGGGTTGTCGCTGCGAGAGTGCCGAACCACTGTCGTCTCCGAACACGCTAAATACGCCAATCAAATCGACGCGAAGAGGTCCGAGCCCTGACAGGCGCCCACGCAAAATGTCGGCCGCCAACCGAGCTCTCGCCTCTGCTCTTGCGCCCGCATACGAAATTTCACCTTCGGCCAGCCATCCGTTCTCGTAACAAATGTTGACCTTCAACTCATCTGGTCGAGCATGTCCGCGCACTCCGGCCAGGCGAACCCGGTTCGAGCCTAGATCCGTGACAATTGCCGTGCCGATGTCAGCAACGACATCAGGCGTCAAATAGGCTTGCGGATCATGAATCTCATAGAGCAGTTGCTCCTTCACGCAATGCGCATCGACGATACCCCCGGTGCCGTTCGGCTTGCCGATAACGCAACTGCCATCAGCATAGATCTCGGCAATCGGAAAGCCGACATTCGCAAGGTTGGGCACATCTTTGAAACCCGGGTCCGCGTAGTAACCACCACAGACTTGAGCTCCGCACTCCAGCAAATGGCCAGCCATCGTGGCTCCAGCCAAGCGATCCCAATCGGTCAGCGACCACCCAAAGTGGGCGAGCGCCGGACCCAGCACGAGCGAGGGGTCAGCCACCCTGCCGCAGACCACCACATCTGCACCGTCGCGCAGCGCATCTGCAATTGCTTCAGCCCCCAGATACGCATTGGCGCTGACTACATGGCGACCGGATAGACGATCACTCCACTCGGCTTTATCGTCCGCCAAAAGGTCATCTCCAAGAACGACCGCCACACGCGGCTTTCGAAGTCCTTGCTCAGCGGCCATGGCCAGAATGCGGCGCGCGGCACCCTCCGGATTGGCCGCGCCGAAGTTGCTCACAATGCGAATGCCATGCGCCAGGCAGCGCGCCAGAACAGGTTCGAGAAGATCGTCCAGCAAAGGCTCATAGCCCTTCGACGGATCCTGTCGCTTGGCCAGTTGGGCAAGGGCCAGCGTGCGTTCTGCCAGCGTCTCGAAAATCAGCACTGCAGGCCCTGCAGCGTTGATGAGCGCGTCAACGACTGGACCAGTCGCATCCGTGCGATCGCCTGAAAATCCGGCTGCACCACCAACATAAAGCACTTCGTCGGTTCCGTTGGCGGTCGACCGGGAGTGGGGGCTGGTATCCATGGTTGTGCGCTGCTCCTGTGAACTGAGTGAAAACACGTCTGGTTCAAATTCTAGGAAAATTCGCCTATGCTGTGAAATCGATTATTTCGATGCAGTTATTTGAAATTAAGATGAATAGATCCAAGCTCTCAGCCCACCAACTACGTGCGTTCGTACATCTTGCCGAGTTAAAGAGTTTTACCCGCGCCGCCGCGGCTTCGCACCTGTCGCAGCCGGCCTTCAGTGCCTTGATTCGTGCGCTAGAGACGGACGTGGGTGCACGGCTTTTTGATCGCAGCACGCGACACGTCGATTTGACCGTCGAAGGGCAGGAATTCCACGGCGGCGCGCAACGTGTACTCTGCGAGATTGAATCTGCGCTGGACAGCGTGCGCGAGCGGGTGGAGCTCAAGCGCGGCCGCGTAGCTCTGGCGTTGCTGCCCTCATTGGCTTCGGGTTGGCTGCCCGATGTGTTGGCCAATTTTCATGCAGAGTTCCCAGACATCGAACTCCAGGTCTTCGATGTCTTCTCGGATATATGCGTCGAATACGTTCGATCCGGCAAGGCCGACATCGCGATCGCCGCCACCCGTGTTGACACCCCTGAACTGAGGGCAGAACCGTTTCTGAGCGACAGCTTTTTTTTGGTTGCGCGGCGTGGCCATCCGTTGCTGGAGAACCCCGCCCCCAAGCCCCGTGACTTCCTGCCCTTCGATTTTGTTCATCTTGCGCGCAGCGGCAGTGTGCGCCAGTGCCTTGACGCAGCCATCTCGCCACTGAAGATGCGTAGCTTGATAGAAGTCGACCAGTTGGCGACGGTGATGGGTATGGTGCGAGCGGGGATCGGCATCAGCGTGGTGCCAGCGCAGGCGCTGTTCTATTTTGAACATCCGGACGTCGAAACTAAACCACTATGTTGGCCGGGCCTGCAGCGATCCATCTACCTCATTCGAAGGCGTGACAGGGGACTGTCTGTAGCTGCCAATGCACTCTACCTGCGACTGGTGAAGGGCCGCAGCGGCACTCTTTCTTGACAAGCCGCCGACATAGCCTCGAAGACCCCAGTTGTCGCTGACGGGGGGCAATCAGGACAGCCGGCCAGGCGAAGGTGATTGACCAGGTATCCGACGCTATGACCGACCTCATTTCTGTCGGTAGGTCAGGTCTGCTGAATGACCGCAAAGCTGCCTGTCGGGATCGGCAGCAACGCAGCTTTCCAGTTATTCAAACTACCCGAACAAGTGCCCTCAATCGGCTTTCGTAGGCCTTGATGGGGCAGGCGGGACAACCCATACCCATCAAGAGCACCAAGCAGTTTATTGGCCGCTTGCAGATGCCGCAGAAGGATGGCAACAAAGCGTGCAGGCACTGGTTGTTGCAAAAGCCATGCAGCGTTTCCGAGACCAAAGCGATGCCGTCGGCATCGTGGCTGTCAATCACCGGTTTTCGCTGCCGATAGTCCAGCCACGTCCAGCAACCAAAGATGAGTAAAGGTATGGGTAGCGAGATTCCCATCGCCAGACACCAAAAAACCCTAAGTAAATCAATTGCTTAGGGTTATATCTGGCGGAGAGGGTGTCATTTGCATATAACTCCAGGCAAGTCCGAGGAGTTCCACTTCTATTGCTCTTTGAGAGGAGAATCGTCAAAATTAAGTCCCGCCAGTTCCGTGCATTTCCGCGCTGTTCCGGCCTAAAATCATGGGCAGGGAAATGGGCAGAAACCTGCATTTGAAACATGGGCAGAGAAGCGAGAACGCGGCGATGGCAACACGCACTCAGAACAGGCTGTCGGCGAACCTGGTGAAGGCCTTGGCGGAGCGTGGCTACTACGCGGATGGTGGGGGCCTTTACTTCCGAGTGAGCGAATTCGGCACACGACTGTGGGCTTTCCGGTACGCGCGCGCTGGCAGGGCCCGCGAGATGGGTCTGGGGCCCTACCCCGAGGTGACACTCAAGGACGCCAGAGAGCTTGCTCTGGAGGCCCGCAAGCTGCTTCGTGACGACCAGGATCCGATCGAGAAGCGCCAGGGCCGCAGGAGCGCGATGGCAGCCGAGAGTCAGGCTGCGCTGACCTTCGGGCAGTGCGCGGCTGCGTTCATCGCCGTCAAGGAAAACGAGTGGAAGAACGCCAAGCATGGCGAGCAGTGGCGCACCACCTTGGCCACCTATGCAGATCCGGTGATCGGCAGGCTGTTGGTGCGCGACGTGCGGCAGGCCCATATCCTGAAAATATTGGAGCCGATCTGGACCACCAAGACCGAGACGGCCTCTCGCTTGCGTGGCCGGATCGAGAACGTGCTGGACTACGCCGCCGCCCGGGGCTACCGCAGCGGGGACAACCCCGCACGCTGGCGCGGTCACCTCGACAAGATCTTGGCCACGCCGAGCAAGGTGGCCAAGGTGGAGCATCACAGTGCGCTGGACTATGCCGGGGTCGGCGCCTTCATGATCGAATTGCGCAAGCAGCCTGGGATAGGCGCGCGGGCGCTGGAGTTCGCCATCATCACTGCGGCGCGTTCGGGCGAGGTGCGCGGTGCGCGCTGGCTTGAAGTGGATCTGGACAAGACCGTATGGACCATCCCAGAAGAGCGCATGAAGGCTGGTCGCGAGCACCGCATTCCCCTTTCTGACACGGCGGTCGAGCTCCTGCGCGCCTTGCCGCGCATTGCAGACTGCGAGTTGCTGTTCCCGAACTCGAAGGGCACGGTGCTCTCGGACATGACGCTCACAGCTGTCCTGCGGCGCATGGGTTGCCCGGTCACTGCCCATGGCTTTCGTTCCACGTTTCGCGACTGGGCTGGGGAGACCACGGTCTACCCGCGTGAGGTCATCGAGCATGCCCTGGCGCACCAGCTCAAGGACAAGGCCGAGGCAGCCTATGCACGCGGCACCTTGTTCGACAAGCGTCGAGGTCTGATGGCCGATTGGGCAGAGTTCTGTAACAGGGTGGCTTGATGGGCGACGAAATCGTATTGCCGCCACGGCCCAAGGACTGGAGCGGATCCAGGCGGTGCCCTCGCAACGGCAGGTCATGTCGATGGTGATGCTCGACGCTTGGAGTCAGTGCCTGTTTGTCACCGGCTCGCGACCATCATCACTTCTTGCCCGCCATGGCCTTGATGTCTTTTATCAAAAGGAAAAGGTGAAACGGGTCAGATGCACTGGGCTCGAACTCCCAGTTGAGGTACCACTGCCGAGCGGTATCGTCCTTGGCGTGAACCAGCAGTGCACGTATGCCGGCGATATCTGCCGCTTGCGCGGTGCGCTGCAATGCATCCTTGAGAAGGGCCTTGCCAAGTCCGACACCCTGGTGCTCGAGATCCACCGCCAGGCGCGCCAGAATCATGACCGGCACAGGGTGCTGTGGGATGCCTTTAACCACTCGGGGAGTTGCTGTTGCCGGTTCGACACTGCCCACTGCCAGACTGTGAAAGCCGACCACCACACCCGTGCGGCAAGAAACATATGTTTGCGCGCTGTTGGATTTTTGATTGACCAGCGCAAAGCGCTGCAAGAACTGATTGAGTGCGGGCTGACCGCAATCGAAGGACTCAACGGCGTCCGATGCGGCCAGTTTGCGAATGGGCTCGTAAGCCGGTGAACTCAACCAAGCAACCCCGGCTTGGAAAGAAGGTCCCGCAGCTTTGGCTTGCCGTTTACGGGTTGGTCCAGCGCCGCATGAAACTCCCGCCACTTCTCAGGCGCCAATTCAAAGCGGGTTCGATCGGCCAGAGTTTGATTGGCGGCAACGATGCCCGCATCCAACAAGAACTCGCTCACGTTCTTGTGCGACACACGCGCGGCTTCCTGCAGCAGTTGCTTGACGGGCGCACTGGCGCGCACATCTATGCGTTCGGATTTGGAAGGTGTTGCTGTAATCACGAAGGGGATTCTTGACAAAGTACGTCTATCATAGCGTCCGGACAACGTACTGACAAGCCGTTTTTCGCCTGTTATTCGGCTGTCCCCATGGTGAACCGCCGGTACGCCCAGTGCGCCCACCAAGATCGCCTGCCCTCGTACCGTCCGGTAGGTGCCGGTCACCCCGCGCAGCGTCACCAGCAAATGCAGACACCGCAGACGGTGGATCGCCAACGTCCGCCGAAATCGCACAAATATTTCCGACACTTTCCGGCGCAATTCCGTAACTGGTCAATAGGGCCTTGATTTGCCGCAGCCATGCGAAGTCGGGCCCAGGCATGTTGATTCAACCCCAGGAGAACCGGAATATGCACCAGAAGGTCCAGCACGAGCCGACGATATTGCGTCGGCGGCACGTCGAGCAGCGCACCGGACTGTCGCGCAGCACGCTCTACCAGTACATGAAGGACGGAGCCTTCCCCAAGCCCGTGCAGCTCGGCCTACGCGCCGTGGGATGGCTCGAGTCAGACATCAACAAGTGGATCGCGGCCCGGGTCAAGGTCGGCCGGCCGTGAAGGCGGCCACAACCTCTGAAGTCCTCGACCAGTTTCGCGCCGCGCTCATTGGGCGTGAGATCGTGCCGCCCGAGACGATCATTGCCGACGGCCGGCTGCACCGCTGCCATGCGGCAGACGCGCGCGGACGGGGGGACGCGGCCTACCTCCTGCATCTGGACGGCGTGCCGGCCGGAGGCATGGAGAACTGGCGAGATGGCCGGGGCTGGCAGACCTGGCGCTTGGACCTTGGTCGCCCTTTGCGCACGACAGAACGCGATGCGATGCAGGCGCGGTCACAGGCTGCTGACATCCAGCGCCGCGAGGAGGTGGCGCAGCGCCACACCAGTGCCCGTAAGCGCGCTGCACCCATCTGGTCCAGTGCGAAACCTGCGCCTGCGGATCATCCGTATCTGGTCAACAAAGGAGTTTCGGCGCATGGACTGCGCATGTACCGGGGTGCGTTGGTCGTTCCGGTGCGCGACACGGCGGGCGAGTTGCATGGCCTGCAATTCATCGGTGTGAGTGCAATCAAGCGATTCCTCAAGGACACTGCGGTCCAGGGCCACTGCTTCCAGATCGGAGGTGCCGGCGGCCCCAACGTAAGACTGGACACCGTTTGCGTCGCCGAGGGTTTCGCAACCGGAGCGAGCATTCATGAGGCTACCGGCCATCCGGTAGCTGTCGCATTCCATTCGGGTAACCTGGTGGCGGTCGCAAAGGCCATTCGAGCCAGGCATCCGCAGGCTGACATCGTGGTCTGTGCCGATGACGATCACGGCACGACGGGCAACCCTGGGCGTACGCTCGCGCGGCATGCCGCTCTGGCCGCGGGCGCACGGCTGGCGATCCCGGACTTCGGACCAGATCGACCGGCAGACGCATCGGACTTCAATGACCAGCATCGGATTCGGGGACTGTCATCAGTGCTGACAGTTGTGGGTGCGGCAACCGCTCCCAGTGCTGGTGGTATTGAGGGCGACGGAGAGGCGCCGATAGTTGCGCCGAATAGTGAATGGCCCGAGCCCGAACCGTTGACCGAGCCACTCGACCCTTTGCCCTATCCGGTCGACGCGCTGCCGCCCATGCTGCGCGACGCCGTCCGCGAGGCGCAAGCTTTTGTGCAGGCGCCCATTGCTCTTGTCGCGTGCTCGGCGCTGGCGGTACTCTCGTTGGCTGCGCAAGGGCTGGTCAACGTGCGCCGTGACCGCCACCTGGTCGGCCCGGTATCGCTGTACTTGCTCGCAGTGGCCGATTCCGGCGAACGCAAGACCACCTGCGATGGCATCTTCAGTCCTGCCCTGCGCCAATGGGAGGGTGGCCAATTGGCGCAGATGTCGTCCGAGCTTGCTTCTCATGAGGCGGCGCTGGCTGCTTTCGAGGCGAAGAAGGCCGGCGTTCTCGATGCGATCAAGGCCAGGCGGCGCCGCTCTCAGGACACCGCCAAGGAGGAAGGCGAACTCGACGCCCTGGCGCGCGAAGCGCCTCCGCCCATCGTCGTGCCGCGATTGCGGTACACCGATGCGACGCCAGAGGCTCTGGCGCACGCACTGGCCACCGGCTGGCCGAGCGCGGGTGTGCTGTCGGCAGAGGGAGCCGCCGTATTGGGGTCCCACGGCATGGGCCAGGACACCATCCTGCGCTACCTCGCCTTGCTCAACGTGATGTGGGAAGGCGGCGATTTCCTCGTCGACCGCCGCAGCAAGCCGTCGTTCCAGCTGCGCCAGCGGCGGTTGACCTTCGGGTTGATGGTCCAGCCCGACGCCATGCGCGGCTTCATGGACCGCGCCGGCGCCTTGCCGCGTGGCACCGGTTTCATCGCCCGCTTTCTGATTGCCTGGCCGGCCAGCACGCAGGGCACCCGGGCATATCGGCCCGCACCGGCGGCCATGCCAGCGGTTGAGCGCTTTGGGCTGCGCATCACCGAATTGCTCGATACACCGCTGTCTACAGATGTGCAGGGAGGTCTCATGCCGATCGTGCTCGACCTGTCTCCTGTAGCGCATGCCGCATGGGTACACCTGTATGACCATATCGAGAAGGAACTCGGGGCCGGCGGCGCCTACCAGGCAGTGCGTGACGTTGCCGCGAAGGCCGCAGAGAACGCTGCCCGGCTGGCCGCGCTCTTCCGCGTTCCGGAGCATGGGCCCGTCGGCATGATTGGCGTCGAGCATGTCCTGGGAGCTGGACAGGTGGTTTGCTGGCATCTGCATGAAGCCCGTAGGCTGCTCGCCGAACTCGACACGGCGCCTGCGCTTGCCGCGGCGATCCGGCTGGACAATTGGCTACTCGATGAAGCCCGCGCCACTGGTGACTCGCGGATTCCAACTACCCGGATCTACCAGTACGGCCCGGCGTGTGTGCGCGACAGCCGCGACCTGAAAGCCGCCCTCGCGACGCTGACAGAACGCGGGAGGGCACGCCTGCAAACGCGGGGGCGGCGGCGGTACGTGGTGGTGAACCCGGCGCTGCTGGGCGGTTGATGCGGATCTCCGGCGAAGCAGGTGTTTTCCGCGCGGGGGGCTGCTATTGTTGCTATTCCTGCTATTCATCCGCATGTCAAAGGCGGACGCGAACACCAAAATGGCAGGAATAGCAGGAATAGCAGGGTTGGGGCGTGGCTTCAATTCGTCGTTCAGGCTCCGCATGTGCTGTCCTGTTGGCTTCCTTACGTTCGTCTGTGGGTTGCCCCGGGTTGTCCATGTGTCGTCGTTGGTGTGTAGAGGTCAGGTAAGTGTTTCTGTCCGTCCCGAACGCCTGGGCGTTGCGGGAACTACGAGGGACACGGGACACCACTCCCGTTTTGTGCCGAGGTCTTCTTGCTGGCCGCCGCGGCACGCGGCATTGGCACCGATGGCGTTTGATGCTGCAAGTCGGTTCATCGGGTTGAGCCCTTGTCCCAGGGCTCAGGGTGCGCCAGATTGCGCCTCGGCTGACATGGCCTGCGAATGACGGGCCTGGGCAGATCGCGTTGCACGGTCTGCGGTTTTGACGCGCGGTGAGCACGTCACGTGGCGCTGTCACTTGCGCCAGCCACCGTAAGTCCTTGTCGGCTGGGGCAATTTGCGCGTCGTCACTACTGGCTGGCACCGCGTAGTGACGACGCGGTTGGCGCAGGGTGTGGCACGGGGCAGGGCGCTGGCGAAGTTGCAGCAGCTTGACATCGGCTGTCGCCGCTTCGGTCCAGCGGGCCGGATCGGTGGCGCAGTTTGCCCCCGGGACCTGCAATGATGCCGGTTGGGGCAGGGCGGGTGATTTTCGCGCCCGATGGGTGACGAGTATCTCCAAGCCTTTCGGCTGTCGGGTTTCAGGAGATGAGGCCGGCGATGGCGCCCGCGTAAGCGGGCATGGGCGATGCGGTGACGGGCATCAGCCGGGCTGACTCAGCCAGTGGGGAATTGAACGGGGCCGATGCTGCGCCAATTTCACGCGTCTTGCAACAGCAGTAGTGTTCTCGCCATTTGCCTGATGAGCGATTGACGGCGTGTTCGCGCCAGTGCTGTCAGCACGGCTGACAGCGGGCCCCGGTGTTGTCGAGCCAGGCGGCTTACCCACCGCCGCGCGCGTCTTGCGTGAGAGGCACTGATCACGCGGCCGTGGATAAGCGTTTTCGGCTTTCTTGGTCGGTCGCCTGCTTTGCGCGGGCGTGGATAAGCGCCGTCCCGGATCAATGGATAGATCGTGCCGGGGACGCCATCGCGCAAGGGCCGCCACCGCATGGCCGGGGGCGGGCGCTGCCGGGCAAGGCACTGCGCCGCTGCTGGGCCGTTGCCGTGGCGATGGGAGGTGGTGATCCTCACAAAGGCGGATGCATTGGCCCGCGCGCCCTGAGAAGCTGCACCATCCCAGATTCCAAATGCCCAGCGCGTGCAAGCCAACGCCACTCACCAGACCGGGAGGGCGCATTGCGATGGCGCCCCGGTCCACTACGAGCGCCACCGCCCCGAGCAGA
>Ga0209390_10004478_pt1 | contig 20947 bp, 22 predicted proteins | sample BON01_FD_187212 | JGI IMG/M metagenome (GOLD analysis project Ga0209390, IMG submission 187212) | Freshwater microbial communities from Lake Bonney liftoff mats and glacier meltwater in Antarctica - BON-01 (SPAdes) (version 2) | ecosystem: Environmental > Aquatic > Freshwater > Ice > Glacier... | reverse complement strand
CGGCCAACTGCATCAGCTCGGCGTTCGGCTTCGGTCGTTTGGTGCGTTTCGCTACGGTCATCATCACTCCTTGAAGGACGGCAGTTTCCTGCCAAATGACCGTTTACACAAAACTTCTTACACCCCCGAGCGGAGTCAGGCGCCGGCTGATTTTTCGGCCCTGTCGCGCAGTGAGGCGAGTTGTTCGACGACTTCCTTGTTCTGCACGTAATTCGCTGTTGAATCAGCGGAAGGATGCAGGCTGTCTTTTGCTGCGGCAATTATGCCGAGCATTTCCTGTGCGATATCGAATCGCGGGTCGCCCGGTTTGATCGAGTCCGCAAACTTTTCGTGCCCATCGAGCCACGATCTCAGATTGCCGAAGTCCATCTCAGCCATGAATTTCCCCTTTGACCGGTATCTGCTCGCAGGTTATCGTGCTTTCGACCGCACCAGCAGCACAGGTGCAGGTGCGTAACGAACTACGCCTTCGGCATCGCTGCCCATCACCATACGCGAGAGACCGCGCCGTCCGTGCGTGCCGATGACGATCAGGTCTGCGCGCCATTTTTTGGCCTGCGCCACGATCACATCTGCCACGCCACGCACGCTGTTTTCGATCAGGATGGCTTTTGCCGGAACTAGGCGCTTGCCGGCTTGTGCTTCTGCCCGGGCCAGTATCTGCTTACCGCTGGCGCGCAATGCATTGAACATGCGTTCGCCGCCTACGGCGCCCATGCCCAGACTTTGCGTCATGATGCGGATGTCGATGACATGCAGGATACATAAAGCCGCGTCCTGGTCTTTTGCCAGGCGAATCGCGTGATCGAGCCCCAATCCGGATGTGCGGCTTCCATCTACCGGCACCAGTATGCGTTTGAACATGTCGTAGTCCTCTTAAGCATGATTATTGTTTGTTCCTGCACTGTACACCAACGGTCAGCCGCATGGCCGTCCGTTGCTGGAGTGCGCAATGTATTTTTCAGTGATGCGAACTGCCACTGCCGTGTTTGACTGCGGGGTCTTCACCTTTGGCGTGCCCTTTGGTTTTTTCGGCGATTTTCTCGAGCTTTCTCGCTTCTCCCTCGTTCAGATCACCTTCTTTAGTAATTTTCTGTTCGCCTTCGTCGCTGCGGACAAATCTTGACTCTGCTTGATGAAACTTGCGATCGACTTCCTTGTTGCCTTCGCCGTGTGCGTTTTTCCGGGGTGTGCCTATGTGTTCTCCTTTTGCAGTTTGCGCAATGCGTGTGCATACCCTGTGTAAAGTTTGACCGTAGTGATGCTGAAAGTTTCCCTACAGACACGCTGCAGCTGATCAGCAGACGATGATGGCGGGTTTCCGCATCGTGGCGGCTGCTGGCATTGTTGCGGTTATTTATTGTGGTTTTTGCCTGACAATTGCTCAAAAAATGTGCAGTATTTAACTGTATCTTTTACATCAACGGGGTATAAAGGAATCGGTATCCCGGATTTCCTCCTCTGTCCGGGTACTTGCAAATGCCGCGCATGGGTTCTTGACCTGCGCGGCTTTTTTATCGGCCAGCCGCATGATCGTCGTCGATCAACGTTGCTGCATGATCTGATGCGGTTCTGGGAATGTAAAAAAAGGGGCTTGGCGCCCCTTTTTTTACAGGCACCGCTTATGGATCAATTCAGATTGATGCCTGCTGATTTGAGGATTTTCCCGGTCAACACCATGTCGGCCTTGATGAATCTTCCGAATTCCTCCGGCGACTGGGTGATGACGTCGAAGCCGATGGCCGTCAGGCGCCTGTTCAGCTCCGGCGTGTTCAGCGCAGCAATGATTTCCTTGTTCAGGCTGTTGATGATGGCGCGCGGTGTGCCGGCGCGGCTGACGATGCCGAACCATGTGCCCGAGGAATAACCTTTTAACCCGGCTTCACCGGTGGACGGAATGTCGGGCCAGTTCGGGTGGCGTTTTTCCGCCGCAAAGGCAATGATCTTGGCCTTGCCGGCTTTGACATGCGGCATCACGGTAGCCGCGCCGGTGATAATGAGATTGACCTGCCCGCCGAGTACCGCATTCATCGCGGGGCCGGAACCCTTGAATGGCACATGCAGCATTTTGATGCCGGCCAGGTTCTCGAGTTGTGCACCGCCCAGATGATTGGTGGATGCCGTGCCCGGCGTGCCATAACTGATGCTGCCGGGTTTGGATTTGGCCAGTGCGATCAGTTCCTGGATGTTGTTGGCCGCAACCGAGGGGTGTGCCGCAATCACGAAGGGCACATAGACTGCTTCGGTAACTGGTGCAAAGTCACGCGCGACGTTGTAAGGCAATTTCTTGACGACATTCGGGTTGATCGACAACGTGGTTTGCGTGACCAGCAGGATGGTATAACCGTCGGGTGCGGAATTCGCCATCAGGCTGGCGCCTATCATGGTGCTCGCTCCGCCGCGGTTGTCGACCACGAATTGTTGGCCGTAATGTTCGCTGAGCTTGTTGGCTATGCCACGTCCGACCAGATCAGTGGTGCCGCCGGGCGGATAGGGCACGATGAAGCGCACCGGTTTGTCGGGGTATGCGGTAGCAGCGTATGCGGGCAGCGCCGTGCAAAACAGCAACGCGGGCAGTGCGGCTATCAGTGCGATGTGACGAATGAATAGTTTCATGATGGTTCCTCGTGGTTATGGTTGGGAGACTTGTTCCAGTCCCTTGTTTTTGAACAAAGCGGCGTGATCAGGCTGGGCAAAAAAATCAATCAGCGACTGCGCCGCAGCGATATGCTTCGATGCCGTGCACAGGCCGACTGAGGTTTCGAAGACTTTCTGCACTTCAGTCGGCAGCGGACCCACCAGGTCGAGTCCGGGCACCGCCATCAGCTCGGGTATCTGCTGCAGGGCGATCTCGGCTTCGCCGGCAACCACTACAGCGCCGATATAGCCGCCGGGGCGGGTCACGGTCTTGGACTTCATCTGCTCGGCAATGCCGAGTTTTTCCAGCATCACCGGGATGTACATGCCGCTGGCACCGTGCACGGTGTGGGCGATGGACTTGGCCGAGAGCAACGATTGTTTGAAGGCGCGAGCGAGCTGATGTCGGGATGTGGTGTGCCCTTGCGCACGCCCACGCCGACCACAGCGTGGGCAAAACCGCGGCGGCTGGCGGCAGTGACATGGCCGGCTTCTGCCAGGTCTTGCAGCGCCCCGGTGCCGAGCACGACGAGGTCGCCGGACTCACCACCCTTGATGCGCGCGACCATGGCTTTCGCTGAATCGGCACTCAGCGTAACTTTGTTGCCGCTGCTTTTTTCGTAGGCCGGGACCAGCGCGTCCAATACCGGGCGGGTGCTGTTGGAAGTGAGTATTTTCAATGCTATAGCCATGCTGGTTCCTGTACGGTGATGATGTTGTCAGTCAGGCGGCTTGTGCGAACTCGGCTTCCACCTGTTTTTCGTGGGCCAGTACTTTCTGTACGCTGGGGCGTTGCTGCAGCCGATCAAAGTGCTTCGTGCAGTTCGGAAAACCCGACAGATCGAGTTTGAAGCTGAGGCCGCGGCGGAAACACCAGAAGAAATACGCGTCGGGCGCGGTGAAGTGATCAAAAAAGAATTCGCGCCCGGCGAGCAGGCCGTCGGCTATTTTGAAGTCTTCGAACAGCAGCTTGTTGCCGGCGCGTTTGACCGCCTCGGCGGAGCCGGGCAGATCACAGTAATTTTCCGGCCGCGCGTTGGGCGTCAGGTGGGGGTGGATGGTCGAGGAAAACCAGGCCATCAGCGAAATCGCCTTGATTTCCTGCTGTGGAGCCTTTGGCAACAGTTGTGCCTGCGGAAACTGGCGCGCAATCCAGATCTGGATCGCGACGTTCTCGGTCAGCGGTTCGCCGTCGATGATCAGCACCGGCACCTTGTGCTTGGGATTGAGCTGCAGATATTCGGGTGTCTTCAACTGGCCCGAACGTGAATTCATGTTGTGCACCGTAAAATCCTGGCGGGCCTCAGTCAGTGTGACGTACGGCACCAGGGCGCAGGTTTTCGGAGCGTAGTAGAGCTCGAGTTCCAAGTTCGGTTTCCTCCGTTCAGTAATGTAGCCCGGATGGAGCGCAGCGTAATCCGGGGAATGGCCAGACTTTCCCCGGATTGTGCCCCGCAGGAGGTCCCCTTGGGTGCGGCCTGCGGCCTCCATCCGGGCTACAGGTTACAGCGTGTTTTCAGAACCGAAAATCACCGTGCATTGGCTGGAGAGTACACCACCGTTGCCGTGATTGTCGCAGGGCGGAGCAGGGGCCCCGAACGTGAGTTCGGGGATGCGACCCCGGAGGCAATCGTGCGCACGGCTCAAAGTGTGTTCTCAGAACCGAAGATCACTGTGCACTGACTGGAGAGGACGCCGCCATTGCCGTGCGCCAGCGCGACGTCGCAGTTCTTGACCTGGCGATCACCGCATTCGCCGCGTACCTGGCGGATGGCTTCGATCATCACCAGCAGGCCGTACATGCCGGGATGGCAGTACGACAGGCCGCCGCCGGAGGTGTTGACCGCCAGCTTGCCACCGGGGGCGATGGCACCACCCGACACAAAACGGCCGCCTTCGCCTTTCGGGCAGAAGCCGAGATCTTCGAGGAACAGGATGGGGTTGATGGTGAATGCGTCATACAGCGACAGCATGTTCACATCCTTTGGCTTGATGCCGGCCATCTTGAATGCCTGCGCACCGGAGACCGATGCGCCGGTGACGGTGAAGTCGGGCAGGCTGGAAATGTTGGCATGCGATAGCGTTTCGCCGATGCCCAGCACGTACACTGGTTTTTTCTTCAGTGTCTTGGCCTTGGCCACCGAGGTCAGCACGATGGCGCCGCCGCCGTCCACCACCAGGCAGCAGTCGCGCACCGTGAACGGGTACGACACCATGCGTGCATTAATGACTTGTTCAATCGTCAACGGTTCTTTTTCCCAGGCCTTGGGATTCAGCAGCGCCCATTTTCGCGCGGCCACCGCCACTTCGGCGAGGTGTTCGCGCTTGGTGCCGTACTGGTGCATGTGGCGTGCTGCCGCCATGGCATAAGCGCTGATCGGCAGGATCGGCCGGTACGGTGTTTCGTATGGATTGAACTCGCGCGGGCTGGCTGCGGCACGCGATACCGATCGCTGCGTGCTGCCGTAGGCGATGACCGCCACTTCGCACAATCCGAGCTGGATCGCCATCTGCGCGTGCGCAACATGGGTCATGAACGACGAACCGCCGATCTGCGTGCCGTCGAATACCTTGGGCTTGATGCGCAGGTATTCGGCCAGGGACATCGGGCCCATGCGCACCTGGGTGGCGGCGACGAACAGGCCGTCAATATCCTTGAGCTTCAGGCCGCAATCATCCAGCGCGCGCATGGTGGCCTGCGCCATCAGGTCGACGGGGGTGGTGTGCTGGGCGACCAGGCCGAGATCGGATTCTGCTGCGCCAACGACGGCGATACTGCCTTTTTTCAAGCCGCTCATTTGGCATCTCCCGCGGGTGTGAAGACAGGATAGGGCAGCGCCTTGTCGTCGCCGGGATGCACCTTGAATTTGACGCGCATGCCGATTTTGACCTGTTCCGCAGCGATGTCCTCAACGCGGCTCATCAGGCGATAACCCTCGTCCATGTCGATCATCGCCACGTTCAGCGGCTGCTCGCCCTTGTAATACACGACGGTGGTCGTATAAACCGTGCCCAGCCCCTTGGACACGCGCCATTCAATGTTTTCGCTGCCGGACTCAGGCGCGATTGCACGTGGATAAAAGAACGCCTTGTTGTCGTCCTTGCTGAATTGGTAGGCGAGCTCGCCTTTGTTCAGGTGCTCGACGTAGACGCCTAGTGGTGATTGCTTCGTCAGATCAGTCATGGGGTGCTTCCTTTCGTTCTACAAATTCAAAAAATATAATTAAAACAACTACTTATTATTTTCCTTCAGGAACGCCATGGTCGCCTCTGCGCAACGCTGCGGATAAGCGCCGGCGGCATGCCAGGCATCGCCTTCGAGTACCAGCAGGCGCGCGGATTTCACTTTTGATACCCAGGCCTTTACGCCATCCACTGAACGCAATCCGTTGCCGGTGGTGGTGATGATCAAGGTGGGGCAGGTGATGCGTTCGACATCGGCGCGGATGTCGAGCTTGGGTACCCAGCGCAGATAACCCTGCAGCGTGGACAACGGCGTTTTGCCCTGCAGATTGTTGACCCACCAGTCAATTTCAGCCTGCGTCGCCGCACTGCCCAGGCGTCCCTGCATGGTATGGCGCGCCCAGTCGAGCACGCCTTTGGATTCGATATGTTTGACCCAGTCGTCCACGCCGGCCGCCGGCAGCACCGGCGGGGTCACACCAATCAGCGTCTGCACCAGTGCTGGACGGTTGGCTGCCATCGCAAGGGACATCGAGCCGCCGCTTTTGGCGCCGACCAGATGCACGCGCGCGCAACCCAGGTGTTTGATGAGTGCCTCAATGTCGTCCAGCAACTCATCCATGGACCACTCATGTTCGGGCGGCATCGGCGTGGAGCGGCCGAAACCGCGCAGGTCCAGACGCACCACGCGATAGTGGCGCGCAAAATGTGGCACCCAGGCGCGCCAGGCCTCGCCCGACTCGGCCAGGCCGTGCACGAACAACAGCGTCTCTGGCTGCCGCCAGGGATCGGTGTAGTCGTCTATGGTGTAAAAAATTTTGCAGCCATCGGGACGGGCTAGGGTGTATTCCATTTGACTGAATTATCTAAAGTTATAAATAAAAACAACTGGTTATATGGATTCGTCATTTCGGACGCGCGAAGCGTGATCCGGAAGCCAGTGGAGGTGTAAAGGTTGGCCGCCCCCATCCTACCTTCCCCCGCAAGCGGGGGAAGGGGATACCGGCTTGCCCTCCAAGAGGACTTCCTTCGGGGCGCGCTGGCATGACGATGTGATGCATTTCTAAACTCAGGCCTTCTTGTCCTCCAAACCAAAATCAATCAGCGCCTGCGCGCGTAGCTTGTTCTTCTGCACTTTCGCGCTGCCGGTCATGCCGATTTTTTCAAAGCTGTCGACGATTTTCAAAAAACGCGGCACGCGGAAATTTGCCAGTCGTTCCCTGCTCCAGGCGATGAGTTCTTCTGGCGTGGCGGTTCCACCTTCGTTGAGTATCACGTAAGCGGCCGGCACTTCAACCAGTCGCGGGTCGGGCACGCCGATGACCTGTGCCTGCTTGATCTGCGGATGCTGGTGCAGCAGGTCTTCCACTTCGGCTGGTGCGACGTTTTCGCCGCCGACACGGAACATATCCTTGATGCGGGTCTGGAACTTGAGCCGGCCGTCTTCATCCATGACGCCGAGGTCACCGGTGTGCAGCCAGCCGTCGGCATCAATGGTCTTCGCGGTCTGCTCGGGCAGCTTGTAATACCCCTGCATCACGCTCCAACCGCGCACCTGGATTTCACCGGACTTGCCTGCCGACTGAATTTTTCCGGTTACCAGATCGGCCAGGCGCACCTCGACTTCGTCGAGGATATGCGCCCAGCCATTGATGCGCGCCTCCAGATCATCGTCGTAACGCGACATGCAGACGTTGGGAGAGGCTTCTGACAGGCCGTAGGCCTGCACCAGCCCTGTCATGCCCATGCGTTCGACCACCTTGCGTGAGACTTCCGGGCCGCAGGACACCCAGCCATTGCGCAGCTTGAGCGGATATTTTTCAAAGTTCGGATGATTCAGCATCATCAGGAACATCGTGTCATTGCCCGAGGTGTGCGTGCATTCCTCGCTCCACATCGTTGCCAGCGCTTCTTCGGGTTCAAACGATGGCGAGGAGAACAGGCAGGCCCCCGTAGTCAGCGCTGCCAGCAGTGACAGCGTGGTGCCGGCGACATGATAAAACGGGCGCGCGCTGTAATAGCGGTCCTGTGCCTGCAGGTTGAAACGTGCGGCCACATGCGTCGCATTGCGCAGCATGTTGTCGTGGCTCAGCATTACGCCCTTGGGATAGGACGTGGTGCCCGAAGTGAACTGCATCAGCAGCACGTCATCGGCCTTGACGGTCGGCGGATAGGCTTCATCGTGCAGTGCACCCTTGGCAATCAGGTCGGTGAAGCCGATGGCGCCGGCCGGCACGTCCTCGCCCAGTACTACTACGGTGTCGAGCAGGGGCAGGCCGGGGTCGGGCAGCCTGGCATCCAGCGCCGGACAGATGCCGCGCAGCATGGCGATGAAATCGATCTTGAGGAAACGGTCGGCGATGAACAGCAGCCTGACGTCCGCCTGCTTCAGGCAATAGAGCATTTCATCGGCCTTGAAGCGGGTATTCACCGGCACGGTCACCGCGCCTATGCTTGCCGCGGCATAAAAGAAAATCACCCATTCCAGGGCATTGCCCATGCACACCGCGACATGGTCGCCATGGTTGATGCCGGCTGCGCGCAGGGCGTGCGCCACTTCGCGCACGTTGTCGCGCAATTCGGCCCAGGTCAGGCGTCGGCCGGCTATCACCAGCGCTTCGTCCTGCGCATGTGCGGCGGCAGTGGCGGTGAGGATTTCAGCGAGAGTTTGTTTTTTCCAGTCGGTCATGATGTGGGAGATTTATTTGCCCTTGAACTGCGGCTTGCGTTTTTCCTTGAAGGCGGTGACGCCCTCGACATGATCCTGGGTCATGCGCGCGCCGCAGATCGCCAGGACTTCCATTTCGAGCAATTGTTCGAGCGTAGGCACATACATGTACTGGAACATGCGCTTCGCCAGCGTCAGCGCGTAGGTGGCTGAACCGGCAATGTCGCGCGCCAGCGCCATGGCCTCGGTTTCGAGCTGGTCATCCGGCACCACCTTGCAGATCAGGCCCATGTCCTTCGCTTCAGCAGCAGGCAGCTTGCGCGCGCTGTAGACGATTTCCTTGGCGCGGGCGAGGCCGAGATGCTGGGTCAGAAAATAAATCGCGCCGCCGTCAGGCGGGATGCCGACATTCTTGAACGCCATCAGCAGGTACGCGGTTTCGCTGGCCACAATGAGATCGCAGGCCAGCGCCATGCTGGCGCCGATGCCGGCTGCCGGCCCGCGTACTGCGGCGATTACCGGTTTTTCCAGGTGATGCAGCGCGAGGATCATCTGCTGGTGGCCCTTCGAACGTTTGCGTCCGCTGACCACGTCATAACCGCCCATGGAACCGACGTCGCCACCGGCGCAGAAGGCGCGACCGGCGCCGGTCAGTACCACCGTGCGCACCGTGTCATCGCTGTTCAGCGCCGAGAAGATATCGGCCAGTTCGTGGTACATCTCGCCCGACAGGGCGTTCAGCTTGTCGGCGCGATCCAGCAGTACCGTCGCGATACCGTCGTTGTGTGTGACTTTGATGCTCATGGGATGCCGTCCGTGATTCTTACAATGATTTGATGCCGGCGCGGGCGATGACTTTTTTCCACTTGGCGATTTCGTCTTTCAGGAAAGCCGTGTATTCGGCGGTGGTGCTGCCCACCGGATCGGAGCCTTCGCGCTTCAGGTATTCAGCCAGTTCCGGCGATTTCATGATGCGTGCGACGGATTCTGCCGTCTTTGCAACTGCTGCCTTGGGCATGCCTGCGGGGCCGGTCAGGCCGTTCCATGCCACGGCCTGAAAACCTTGCAGACCGGATTCATCCAGCGTCGGCAGGTCGGGCAGGGCGGGTGTGCGTTTCAGGCTGGTCACGCCGAGCGCGCGCAGTTTACCTGATTTGATGAACTGCAGCGCGGAGGTCAGTCCGTTGAATACGATATCGACATGGCCACCGATCAGATCAGTCATTGCCGGCGCATTGCCTTTGTACGGGATATGCATGATTTTGACATTAGCCATCGCGTTGAACAGCTCGCCGGCGAGATGATTGGAGCCGCCACTGCCCGATGAACCGAAGTTCAGCACGCCGGGTTTTGCTTTCGCCAGGGCGATCAGTTCCTTGATGTTTTTGGCGGGCACGCCGGGATTGACCACAACCACCAGCGGTGTGGTGTTGATCAGCGTGATGGGCTCAAAATCCTTCGCTGGATCGTAAGGCAGTTTTTTCAGCAGGCTCGGCACAATGGTGAACGGCGCCGGCGTGACCAGCAGCGTGTGGCCGTCGGGCGCAGACTTGGCGACGATGTCGGTGCCGATCACCGTGCTGCCACCGGGGCGGTTGTCGACGATGATCTGCTGGCCCCAGGCTGCGCTCAATTTCTGTGCGACCAGACGCCCCATGATGTCGGTACTGCCGCCGGCAGCGAACGGCACGATCAGGCGCACGGTTTTGCTGGGGTAATTCTGGGCTAGAGCCGCGCCCCAAGGGGAGCACAAAAATATTAATAAAATCAATAACTTATATGTTTTCATCGTATTTCTCCAATAAGTCAGGCTGCGCGACCGGCTGCAGTGGGTGATGCTGCACGGTAAAGATTACCGAGACGGGACATCGCTGTCCGCGCTTCGGCTTCAAGACGATCAACGATGGCCGCGACCGGTTCGATTTTATCGGCGAACACCACGCCCTGGCCGCAGGACAACATGGCGTTATCAAAATCGCCAGTTTCGTAAGCCTTGCACCCGATGGTGCCCATGATGTGCGGCAGCAGTGTGTTGGTGTCAGCCTTGTCGCTTTCGAGTTGCTGGATCATCGCGACATGGCCGGTTTTCAGCGCGCGCTGGGTATTGCGCATCGATTGCAACAGCAGCGTGGTGTCGGTTTCACCGGCGGCGAGCAGCCGTTCCTTGTAACTGCGGTGTGCCCAGATTTCTTCGGACACCAGAAAACGTGTGCCCATCGCCACGCCGTCCGCACCCATGCCCAGTGCCGCGACCAGCTGTTCGCCGGTACCGATGCCGCCGGCGACGATCAACGGAATTTTTATTGTGCGCGCGGCCGCCGCGGCCATCACCATGGTGCCCACGGGTTCTATGCCCGGGTGACCGCCGGCTTCAGCGCCGACGACGGTGACCGCATCAACACCCAGCGACTCGGCTTTTTTCGCGTAACGCACACCCGGCACTTTGTGCAGCACGATGATACCGGCGTCCTTCAGCCGTTTCAGGTAGGCCTCGGGATTGTTGCCGGCGGTTTCGACATATTTCACGCCTTCGTCGATCACCGCATCGATCAGTGGCGTGACGCGGTCGCTGCCGTCACGGCCGATGCGGATCATCACGTTCACACCGAAGGGTTTACCTTCGGCGAGTTCGCGGCAGCGGCGGATGCCCTCGCGCAGCGCAGCGGGGTCGGGAAAACTCGCCGAAGTCATGAAGCCGATCAGCCCGGCGCGCGCCACTGCCGCGACATACACCGGTTCGGCCAGCCACATCAGGCCGCTGGCAATAACCGGCAGGCGGATGCCATAGAGATCGGTGATGCGGGTTTTGAACGGTATGGTCATCAATTCAAAGTCAAAAGCATTTTAGCCACAGAGGACACAGAGTTCACAGAGAAAAGCGGAAAAACAAAGCGGTAATTATTCATGTTCTTTTCTTTGGGGTTCTCTGTGAACTCTGTGGCTAAGGATTCTAAAGTTTCAGTCTTTCAGCACCACCAGTGCATCCGCTGCGACTGCGCCGTCGGCGTTGACGAACAGCGGGTTGATGTCGATTTCGGCGATGCGGTCGGCATGGTCGGCGACCAGCAGCGACAGTCGCGAAATAGCATCGGCCAGCGCGTTGATATTGCAGGGCGGTTTGCCGCGATAACCCTGCAGCAGTTTCACGCCCTTGATGTTGTGGATCATCGCCAGCGCGGTTTCGGTATCGAACGGCGCATAGTGATGGGTGACGTCGTGCATGATCTCGGTGAACACGCCGCCGAGACCAACGGCGATGACCGGGCCGAAGTGCGGATCGTTGATGGCGCCGACGATGACTTCCTCGCCGGTGGCCATCTGCTGCACCAGAATGCCGGCGATGCGGGCATCGGCTTTGTATTTTTTTGCTGCCGCCAATACCTCGCGCGCCGCCTGCTTCAGTGCATCCAGACTGTTGATGTTGAGCCGAATTACGCCGGCTTCGGTTTTGTGCGGAATGTCGGCGGATTCGATTTTTACCGCGAGTGGAAACGGCAATGGTGCGGTGGTGAGTTTCTCAATGGCATCTGGCGCCAGCAGCTTTTCTTTGGTGACGGCGATGCCGTAGGCTTGCAGCAATGCCTTGGATGCATGTTCTCCGAGCGTGCCGGCTGCAGGTAATTGCAGCTTCTGCGGTGCGATGGCACGCAGGCCGCCACGGGCGCGTGCCGCCTCGAAATTACGGCGTTTTTCCGCGAACTCGTTCAATGCGGCCAAGGCATCGACTGCCCGCCCCGGCGCCATGATGCACGGCACGCCGTGCTCTTCCAGCCATTGCATCGCGGCGCCATTGTCGTCCGGGGCCGTCGGCCAGTTCAGGATCAGCGGCTTGCCCACGCCTTTGAGCATGTCCACCAGACCCTCGGCCCAGGTTTGCACCACGCCGCCGCGCGGCGCGCGGGCGACGATGGCATCGATATTGGGATCGGCCAGCACTTCGCGCATGGTGTTGGTGTACGACGCGAAATTATCGTTGTAACCCTGTGCCGTGGTGTCGATCGGATTTTCGATGGAAGCATAGGCGACGACGATGCCCCGCAGTTTTTCGCGCGTGGTGTCGGCAAGTTTGGGCAGCGTCAGGCCGTTGGCTATGCAGCGGTCAGCGAGCAGCACACCGGCGCCGCCCGACAGCGTCATCACGCCGACGCGGTTGCTGCGCGGCAGCTTCTTCGCGCGAAAGGCTTTGCAGATGTCGATCAGGTCGTCGATGTCGTGGACTTCAATGAAACCGCCTTCGCGGAACGCCGTGCGGAACAGTTCGTAGCCTGCGGTCAGCCGTGCGGTGTGTGAAGTTGCTGCCTTGCTGCCGACATCGGAGTTGCCGACTTTCCAGATCAACACCGGCTTGCCGAGTTCGAGTGCACGCGCACCGAGCCGGCGCAGCCGCTGGCCTTCGGTGGTGCCTTCGAGGAATGCGGTGAGGATTTCAACATCCGGGCGTTCGATCAGGTGTTCCATCCAGTCGAGCGCGGTGAGATCGGCTTCGTTGCCGGTGGAAATTACATGATTGAAGCCGAGGCCGTGATAACACGCGACCGCGACCACGCCGAAACCGAAACCGCCGGACTGGGTCACCATTGCGATAGGGCCGGGTTTCAGGGTTTTCAGTTGCAGCGTGCCGCCGAAACCGAGACGGAAATTTTCATCAAGATTCATCACGCCCAGGCAATTGGGACCGACCACGCGCACACCGCTGGATTCGATTGCGGCGAGCAGTTTGTCGTTGAGCGATTTGCCGGTGTCGCCGGCCTCGCTGAATCCGGCGGACAGTATCACTGCGTAGGGTATGCCCGCCTTGCCGCATTGTTCGATGGCGCCCGGCACCAGATGTCCGGCCACGGCGATCAGCGCGACATCGCAGGGTTTGGGCACGGCGCCGATGTCCGGGTAGCAGGTGAGTCCCTTGACCTCGGTGTATTTGGGATTCACCGGATACAGTTTCCCTTTGTAACCGTATTCGGTCAGCAGCTTGATCGGCTGGCCGCCGATGCGCGAGAGATCAGTGGAGGCGCCGATCACCGCAACGGCGCGCGGGCTCAACAGGCGCGAGAGGTCGGGTGCGGTGGTGATGGTTTTGAGGACAGCAGACATTTTATCAATCAGTGAACGGAGAAGTAACAAGGGCAGGCACGGCAGCGGACGACATGGGATGACGGTTGATTTTCCTGTTTCAATTTTTATTGATCGACGTGTGCGGTCTGCAGCATGGACGGGCGTTGTGCAAAATCACGGTACCAGCCGGCAACCGTGTCGTGGCCCGTGCGCCAGTCCAGATCGTTGAAGCGGAAATCAATATAGCCCAGCGCACAGCCGATGGCGACATGACCGATATCCACTGGAGCGGCGGCCAGTGCAGCGGCTTCGCGGTCTAGCGCAACCACCGCATTGCGCACTTTTAATTCGAAAGCTGCCAGTATTTCCGGCGACTGCTGTGCCTGCGGACGCAGGATTTCATTGCGCCATAACATCAGGTTGTCGGTCAGATTGTTGCCCAGCGCATGGCGGCGCAGGGCAGTCCAGCGCGCCGTTCCGGATGCCGGAAACAGTTTGCGACCGTCGTGCAGGCTGTCGAGGTATTCGCAGATCACCAGCGAATCGTAGAGTGCGGTGTTGTCGTCGAGTTCAAGTGTCGGTATCTTGCCTGTCGGATTGACCTGTAGCAGGTCGGGGTTGGGGCGGTTCATCGCCACCAGCATACGCACGCATTCGATGCGTGCGGCCATGCCGCATTCATGCGCAAAAATCATGACCTTGCGCACGAACGGCGAGCGCGACGACCAGTACAGCTTCATGCGGGGAGTTTTTTCATGTAATCAATGATTGCCTTGGCCACGGCAGCGGGTTGTTCCGGCAGCAGCGCGTGTGCGGCGTTGTCGATGTGGGCGATGGTGACGCGGTCGATGCCCCACTGGTCGCGGTAACAGTTCACGCTGTCCGGTGGCGACAGCGGATCCTGCAGCGAGAGAACATCGAGGACCGGTGCCGTGCCCGCAGTCCACCATTCCGGCTTCGGCGTGGCCTCGGTGGCATCGCGTTCAGCATGCATCACTTCCTCATCCCAGCCGTCGAGCCAGACGCTGGCGTCGTTGCCCGGCGCGAAAAATACGTGTTGCAGGTGTTTCAGCCGCACGGCTTCCGGCAGATCCATCTGATGGCATTTGTTGATCGAGTCGCGCAGGTCCTGCGACAGCGGCCAGGTGTGCGTTGCGGCGAGCAGTACCACGGCGCGCACCAGTTGCGGATGATCGGTGGCAGTCGTGCGGGCGACAAAATTACCAAAGGCGTGGCCGGCGACCACGGTCGGGCCGCCACCGTCGTGTTCAATCACCGCGGCAGCGTCCAGTGCGTAATCGTGGAGCGTGATGTTTTGCAACGGGCCGGTGCTGCCGCCCAGGCCGCGCGGTTCGGGACACAACACGCGATAGCCTGCAGCAGCAATGCGCTGCGCGATGTCGTCAAAATCCGCTGCGCCGCGGCCCAGCGAGGGGAACATGATGATGCGCGAGCCGCTGCCGTAGGCATGGACTGCAATGTGGACGGAATCGTGCTGAACAACAAAGCTGGATGTGGCAGGCATGGCAGAGGTGCATGAACGGATGAATGGACAGAGGATTCTACCGCGGCAGGTACGGACACCGCGCCGCTGTTCCATAATACGGATGATGGTGCCCGATTCGCGGTCGTGCTCCAGCCGGTGGCCGCCAGGCGCGGGTAATTGGTGGAGCAGGGAGCTTTAACTGTTAGTCTTGCGGATGCTTGGCATCGCACAAGGATATCGGGGGAATCATGGCAATTTACGTTTACTGGTTTTTGCTGGGACTGGTGCTGCTGGGCCTGGAAATGGTTACGGGTACCTTTTATCTGCTGATGGTGTCCATTGCGATGGCCGTGGGCGGTTTCGCGGCCCTGTTCGGATTGAGCATCGCCTGGCAACTGACGCTGGCGGCAGTGGCCGTCATCGCCGGTACCATCATTCTGCGGCGCTGGAAAAAAGCCCGGGGCAATGTGGCGGCCGACGTCAGCCTGGACGCTGGTCAGCCGGTCAAAGTACTGGCATGGCAGGACAATGGTTTGGCACGGGTTTTTTACCGTGGCGCGGAATGGAATGCGGAACTCGAGTCCGCCGACACGCCGCGCGATGGAACGCTCTATATCAAGGCGGTGCGCGGCTCCAGTCTGGTGCTGACGCATCGCAAACTGCAGGATCAATAGGGAGGATTTATGGAAATTGCACTGTTCATACTGGTTGCCGCCGTTATTTTCATCGTCAAGGCGTTGAAAGTGGTGCCGCAGCAGAATTCCTGGGTGGTTGAACGTCTGGGGCGTTTTCATGCGGCATTGTTGCCCGGTCTCAATATCGTGATTCCGTTCGTCGACCGGGTTGCCTACAAGCACCTGCTGAAGGAAGTGCCGCTGGATGTGCCCAGCCAGGTCTGTATCACCAAGGACAACACCCAATTGCAGGTGGACGGCATCCTGTATTTTCAGGTCACCGATCCCAAGCTGGCGTCCTATGGCACCAGCAATTACATCATGGCGATTACCCAGTTGGCCCAGACTACGCTGCGCTCGGTGGTCGGCAAGATGGAGCTGGACAAGACATTCGAAGAGCGTGATGCCATCAATCACGCCGTGGTGGCGGCGCTGGACGAAGCGGCGACCAGCTGGGGTGTAAAAGTGCTGCGCTACGAAATCAAGGATTTGACGCCGCCCAAGGAAATCCTTCATGCCATGCAGGCGCAGATCACCGCCGAGCGCGAGAAACGCGCGCTGATCGCCGCATCAGAAGGCCGCAAGCAGGAACAGATCAACATCGCCGCCGGCCAGCGCGAAGCTTTCATCCAGCGCTCGGAAGGTGAGAAACAGGCGGCGATCAACACTGCGCAGGGCGAAGCGGAAGCCATCAAGGCGGTGGCCGTGGCGACCGCACTGGCGATTCAGCAAGTGGCCCAGGCCATCCAGTCTCCCGGCGGCATGGATGCCGTGCACCTCAAGGTTGCGGAGAAATATGTCGAAGCCTTCGGCAACGTCGCCAAGGAAGGCAATACGCTGATCCTGCCGGGCAATCTGGCGGATATGGGCGCGATGGTGGCGACGGCAATGAGCATCGTAAAAGCGCAGAAATAAGCACGTTCAGGCGGGCGGTAATCGGCCATAACGTACAATGAGCCGATGAAACCCCCCAAGCGCTTGCTGTCCCTGCTCGAAGAAGGTCTGATTGACTCGGTAGAGCGTCAGTTGATGAGCGGCAAGGAAGCGGCGGTTTACGTGGTGCGCAGCGGCGACGCCATTCTTTGCGCCAAGGTCTACAAGGAAGCCACGCATCGCAGCTTTCGCCAGGCCGTCGACTACACCGAAAACCGCAAGGTCAAAAATTCCCGCCAGGCCCGCGCCATGGCCAAGGGCACCCGCTATGGCCGGCAGCAGCAGGAAGCCGTGTGGCAGCGTGCCGAGGTGGACGCATTGTACCGGCTGGCTGACGCCGGCGTGCGCGTGCCGACCCCGCATAATTTCCTCGACGGCGTGCTGCTGATGGAACTGGTGGCCGACGAGCACGGCGAGGCCGCACCGCGGTTGAATGATGTGGCGTTGTCACCCGAAGATGCCCGTGCGCACCACGCGATGCTGTTGCTGCAGGTGGTGCGCATGTTGTGCGCCGGCGTGATCCACGGTGATCTGTCGGAATTCAACATCCTGCTGGCGGCGGACGGTCCGGTGATCATCGACCTGCCGCAGGCCGTGGATGCCGCAGGCAACAATCATGCGGCCCGCATGCTGCTGCGCGACGTGGCCAACCTGCGCAATTACTTCGGCCTTTATGCGCCGGAACTGCTGACTACCGATTACGGCCCCGAGATCTGGGATCTGTACCAGCGCGGCGCGCTGGAAATCGACACCGTGCTCACCGGTTGTTACGAACGCGGCTCCGGTGCAGTGGATCTGGACGGCATCATGCGCGAGATCGACGATGCGCGCGCCGAAGAGGCCGCGCGGCTGCTGCGGTTGCAGATGGCCTGAATCAGGGCGCTGCCTGAGGGAAGGTCAGGCCGCAACGCCGACGAATAATTTGTCGTAGGCCGCCAGCAGCGTCTGGTGCATGGCACTGCCTTCCATATCCGCACCCAAAGTATCCAGACCGAAGAACTTTTCACTGTGATTGAGCAGGGCCTCGGCCTGGCGCAGGGTTTCCGCACCATAGAGCAGGTTCAGTGAACGCCGGTAATTTTCAGTGTCGTCCAGGTTGATCAGGCTTTCGATGCAGCGGTAGACCAGCCGGCGTGCGGGTTTCATTTCCTGGAAGTGACGTATCCAGTCGCAACCTTCGAGCGTGGCTTCCGTATCGCCGACCGCAAGGGCCAGTAGGGTTTTCAGCTCGCCGATGCGCAGTTCCTTCCATACGGTATCCAATGGTATGGCCAGGCCCAGGATTTCCCACAGCGGCCGCTCGTCGTTCAGATTCAGGGTTTGCAGATCAGCCAGCAGGGTTTTCGACTCGCTGTCGCTTAACGCCGGCAGCCTGAGCAGCGCCGGGCGTATCCGGTTGCCGATGCTGTTGTTTTCCCAGGCCAGGTCTTCCACCGGATAGATTTCGGACATGCCGGGCACCAGGATGCGGCAACTGTAGGCACCCTGTTCGGTGAAATCCGCCACGTAGATGTCCTTGCCTTCGGCCTTGATGCAGTTGCACAGCCAGGCGTAATCCTCCGCCGTGGTGGTGCTGAAGTTCCAGTCGGCGAACGGATAATCCGGTGTGTCGCCCAGAAAGTTCCAGCTGATGACGCCGCTGGAATCGACAAAGTGGATTTCCAGATTGGACGCCATGGTGATTTCGTCCATGTCGAAGCCGGGCTCGGGGAAACTCTCCAGCGCATCCAGTGCACGGCCCTGCAGCAACTCGGTCAGCGCGCGTTCCAGCGCAACTTCAAACCGCGGATGCGTGCCAAAGCTGGCGAAGCAGCCCTGGTCTTTCGGATGCAGCAGGGTGACGTTCATCACCGGGTAACGTCCGCCCAGCGAGGCATCGCGCACCAGTATGCCGAAGCCCGCCTGACGCAGGCCCTTGATGCCGGCAGCGATGCCCGGGTAACGGGCGATCACATCTTCAGGCACCTCGGGCAGGCACAACCCCTCGCTGATGATGCGATTCTTGATATTGCGCTCGAAGATTTCAGACAGGGCCTGACTGCGGGCCTCCATCATGGAGTTGCCGGCCGCCATGCCGTTGCTGACATACAGATTGCCGATGATGTTCACCGGTATCCACGTCTGCGCGTCATCGCTCAGGCGCGTATAGGGCAGCGCGCAGATGCCGCGTTTCACGTTGCCGGAATTCAGGTCAACCAGCACCTGACTGTTAATGTCGCTCTCCGGGTTGTAGAACGCATGCAGTTCCGGATTGAGCAATTCGTCCGGCCAGCGGCCAGCGGCCATCGTCGGTCGGCGCAAACCAGCGCTCCTGCGGATAATGCACGAAGGGTCGGTTGGCGCGGGTTTCGCCGAGATAGAAATGGGTCCAGAAATAATGGGTGCCCAATCGCTCAAAAAACTCACCCAGTGCGCTGGCGCGTGCCGCGAGTTGCGTCGCGCCCTTGCCGTTGGCAAACAGCATCGGACATTCCCGGTCGCGCACATGAACCGACCAGATCGATTCCACAGGATTCAGCCAGGATGATTCGTCCAGATGAAATCCGCGCGCGGCAAGTTTCTGCTGCATGGTGCTGATGGTCGATTCGAGGGAGGCGTCTTTGCCGGGGATGAAACTCTCGTTTTCCATGTGTGGTCGTGCTCGGTCAATTTGAAAGGTGCGGGAGGGTGGCGCAGTTCGCCAGCAGATACCAATACCGGTGGTGCCTGGAGCGTCGCCACGTCGGCCTTCCAGTATATGGCGGCTTTCTGCAGAGTACGCGTTTGAACCGGCGTTTGCGTCGTTGCGCGGCCCGGTTGGCTCCTATAATCGCGAGTCGGCATCACGGATATCACCGCACAACGTGGAAGTAACCGGCGCTGCGCGGCTTTATCGCGCAGCGTCCGGTTAACTGCCGGGTTGGTGGGGGCCATGTGCCTTCTTCGCTTCTTCACACTGCTGTAGTAGTTTGATTTGTTCATGCATTGGTAGATCGTGAAAATCAGGGACATTGGCCCCGATGATTTTGGCGGGACCGTTGCTCGTAATTATGTAACCACCCTCGCCATCCACTTCAAGCAGTTGAAAGGAACTGCCGCACGAATCGCAGAATAGCTCCGATGTCGCATGTGGCGGAGCCCATGTTTTTGTATTCCTACACATACATGTGAGTGGAATTGAAGTTGCTGAACCAATCAATCCGGTTTTGACAAAGAAGAAGTATTTCGAGTTACGGCTGGCAATCGCCTCGGAGAGCGCTTTGGCGGCAAGATGCAACGAGGTAGAAAATTTCTCTGCTTGAGGCTTCAGCATCAGCTTTTCCAAACATTTGACGAGACTTGGAATGTATGTGGCAACCAAAGCTTTACAGGCAGTTTCGAGTAATTCGTATTTCAACTCGCTGAAGTTTTCGGTGCTTGGTAGATATGGGCCATCGTCGTCACCAAAGATTACTTCTGCGCCCGATGTTGACGTAAAGAAGGTAGATATATAGCCAATATGGGTGAACTCGGAGGAGAACTTGAATATGTTCTTTAAGTCATCTGGTAGGTCCGAGTCTGATAGCGCGCCAAGCGCTGAAAAGAGAAAATCAACCTTCTGTGCGAAGGTCGTGTGATTGCATTCAGTGATATGAGACTTCGTCCAGTCTTTGAACTTTATGGTTCCAAACTCGCTTAGCGCACTTTCCACTTCTGCATTGAATAATGTATGGGTCAAGGATTTTGTCGCGTACTTGCTAAAGCTGTTGAGTGAGACGAGGACGTGGTAATTGAAAGACTTTGGATCGAGCAGATATAGCTGATAAGAGTCAGAGACGATGCTATCTATATACTGCCTAGTCGCAGTAACGAGGTTGTTATAGTCATCGAAGCGCCTTGAAAGAACTGATACATTTTCTACGGTAATGTGTGCTCGTTCATCTGGTGTCGTAAGCGTTCCGAGTTTCTCGAAAACAGAAAAGCTGTTGAGTTGAAGTCGGTTGACTATTGGGATAAACGCGTTCAGATCGGTGTCGGACTTGTACTGTGAATTCAAAAATGCATCGCTCTTGAAGGAGGATGCGATTCCTCCGTACAGGACTCGTAAGGTGCCGATAGCATTTGAAAAGGCTTCGTTCAAGAACGCTATATTGCTGCAAAGAACCCGATAGTTGCTGAGAGCCGCGGAGTTCTTCCGTTCGGTCAGATTTGACGAAATTTTCTTTAGACTGAAGTTCCTCCAACCTTTGTGCGAGTTCATCTTGCGTTACAAGCACTTGGCTTGAGGACGGGGTTCCGGTTTCTGTCTACAACCGGATCTGCTGGATCAGTTCGAGCGCGCGTTTTTGCTTTGGG
>Ga0209390_10004475_pt1 | contig 20954 bp, 20 predicted proteins | sample BON01_FD_187212 | JGI IMG/M metagenome (GOLD analysis project Ga0209390, IMG submission 187212) | Freshwater microbial communities from Lake Bonney liftoff mats and glacier meltwater in Antarctica - BON-01 (SPAdes) (version 2) | ecosystem: Environmental > Aquatic > Freshwater > Ice > Glacier... | reverse complement strand
GAACCCAAACCGACTGTGCAAATTTGCCAAACCGGGAATCGCTCGGTATTCCGCTGCGTAATTAATGATCCCTAGGCGATACAAACCTGCGTCATAATCCATTGGCTCAGCCGCTGCAAACCAAGCAGCAACCAAAGCACTAACGGCAAGCAGCCCTACAAGCAAAAGAGGAACGAGGTTTCGAACAGTCAATGATCGCCTAAACGCCGCCAACAACCGCAGCCGTTCTAAATAAAGCCAACGACCTAAAGAGGCTATTCCGATCACGATCCACCCAAGGGCAATCCATTGACCGAGAGCGCCCGTCATGGGAATAAAGAAATTCAAAGACACAGTGACCGTGACTAAGGCCAGGAAACCGATCCAAATTCCCATTTGAGCGCGCGCCCTTAAATTCAAACGCAGGTTAGAAACCAGCAGCGGAGCGAGGGCCATTCCTATCCCCCAAGTGGCAGAAAACCAAACTAGCCAGGTCGCCACGATCAAGAGAACAGCCACGAGAGGTAACTCTAACTTTCAAGTTTAAGAAATCAACCTTCGCCCACAAAAACCACTATCAAAGTTCGAAAAGCCTTAATTGACCCTCACATACATGTTCGACTCCGGGTGAATTGGCCTGAACCCAAAGGCTTCTGGCTTAATAATAAATTGTTCCAACCCAGGAAATTGCTCTGCATTCAAATTGTTGAAATCAGAAGTAATCCACACAGCATTGATCCCGAATTCAGCCAAGGACTTTTCAAACTCTGCACCGGTTGTGAATTCATTTGGACTCACAACCTCAGAACGATTAACGAACGTACTAGAGCCTGTATTTAGCCCCCAATCCAACGAAAGAATACGCCAATCAGTACTTGTGTTTTCCATGAGCGACAGAGTTTTGGCAATTGGCGCCGGATAAGTCATTCGTCCGATTGTTTGCTGCAGAACTTGCGCAGATAGTAGTGCAAAGAGCAGGAAAGTCACAACGAACGGCAAGGCGAGAGTTAACTTTGTTGAACCGAATTGAGATTGGATTACTACAATGACAAGAATTACCAAACCAGCCGGAACAATTAAGTAATGGTCACGGGGAAAAATAACTAAAATTGGGATCGCTAAGGCAGAAATAAACAAAAGCCCAAGGAATACAAGAACAATATTTTCAATTTTGTTCCGATTACGCCCAAACAGACCAAACGAGACTCGAAGTTTGGAAAAAGCTGCGCGCGGCTGCAACGCAACCGAAGTCAGCATGCTCAATAAAAGAACAATAACCATCAATGAACTAATTAATGGTCCGCCAAAGACTTGGTGGAATAGTGAAACTGGGAAATCTGCAACATTCGAGAAGACATGCGAAATAAAGACTGATGGATTGGTCAGAAAAGCTTGTCCCACCGAATCCACACCCGGAAAACTGCGCCCTACAATTTCAGCAGAATCTAACCACGGGTCTTCACCAACAAATGAGTTTCGTAATGAGAAGTGTTGAGAAAACGCCTCCCACGACCGCCCACCGGCGAACGGTGAACCATGAAGGAAAACCAGAACAGCGGGCACACCTACTGCTCCAGCCAAGACTGCGAAGAAGTTTCGAAAGCGCTCCGACTTGGTTCCACCTCCAGCTCGCAGTTCCGCAACGAGCCAAACCAACGACATAACACTGGTCACCAGCGCTATCCACGCAAACTCAGGTCTCGAAGCCGCCGCAAGCCATAACAAACCTGTCGAAGTAGCTAGCGCCGCAATGTTTCGATACCGTGCGAAGAGCGCAAAACCAACCAAAAGCGATCCGGCGGCCGGGCCTGACACCCCTGGCCATACGTAGGCAACAGGTAACGCGACTGCCGTGGCCGCCGCAACCCAAGCAAGTACAGGTCCAACAAGAAGACGTGCCGCGACCCACACCCCAACAACAAAGGCAACCGCCGTTACTGCCCGCATAGAAAAATACAGGCCTATGGGATCCGAAGTTGCCTTGCTAAGGAGAAAATAGAGATCGACGTATGTAGCACTGCCTGCGAACCCTGGCAGCGAATTCAACGAAGTGTTTTGACCTGAAGTTAGATAACCAACTTCGTCACCAAACACCAAGTCTTGAGTAACAATTGCCCGTGAAGCCGCCACAACCATGATGGCAAGCAAGGCAGGAGGCTCGGTCACCAACCGAAGTGAATTCAAACCAACTTGCGTCACCATATCCCTTTCGGTTCGAGTCATACCGCCCTATAGCCTATTTCAGGGACTGCGCCAGAGTCGAGCCTAAATCAAATTCACAGATACCAAATGGATCCGTTGAGTCAATCTGGCTTAATTTCGACCTTCGAAGGTGCATGGAAATCAGGGCTTCGGGTTTTTTCACCGGTGAGTGTGACGTGGGGTTCGATCATATCGATAACGATGGGTTCACTCCTCAAAATGAAGGAACGACCTCGGCGAGACGCTGAATGCAAGTCAAGCACCAATTCGACAAAGGAGATCAGAAACTGTGCTGGGATTTAACAGATCCAAATTGTATGCTGAATCAACACATTAAGACGGTAAGCCAGAAGGCCTTGGGTGAGAAAAGTTAAGATTGTTATATTACTGAAAATCCCCGACGGACATATCGTGTCGCACCATTCACAATGGAACCGAGAAAACACACTCGGAGGCGTTGAGTTGATTGATATCGACCTACCATGTGATTCCGTCTAGACTTTCGAACCTTTGTTTGTAACGAAACTACGACAGTGAGAATCAAAACATTTAGTTTCTGAAGAAAAATAGTTTATCTGATGGATTTAGGCCTTGTTCTGCGGATCGTCTGCGAAGTATGGTCATTGACGTGACCTTCCTAGGATCAACGAGATAGCAAGTCAGTTCGCTAAATGTCATGCATTCCTACCCCACCTGCCCTGGCAGGTCCACCAAGCCCAGCCAACTATCAGCAGAATCACGCATTCTTCCCAACGGCAGCACATGAGCCAATCTGGCAGTCGCTGTTAGCCAACTAGTCTGCACACTAAGAGTTGATACCCGGCGAACACCTCTACGCGACTCAACGAGATGCTCGAGTGGCTCCCAATGGTCAACCAACTGCAATATACGTGAATCTAAGAGGAAGGGATCACTGAGAGCAGCGAACCAGACTGCGTCCACTACACGGTCGAGGGATACCAACGGAACCATCGGGCTTGGGTTGATCGAGAGACGTACGGGGAGAGCTGCGAGAGTGCTCAGTGCACTTTCGAGCATGCCGACTTGGCCCCACTCGTCACGCACGGTGCCGGGTCGAAGCACCACGCCTTTTGAGTAGGCGAGCACTTTCCGTTCCAAAGCGAACTTCGTCTGCCCATAAAGTGAGCGAGTAAATTCTGATGCTGACTGACTTGAAACCATCACGAACGTTGCATTCCGTTCTTGAGCCAGAGAGAGAAGCTCCAACGAGGAAAGATAGTTGCTCCTCATAACTCTCGCAGATCTTGGCGCAGTGATCCACCCAGAATGCACAATCGAATCGAACTCGAGCAGATTTGGTTGGGATGTGTCTCTCATATCCCATCGAATCTCATCTAAATTCCGGCCGAGTCGTATTATCTCAGCGTCCCTTGGCGTCTCCGCAGAGACGGCCTTACCGATGAAGCCCGTAGATCCCGTAAGGGCGACCTTCATATTTCTATTCAAGACCCGACACAATCCGATAAGCATTCGCCATCAGTGTCAGAGTCACTGGTCCGGTCGGAACTTCGGGCAATGCAGCCCCATCGACGATGTGAAGATCAGGGCCCCCAGACCTAAGGGTTCCTGTAGCAACGTCAATCAGAGACATCCCATGTTCGGTTAGATTGCCACAGTGGAAACTTGCTCCGACTTCAGCAATTTTTGCCAACCGTGGCACCAGATGAAGTCCAACTGCCGAAAGGTCAGGTCTCGCGGACTTGAGAATACTCTGAACAGTCACCTCGAGGTTGAGGCCGGGCAGCGTGCGCACAATGGAACCTTCTCCACTCCGAACAATCAGAATCTTTCCAGAGTTACCCGGCGGAACAAATCCAATCGCTGCCAGAACATGCTTGAAGACTTTGGCTGGAATAAAACTAGCCGCGCTTCCGATGATGCTACTGGCGCGTTCTCGATAGGATGGATCGGTTTCATAGATGGACAGATGGAAAGCGAGGTCATCCTTCTCCTGGGCACTGATGTTGGTGGCGTTGGTGGCAAACATCTGCGCGAGAGCATAACGACTGGAAACGGCATCCGGGCGTTTGAATGAGATGATGGGGACATAGAAGACTTGAGTATCATCTAGCACAACGTTCTCAGGAATCAATTCGCTTCGTTGCAGGAGAAGAGTGGTCGCGATGGAACCGGCAGCAAGGATTACCCTTCGCGCACGCACCACCTCGATCTCTTGATCTAAACGCTTCATGACATCCAAGGAAAAACCCTCACTGGTACGTCTAACTCGGGTTACGACCCCGTCAACCTGTGTTAAGGGTTCCCTGCGGAATAGTCGTGATAGGGCCATAGAGGCATCGAAAATTACATTTTCAGGGCACCCTTCAAGGCACATGCCGCAAGAAATGCAACCTTGATCCAACGGTGAAGTTGCATTTCGCGCGAGGCCCAAGAGAGTGTTCGTCGCAGGTCGCTCTCTCGCAGAATCCAAGGCCGTCTGAAGGCGGTTTGAAGTGTGCTGCCTACCAGGAAACGGCACAGGCCAAGGGAAGCGACTCGTTAGGTTGTCATTTTCACCTACATGGGGCATTTCCCTGAGAATTGCAGCGTAGGCATCCCACATACCCGCTGCTCCCGTACCCCAACTCGTGAGATCTCGGCGCGAAAAAACTTGGAGGTTTGCTCCCCAAACAGAGGAGAGTCCGCCTGGATAAGCAGAGATTGGCAAGGACCCAGTGAGTTCGAACCGATTGTCGGGCAGATCCGGGTACAGGTACATGTCAGATGATCCGAAACGTGTTTTTCTGGCTAGCCGGCTTCTTGGACTGGCTCCAGGAACCACGGAAGGTCCTGTCCATGTCCCGGTTGGAGCAATGATCACTGGTCTTCGCCCCGAATGAGACATCGCGAGAACTGCACCATATGCGCTAGGTCCTCCGCCGACTACGACATCCTCGTATATTGGCAATTCTTTCATGGGCATAAGACATCACACTCTAGTATCGGAGCAATTCAGGCGCCTACTTCGGATTCGCTCAATCAGAATGGCGGACAAGGCTCGCAGTCCATCGGGGATAGCCTTCAGGTTTGATGAGCCATGCAAGCGCGGCGACTCCATGGATGGGATCTCGATCGTTCGGAGTCCACGTCTTGCCCCTCGGCAAAAAATCAGACTTTCGATTTCGAACCCTTGCCCGTAGGCCATTCCCCTACTTAGGCGCCCAGAATTGGTTTTGCTGTCAAAATAAAAGACGTCCATCTGTCGAAGAGCTGATTTCCTAAATGCTGCATAGCCATAAGCCAAGTCGGTCCAATCGACATCAAACAGTCGATTGGCAAGGCCTGTGAGCAGGCGATTCCCGAGTGATCGAAATGGGGTGAGATCAGTGGATCCTCCTCCCTCGAGGTAGCGACTTCCGCGAACGACGTCCGCTCCACCATCCAAGGCTGCAACGAAGTCCACAATCTCACCAGCGTCCATAGAACCATCTGCGTCAAGCATCACGACGTACTCATTAGAGGCTTCACGCAGTCCGAGCGATAAAGCCGAACCTTTGCCTTTTGACCTTTGGATAAGGACTCTATCCACCCTGGGGTGATTCTTGGCAATCTCTAAGGTGCCATCGACGGATCCTCCGTCGATCACAAGCACCTCATCCACATACGCTGGCAACGAATCAAGAATGAGCTTCAGGTTCAAGGCCTCGTTCTTGGCGGGGATGATCACACTTACGCCCACAGTAGTAACCTGAGGGCCACCATCTGTCTTTTTCACGAATCCTCCCTCATGTGGTACACGATATCAAACCCGCGTAATCCGCATTGTCATTACAAAGTTTTCCAAAGTCGTTAGGCTCGGGCGTAACAACGAGCAGCGCCGAGAATCTTTGATGGGAGGTGAATACGTATTTCCGTCAGTAGCGAGCATCACGCAAATCCTGGTAGCCAAGCAATTTGCGCGGCAATGAAAACTTCGCGCGGCTCGTGGTTAACACTTGCCACTTGGTTGTTGGTTTTCTTAGTCGCGCTTGCAATGCTTATTCAGACTTCAACGCTGGCATACTCCCCTGACTCATGGTCCTTCGTCGACATCGCAATGCACTTGATCGACCTAGACGACGGAGTTGGTGCAGTCAACGGTACCCGCGACTTTTCGAACGTTCCTTGGGTGAACGACTCCTTCCCGTTTCTTTGGCCGTTGGCCTTGATTCCAGGCATCATGGTGCTGGGTCCTGCCGCACCCATCGGGGGGTACCTTTTTATCCTCATATGGGTCGCTACGTGCGTCGTGATGACGGGAACAGCAAAAGCCCTCGGCCTCCGAGGTTTCATTGGGCCACTGGCTGGAATGGCCCTTCTCATCACGCCTGGATTCGCCAGTGAGGGCCATGCGGGACGGTCAATTCCTCTGAATGTACTCTTGATCGTGAGCGCCATTTGGGTGCTTCTAGCAATGGTGCGCAAGCCGACGACGGCCCGGGCACTCCTGTTGGGAGTGCTATTGGGATTGGCTGCGGCAAACAGATTCGATGCCCTTGCCTATGGTCCTTTATTTATCCTGTCAGCGTTGGCCTTCAGGTTCATAAAGAATCGAGAGGCTTTAATTGCTAGCTTGAGTTGGCTCTTCTTTCCGCTGATCTGGGCTGCCTATTCGGTGACCCATTTGGGAGGGTTATACACGAACGAGAGTTCGAGGCTGGCGCTGTCGGCGACAAAGATTTATCCAAATTTCTGGTTCTCTGGTGATGTAGCGGCACCGTTGGACTTCTGGGGTATGGCAGGAAGAATGCTCATGGGAGTTGCAGCACTTTCTGATACGCTGAAGATGTCGCTCATCTTTTTGGGGCTCGGAGTCCTTGCTGTGGCCCTTGGTGGTGCGATTGCTCGGCTGGAAATTTCCGGGGCCCTCGCAGTTCTTCAAGGCAATAGGGAAAAAGTTTTTGTTGATGTGTCGCGATTTAGGATTTGGCTGTTGAGCCTGCTGCTGCTCCTCGCATCAACTCAACTCATCGCATTGATTATTACTGGATATGGGGATCTGAGGTATTGGGGGGTTTCCAGCGCTGTCATCATTGAAATTCTGCTGTGCACCGTAGCAATAAATCAAAGACTCAATCCTGCAGCAACATCTCGCAAAAAAGAGATGTCTAGCACAGCCGCGGTCGTCATGCTCGTAATACTTTCGAGTTCCGGCCTTGCGAACTCCGCCCGGGAATATAGAAATTCAGGGGACCAAACTGCATTGGACGCCCAACTTGTTAGCTGTTTACGAGAGCTTGACGGTGTGGCCATTGCACCTGGTCTCGCGGCTTACCGTATTGCGGCGACTACTGAACTTCGGGTATCTGCGCCGCCCGGAAATGCCGGGTCTTTGACCGAGACGGATTGGGATGAGTTGACGTCTACTTATGATTTGTCGTTTTGGGCAATGACGGGGGATCCTGATGAATCCGCGATGCCGCAAGCCGCTCAAAAAACACTAACTCAAGTTGACTGCAATTCTAAGTTGACTCCTTAAATTTTAAGTGGAAAATGATCCTGCATGCTCCATCCTTGACTCCAAACTTATACGTCCCAAAAGCGTCGGTCCGGTTGATTAGACCTGCATGATTACGATGGCAGAAGAGTTTTTTGGGAATGAGACAATGCTTGAAGGCACATCGAGCTTTTTCAGGTAATGGGCCCACGCCTGCCCAAGCCTGGGATTAACGTCCTCGACCACGTAGAAGCCACCAGGGCGGACGAGTTCGAAGAGAACTTCGAACGAATTAAGATTTGCGCGGAATTCATGCAGACCATCATCAATTATTACATCAAACGCGCCAAATGAGTGACGCAATTGCGATAGCAGACCCAATAGTGTTGCGCGATCTCGTTGGTCAACATGGAAAGTTTCAATTCTTTCCTCACGAAACATTATATTTTGATCAATATCTGCCCCCACGATCTGTGCGCTCGGAAGTATTTCCCTCCATGCTCTCAAACTGGCGCCCGGAACTCCATCAGATCCCATACTGCTTGGTAGGTTGGGGTTGTTCGAGCCAATTCCGATCTCAAGGAGATGATTAATGTTGGGACCCAACATCTGCACAATTGGGGCATAAACTTGTTGGTAACCGTGGAAACTGCCCTTGTCGCTCCCAAATTTGTCAAAAATTGACTGCATTTGCTCTAGTTGAACCGTTGAACAAGCCGTCAAGTCTAGCGGAATTTGAGCACCAACCTTTGCCTTGGAAAACAGGGATTGACCCAGCAAGCCGGCAACTTTCGGATCACGCAAAACTTGGCGCGCTCTACGCCACCCATTTACACAGACGCTCAAACTCTTCCCCTATCAACAAGTCCCCGAAAAACCGTCTAATCAACTATGATTTGCAGCACCACCATCGACTGATCCATTATATCCTAGCGCGAAGGGCTCCATTATTCGGTCCACGTGATGTGACCCCCGTTTTCGGGCCAGGCTCACGATAGTTGCAGAGGGCTGTGATTGATTGTTTCGTACTCTGTTGGTGTGAGCATATCTAGTGCTGAGTGGCGCCTGCGTGTGTTGTGGAAATTCTCGATTTCGTCGGCCATCACCATGCTCAGTTCAACAACTGTCGACCACGTTTTACGGTTGAGACGTTCGGTTTGCATTCTTCCCCAAAAACGATTCGCATCAATCGCATTGTCAAAGCAATCGCCGACCACTCCTAAGTTGAGTTTAAGCCCGTTGGCAGCCCGCAGGGCCGCGCTTTCACGGGAATCAATACCGTCTTTCACACCCGCATGGATTAGGCTTGGAGCTTACCTACGGTGCAATGTCTCCTCAGGAACTCCTGTGTCATCACGGACGGAAAGAACGGGCTCACCGGTCACAATTCGCTAAACTAAGTCATCCTGGAAACTGGGCGGGTATCCACGTGGCAAAACGATCCTCCTAGAGATCAACTTGCCACAACTCTCATAAACAACGGTCACTTTCAAGGGGTCACATCAGGTCCTAAGAGTGCGGTCCTCCCACGTTCTTGATACATGTTTTGAGCCACCAAAACCGGATTCGGTTATCGACGTCAGAAACCATTTGCGCTGGCTTACAGAGGGACAGAATGATTCTGGTTGATCAAGCAAGGTCTATTAGTGGGTATATTGCCGATATCGCGTGTTTTCATTTTACGATAACCCTGCGCCACACCGCACGTCACTTCGACACTAGGAACACGGTTGCCCCGTGTCGTAGGATATTTAGATGCGGATAGCTGTTGTTCATAGTTTCTACAGTTCATCGGTGCCCAGCGGGGAAAATGAAATTGTCTTGAAGCAAGTAGAAATCTTGAGGCGTCATGGTCATGAAGTTTTGTTGATCGGTCGATCCACCGATGAAATGCAAGCTAGCCATTTCTACCCTTTGGCTTCTGGAATCCGGGTAATCACAGGCCGCGGGTCTTTCCCGCTAGCGGGCTTAAATTCTTTCGAACCCGATGTAATTCATGTTCACAATCTATTTCCGAATTTTGGTACGTCTTGGTTAACAAAAACTAAGGTGCCAATTGTAGTCACGGTTCACAACTACAGAAATATATGTGCAAACGGACTTTTCTTCAGGGACGGCAAGCCGTGTTTCGAATGCCTGGAAGGCTCAAAAATTGCCGCTGTAATACACGCCTGCTACCGAGATTCGAGCGTTGCATCGGTACCACTTGCAATCCGGAATTCAAGAGGTTTGGATGCAAATCCACTTTTTACCATTGCAAAGAAAATTCAGTTCTTGAATAGTCAGGCAGCCTCAATACATGTAGCTAACGGACTTGATTCAAAAAAAGTCGTCGTGATTCCGAACGGGCTGGCTAACTCAATTCCAAGAACTTCAGACACCGTCAAACGAGAATGGGTGTATGTCGGACGTTTAACTCGAGAGAAGGGGATTCAAGAGCTACTACAGGTATGGCCAAGGGAAATGCACCTCAACGTTGTTGGGAGCGGAGAATTAGAGAAACAGTTACGGGCGGATTCAAAAGAAAATATTCACTTTCTAGGAAGCCTCCCCAATGAAACTGTCAAGGACCTGATAGCAACAGCTCAAGGAGTTTTAATCCCGTCTCAATGTTTGGAGATGCAACCGACTGTGGCAATCGAGGCTTTGCAATTTGGAGTCCCAGTGGTGGCACATAGAAATAATGCGGCTGCTACGTTGATTACCGAATATGAATGCGGTGCGACATATGTTGGCCTGGAGGATATTTCCATTGCAATTGATTTAGTTAATTCAGAGAGAAATCATCTTTCGAAAAATGCTCGGCATACATTTGAAAGACTCTTTTCCGAAACCACTTGGCTCGAAAATCAACTTGCTGAATATCGGAAAGCCCATCACAGGGGCATTACTCAATGAGCTCAAGAGTAAATAAATTGAACTTTGTACAAAGTGCATACACTCCTCACGGGGCAGATTTCATCAGCTCCATTAGGAATACCTCAAATTTGGAGGTTATCCCGTGGTATCCCAGCTGCTCTTCATCTATCTATGGTTTTTCATCAATAAATGTTAGTCAGGATTCGTCGACAATCCTCTACGGAAGTTTTAGCGGGATGTTAGAGCTATTGCGACAAGGCAGCCGTAAAAATTCAGGTGGCTGGTTGATCGCTGGCTGGAGTAGCTTTTCAATCAAGCTTCTAATCCTGATACTCGTTGTCTCCAAAAGGGAGTTTGGGTTATGGGTTGATATTCCACTTGACCATGAAAAAAATGTCACTTTTAGTCGTAAAATTCTGTATTTACTCCTGAAGTGTTCAAGAGCAACGGTATTCTGCGTGGGACAGCGAGCACTGGAAAGTTTGAAGGACATCGGTTTCAAGGACTCAGCGCTCAAGAATATGAGAATCACGCTTTCACCCAGAGTTGCTGAAAGATCACTGTCTGCTCAGGCGGCGATCCGAACTCGATTTGGGGTTCCCAAGGACGCATTTGTCATAACTACTGGCAGCCGCTTAATCAAGGATAAGGGCTTTGACATTTTAGTGAGAGCAGTGAGTTTACTGTCACAAAACGAGATCGAATCGATTCACGTAGTGATCGTTGGTAAGGGAGAGCGCGAAAAGGAATTACTTGAACTAATAGACATTTATGATCTGTCCAAACGCGTGAAATTAATTCGCTGGCTTGAAGGAGCGGATTTCCGGGAGCTTGTGTCAGCGTCTAATCTTGTGGTTCATCCATCTCGTGTTGACTCGTATGGGGGGCCGACTGTAGTAGCCTTAGCTGAAGGCGTAGGTGTGGTGGGGGCCACGAGCGCAGGGTCTGTTGCTGAAATCGTAATTGACGGGTGGAATGGACAAGTTTATGAGAGTGAGGACGTCACCGAGTTGGCCGCAATCTTATCAAAAGTCTTGCTCGATCCAGGCTTGGCGACGACATGGGCAGCCAACATGGAGTGCCTGTCCAGAGAACTGCTTTTTACACCTGTAGGAATGTCGAACGTTTTGCTATCGGACTTGGGAATAAAATGAAAAGCTTGCGTGACACTTTTTTGGAACCGTTGGCTCCGCTGATTTTGGATTTCAGATTAATCGAGAATTCTGATAATGACCTCCTGCGAAAATGGAAAAATAAAAATCGGCAAAGTTTTTTTTATCGCGAGATTATCAGTTCTTCTGAGCAGAGATCCTGGTTTATTGCGTATGAAGTTGACCCACTTAGTGCAATGCTTATTTGGACACCAGACGAAGGAGAGTGCGGTTCTATTGGTCTGCGACGAGTGGCTAACGTTATCGAAGTTTACAATGTGATGTCGTGGTGTGAAGCGACTAGAGGAACTGGAAAATTTCTAATTTCTGTCAGAGGTCTACTCCTACTAGTTTCCGAATATTTCCCGGAAACTTCAATTCAGACTTCGGTATTGCACCAGAACCAAGCCGTGCAATGGTATCAAAAGTTGGGATTCAACAAGGTCGAACTTTTGACCCATGAGTCTGGTCAGGAATTCATCCTGATGAAATTTGCATAAAGACAGACAAGTGTTTCACCAAACTTATAAGGAAAGGTAGCTATTCATGATCAGCGTTTTTGGTTCTGATATGACCGCCAAGGAAATCGCTGCGACTTCCGAAGTTTTGATGAGTCAATGGACTGGATTTGGCTCGAAAGTTAGTGAATTTGAACATGAATTAATGAAAGCGCGTAACCTGCCGAATATGACCATGGTAGATAGTGGATCCAATGCACTCTATATGGCAGTAAAACTTCTTAATTTGCCGCCTAATAGCGAAATAATTTTGCCAAGTTTTACTTGGGTCTCATGCGCTCAGGCAGTGTTGTTAGCAGGTTGTGTTCCAGTTTTCTGTGATGTGGACCACGAAACTATGAACGTGAGGGCTGAGGATATTGCTCCGCTAATCACTTCAAAAACGAAGGCCGTTATGGTAGTGCATTACGCAGGATTACCAGTTGAAATGGAATCAATTTTGGCACTTGGAATTCCAGTAATCGAAGATGCTGCGCACGCAATCGCTTCGGACGTTAATGGTCGGGCATGTGGGACAATGGGTGAGATCGGCATCTACAGCTTTGACTCTGTAAAGAATTTGGCTGTCGGTGAAGGTGGAGGGCTCGTTGCTACAAATGACGAAATTGCAAATCGAGCTAAGAAGTTACGATACTGCGGTATCGGTAAATCTGGATTTGACGCGGCTGCAACTTCGAGCAATGGGCGTTGGTGGGAATATGATATTTCGGAGCCATTCATAAAGATGCTGCCAACAAATATTGCAGCGGCTATAGGGCTGGTGCAACTCGAAAGACTTAGCGAACTCCAGTCTAGGCGCGAGGAAATCTGGAACTACTACAATGCCGTTTTCGATTCAGCCGATAACATTAAGACCCCCGTGAGCGCGCCACTGGGAAGTTCTCATTCATATTTCACCTATTGCCTTCGAATACCCAGAAGGGATGAACTTGCCAAATATTTGCTTGCAAACAATGTTTACTCAACTCTGAGATACCATCCGCTACATCTGAATTCGATCTACCAGCAAACTGATCGAAGACTGGAAAACTCTGAGAAATTGAACGAAGAAGCATTGAGCATTCCCCTTCACCCCAGGATGACAGTTCTGGAGGTGGAAACTGTTGCTCATTTGATTTTGGAATTTTATCGTTAAGGAGTGGATCTTTTATGGAGAATTCAGCACAAATTTTTTGGCCTAACAATAATGGAATTACAGTCGACCAATACGAAACTCTGTTTGACAGTAGGTCAGTAAGGCACCAGCCAATGCGATATGTACCCCGTCTCCGAACTGATGCAGCATGATTTCCGGAATCGAATGGAATGGAAGTCGCAGATTGAACCCTTGAGTGCAGTATTGGATTTCACCGAAGTTCGTGCGAACCTTCATAATGTCAAGGATAAGTACAAGCAACGTGACAAAACTTTTTCGCTTCCTAGCCGTCAATCAGATTAGGTCAGGTCTCTTGCCAGTAGGAAGGAATCGGTTTGGTGGAGTATAAAGTGTTGCAAGTAACACCCCATGAGAATTTGTTGTGCAATTATCTTGAGAACATTTCGGACAAGAAACTTTCGTGTGATTACGCGGTTGTGGGGACTAAAAGTTTGAATCCCCGCCTCGTCGCCGTGAGCGGAAACAATGGGGGAAAGGTTTTCCGCATCTCATCGCCGCACGAGTCAAAACTGCGCTTTGCCCTAGATGTCCGTCGGGCAGTAAAAAAGGGAAAATACTCACACATTCATTTTCACTCCAGCTGGGCGTCTCTCATAGCACTCCTAGCGATTCAGGACAATTCAAATATCGTAAAAGTCGTTCATAGTCATTCCTTCATACCGCCTAAAAATAAATTTACTCACGTTAGAAACATGTTAGCTCGATCCTTGCTGAGCGCAATTTCCGACGAAAGATTTGCCTGTAGTACCGCCGCTGGACATCAAATGTTTGGAAAAAATTTTGTGACTATCCCGAATTTAATTCCTTACGACAGGTTTCGATTCGATTCAGTTAAACGGAAGACCATCAGGCAAGAGCTGGGAATTGAAGCCAACGGCAAAATTATTGGACATGTGGGATATTTTTTTGAAGCAAAAAACCATGAGTTTCTATTGGAGAAACTCGTTCCAATACTAAAAGAGGATCCAAAGAATATCTTGCTACTAGTTGGTGGAAGTGGTGAAATCAAGTATAAAATTCAGCAGCAGGCTGCGAAGCAGCAATTGTCGAAGCAGGTGGTAATTACCGGTGATGTTTTGGACCCGTCCCCTTATTACTCTGCGATGGATATCTTCGTATTCCCATCTATTTTTGAAGGATTCGGAATGGCTCTACTCGAGGCGCAAGTTTCAGGCTTACCCTGCATTTACTCCGATGTAATTCCAAGCGAGGTCATCATTTCCACAAAAACCGTTCAGCTTTCTTTGCAGTCCAGTAATTGGACGCAGATAATTCGGGACACGCTTAATTCATCACTTTCTGATTTAGAGCACAGCGAGCGATCGCAAGAGATTTTTGACCCCAGACTCGATGCTCGAGCCCATTCAGATCTTTTGCTGGAAACGTATAGAAAATCATATAATAAAAAGAATGGGCACTCTTGAGAGCGTTGCAGTAATCAAATTAGACTAAATACCGTGATATCGGATCGAAGCGTGTCAGGAACCAGTAATTTGGGAGATGATTTCGATCGAGTCATGGAACCATTTCAAGTTCGAGTAAAAATCGGCGAGCCATTGACAATTGGTTGAAATCCGAATTTTCCAGGTTCTTCAATAAAGTTTTCGAATCCAATTATTTTTGCAAAATTACTACTTTTTAAGCCGGCAGTGATTAGGACTGCATTGATTTTCAGCCGTTCCAAGTATGCCGTAATCGACTCCTGTGTTGCAGGTAATTCGGGGTCTATTTTTTCTAATCCGGGAACATATACTTCAAAACCCCATTCGACTCCCAACATTCGCCATTCTTTACCTTGCTTAAACATTTCCGTTGCAGATGCGGCCATGGTCGGTGGTTGAGAGAGGCGATTGACAGTCAAAAGAGAAGTCTGAATTGTCCATGCTAGAAAAAGAATCATGAGTATGGCGAACAGAGGATTATTGATGCGAATACGTTGGTTGCATCGATCTATAAATATTCCAAGCCCGATTACAAAGACTGGAACTGGGAATACCAAGTAATGAAGACGTGGATACACAATAACTACAGGAAGCAATAGTGCCGTGAAACTGAGAAAAAACACGAGAAAAAACCAATATCGTTTGATGATTTGGGTTTTTGAAAGATTTTTCTTCAGCCACTCAATGGAGTAGCTTCGATTGACTGCGAATACTAGACCCGTTGAAATTATTAGTGCAACGAATACGAGCAACGACACGAGCCCACTGGAAAAAATGGATTCCTGTTCCCCCACGAGGTTAGAAACGAAGCCGCGCGGGGCGTACAACATGTTAGCGAACATATGTGAGGAAAAAGCGAAAGAATTCTCTGCCATAGCTTGGGTTACCCCCGTCGCCGTGGGGAAGCTCCTCTGGACTATAGCGTCGGCTTGTAGCCATGGATTTTCACCCGTCATGAAGTGCCTGAGCGAGTAGTGTTGAGCGAATGCAAGCCAATCGCGGCCATTGCTTGCAAATGGGGAACCATGAACCATTATTAAAGTTACGGGAGTAAAAACCGCCCCACTAAGACCAATAACAGTATTTCGAACTTTGAAGAAAATTGGCGTTGCAGCCGTAAATAGTATTTTAAGGGTCACTGTCAACGTGACGATACTAAGAATAAAAGCCACCCAAGCGAACTCTGGTCTTGATCCAGCGGCTACCCAATACAAGCTAGTTGTCAGAGCCATTGATCCCAAGCACCTGTATCGCAATGACAGCGCGAGACCCACAAGCATCAAACCAGTGGCTGGACCTGCGACTCCCGGCCATACAAAAACCACCGGAGTGACTGCAACTGCTGCCGTCAAGGCCCAAGCTAGATATCTGTTGACTAACAGTCTAGCTGCAATCCAAGTACCGAAAACTAGAAGCACGGACGACATCGCCTTGCCAACAAAATAAATATTGACGGGGTCTGAAATAAAGAGGCTTATCACCCAATACATATCGGAATATGTTGCTCCATCGGTAAAGCCTGGCCAATTACCGCCGCTAGATCCAAGCCCTCGAAAAAGGTAGGAAGTTTCGTCATCAAATGAAATATCTTCAATGGCAAAAGAACGATTCGCCACCACAAAAAATATAAAGAGAATGGCAGGGATCTCAAGAACTCTAAACTGCCTCATAGTCGAATACTGCCTCATATCATTTAAATCTGGATTGTGATTTACCGGAATGAGATGGAGAGGGAACGGGATCAGACCCCTATCGCATTCAAGAGTCTTGGGTGCGGTGGTGAGAACATTATGCCTTTCTGTTGAGAGTACAGTCCAAGTCCGTGTCTAATTAAGTTCCCTTGCCAAGGGGTTCACACGAGTCCAATGGCGATTTGCTAGTTCCAAGTTCTTTCTGAAATTTTATCTTGTGCGCTTGCCGCCCCAACCCCAAGGCCAATTATCACGGCAAGGGGCAACATGATCCATGGGAACACCAGGAAATTTTCGAATAGCCCTAAGAGAAGAAATGTCAAAATTGAGCTTGCTGCAGCAAGACGCCAGCGAAGCAGCGTCGGCATCGTGCCAGCAACTTGAGTTCTGACAGTCTTAAGGAACGAAACAAGCAGTCCAATTGATAACATGAATCCGACTAGACCAAAGTCGTGCAAAACTCGCAAAGGTTCAGAGTGAGGATGCTCCATGCTCGGGACTTCTGCTTGGGTGGCCACGGACGCTGATCCAGCCCCTCCACCGACAACCACGTTCGAAGCAAGGGAGTCAAACGTGGCCAACCAGATTGATGTCCTCCCCGTGGAGTTAATACTTATTGGTGGTAAAAAATCCGGGGGATCAAATGGAAAACAAAGTGCCTCCGGTCTGATATCTGGAGCAACGGCCATGCAGATGCCTCTAGGCCCTGTCTCCCCCTCAGGCCCTGTCTCCCCCTCAGAGCCTGTGTCCCCCTGAGGTGCATTGTCTGAAATGAAAATAGCGGAGCCAGGCACTGAAGTTTTTTCATAAAACTGTGTCTGTGTTGTCCATAGAAACAGAATTGCGCTGACGAGAAAACCAGTGCTGATGAACCACAAAATTTTCTTCCCAGGAATCAAAATCGAACAGATTACTAAGGCGAAAGCTCCGACAACTGCCGACCAACGAGACGTTGTGACTAAGGGGAAAACCCAGAGCGCTACACCGAGGGCCATTGCAGCCCATTTAGGTGTTCTCAAAACGGGTAAACACGCGATCAGCAATACTGAATTTATGGACAGCGGCCTTGCGGTCTCAACTAAAGATTCAGAGACGCCCGCGATTCGAAATAAGCCTGCAACTAGGGTGCCAAGGGTAACAAGTAGCACCAAAAAGGACAGGCCGTTACCGAATCTGTCAAAATCGAAGTTTTTGACTGCAAAAAATGTTAAGACGAAAAGGATATAAATTGGTAAATCGCGGGATGTAAAACTTGTTATTTTAAAAGCGGAAACAAGTAGAATCCAGACCAGCAGCAGGATTAGCCAAACCCCCGGCATTTGAAAGCATGAGGCTAATCCAGATCTAGGAAACTTGGCATTCTTAACTCGAATCTGGGTAGCCGTACGACTAGCGTCATAACTTAAGACAATTGTCGTACCTGCAAAAAGTAGCAGGCCTGAGCCAATCAAAGTGCCGAGTCCCGGAGTAATTCGTGTAAGGGGCCACCACATGAGGGACGAAAATGCGAATATTGCTAGTAAAAAAGCAAAATTCTGTGGGTTAATGAAGTACTTGACAACCGGTCGAAAATTTTCATTTAGGATTCTTATTGACCCCACCCCCTGAAAGTGGCCGTTGTTTGTGAGAGTTGTGTAAAGCTGATCTACAGGAGGATCGTTATACCACGTGGATACCCGCCCGGTTTCCGGAATGACTTAGTTTAGCCAATGGCAATCGATAATCCCGTCCTTAATGTACATGACCCCCGATGAGTTCACGCTAAACTGGCACTACAACAACCCAGGACTAACAAAGACCATGGCACAGTAACTGGGGGCAGGTCACCAGCAAAACGCTCCGCCAGCTAACCGGCGACTATCCTAGATTTCGCGAGCAAAAATATATGAGGCACCGACCACATTTCGCGAGCATATTTAAATGAGGCACCTCGGACTCTAAATGATATTCGAAATGCTAGTAATTCAATTTTTGACCCGCCTTAGCACGTGTACTTTGATCAAAGAAACTTTTATTACATCATCGGTAACCGCTTAAAAACGCCGCCAAATTTAAAATCGTCGCTGATAAAAATTCATATTCCAGATGCTCCTAAAGTCGAACGTACTTGTAACTAAGGATATTTGCTTACATGCTGCCAAACCCAACGTGCGTGCCCAATCCTAGCAATTATTTGCGGTATCCCCTTCGCTTTAGCGAGTCGAATTCGGGCTTCGAGAACAAGTTTTTGTCGTCTGCGGACATAGGCGAACCGCTCGTCTGACCGATGTGCAACCTGTACTTAATAGTTGTTTTCTCCGAAATTGCTAACCGCCCAACTCTTGCCAGTTCAAGCCAGAGGAGTAAATCCTCAGCCGCAACGCAGCGAGAATACCCACCTACCTCGACGGCCGGATCGCGTCTGAAAACAACTGCTGAATGAACAAAGGGGTTTCTGAAAAGCAGCTGTAAGTTCAGGTGCTTAGTCGAAGTCCGCACGCCAAGACCCAGCATTACCCCAATTTCATTTATGTAGGTTGCGCGCCCACTAACTAACACCGTGTCCGGGTTTTCTTCAAAGACTCGAAGGAGACGCGCCAGATGCGTATCAGACCAAATATCGTCACTGTCTATCCGCGCTATAAAATCTGCGTCCGAATCCCTGAGACCAATATTAAGTACTTCGTCAAATGAGTAACTTTCGGGAGCATTCAGAACTCGAATTTCATGCCGGCCTAAAACATCACACATCTCCTGATCAATTTGGCCGTGAACCACCACAATAACATTATTCGGCTTTCTACTCTGCGCATAGACCGATTCGACCGCCAATGAAAGCCAAGGGGCTGGGGACCGAACCGGAATTAGGACATCCAGTGACATCAGTTTCACTCAGTCCAGCCTCTCGATGTATTAAGAGGACAGACTACACAATTTTCTATTTGATCGCTAGAAATTGCAAGAATCATGAACTCGCGCGAAGTACCCAACTCAGGAATCAATTTACCCTCAATCACTGGGAACTGATTAACCTACGAAGAAGCCCCGTTGGAAGAATAAGGCTAAAAAAGAACTTTACTTTGATTCGGCTGAAGGGTAGGAGCCGAGCTGACCTCCACGTAGCAATTCGGTCTCCGCTGAGACGCGCTCGACGACACTTCATCGAAAGAAGCCGAGTCTCGACGTGAATGCGAATAAGGCTCTGCTCCTCCAGAGTCATGTCAAACGCCTCTATGTGTTCAATCCAGTCTAGCCACTCAGACATCTCAACATCAAGCCGAGAACTGAAGTTATTCCCATGCCACCTATAGACCATTAGTGGCTCCGCCAAAGGAACCAGTGTCCCGACACACAACAGTCTTTCGACCATGTCAAAATCTTCGATGATTGAGTACTTTGGGGCAGGAAACGGCCAAACTGACCGTGCGGAAACAACGCGCACCATAACTGATGACATTCCAACACGATAGTCTTTTGCAACTCCATAACAACTGTCAGTGACTGACCTGTACGTGTTGTATCGCGTCGTGGTGGCCTGACCGTTCTCCGTGGTGCTGCCCTCACGGTTGATCATAAAATCCGAACACGAAAGTACGCAGTTGGAGTCAGCAAAAACGGGTACCTGCAGGATCAACTTCTCTTGTAACCACAAATCATCGCAATCGAGAAAAGCAACAAACTCTCCCCGCGCTTGTTGGAATGCGTTCATTCGCGACTCATATAGAGACACCTTGTCGGGTGCAAAAAAATAGCGGATCCGAGGATCATTGAAAGACTCTGCGATCTCACGCGTGCCGTCAGACGACTTGTTCTCCCACAGGATGATTTCCCAATTGGAATACGTTTGCGCTAGAACGCTAGCTATTGCCTCAGCAAGAAACTCCTCGGAGTAGTAGGCATTCATGATCACCGAAACCAGAGGGGTCGGTCCAGTGTCCGTCACGCAACTAATTCCCGTCAACCAACCAGTGCGGCAACATGCTGAGCAATAGTTCGAACTTGGTCAACCGACAGCTTGGTGTGAAGTGGCAGTGTCAGCATTCGACCAAAGGCATCTTCTGTCACTCTCAACGTTCCCGATTCGTCCCGGTATCGTGCGAGATAGTGATTTGGATACCAGTGGAGGGCTGTCTCGACATTTATGTCTGAAAGCAGACGCGCCTTCACATCGTCACGGACCTCAGTGCTTGGGAAGCGAACGACATAAATATGCGGCACAACATCGTTGTATTCATATGGCAACACTTGAACCTCGGGTACCGATTGGAAGACCTCGTTGTACGTCCGTGCTAACTCTTGGCGTAAGGCAGCACGCTCAGGGAACACAGCGAACTGAGCTTTTCCAATTGCGGCGTTGATATTGCTCATGTGATACCGCCAGCCCTGGGTCTCGACCTCAAACTCATAGAGACGACGCTCGCTGTTGCGTGCCTTTGAATCACCCTTGACACCCAGCAGGCGCGCGTCTCTCACGCGATCCATGAATTCAGCGTCGTCAGAAACGATGCAGCCGCCTTCACCAGAGGTTAGATTCTTAATT
>Ga0209390_10004470_pt1 | contig 20973 bp, 22 predicted proteins | sample BON01_FD_187212 | JGI IMG/M metagenome (GOLD analysis project Ga0209390, IMG submission 187212) | Freshwater microbial communities from Lake Bonney liftoff mats and glacier meltwater in Antarctica - BON-01 (SPAdes) (version 2) | ecosystem: Environmental > Aquatic > Freshwater > Ice > Glacier... | reverse complement strand
AGCAAAGCCCTTAAGGATGGTCGGATCTATCTTGTTCATGATTCTAATGATTATGTGGCTTGATATTATAGAGTTTGAATATGAAAGTTATTTCTATCTATTAGTTTTAACAGTACTATTGACTTATATATTATTAGGCGTATTATTTTTCAATAAACAGCTCAAGTCTCAAAAATGATCTATGAATCGTGAAGTTCAGGATTAATAATCTTGAAACGGCAACAAATAATATGGATTTTCTAAATCCGTAAGGATCGATTTCCTGCCGTTTAGGTTCCGAACACTATCGTGGATGTAATCCTGAACCTTTATCATAGGATTTTCAATCCGTCATAAACCGTTATTTTATTAAAAGCTGAAAGACTACCAAATCACACAATCCGGCACGCACGAGGCCCTGATGCAAAGTGAGAACGACTATTCTAGAGCAATCAATCAAATCCTACAACCAAACCAATAAAACCATGGGAGGACTAAAATACTACGAACGGACGAAGTTGCTTATTGAGCTGATCGAAAAGGAGAGGACGGGGAATCCGAGGGATTTGGCAGAAAGGCTAGGGGTGACTAAGCGAACGGTGTTTAATATAATCGATGAATTACGATTGACATTACCAAAAGCGATAAGTTTTGATTCAGAGAAAAAAAGTTACGTTTTTTCTGAAAAATAATTGATTGGGTGAAAGTTTTTTTCACCGAGTGAGATTTATATTTGGCTATTATTAATCAAATTTCTAACTTTAAACAACAAGAAGATGAATGAATTAAGTATTGAACAAATGGAAATGGTGAGTGGGGGAGGGTAATTAGACTGCGCATTGGCTATAGGTAGCGGAACAACGGCAGTATTTGGATTTGCATTTTCATTAGCTGCAACGGGAATTGGTTTACCGTTGGGGGTAGGGGTTTCGCTATTAGGTATGGCTTTTACTGCAATTGATCTTTATCGAAATGGTGATCCTTGCATGTAAGATTTTGTCTGATAATAATTAGAAATCTGTTTTGGTATAATTGATCACAAGAGACAAAATATTAAAGTCTCTTGTGTTTACGTGCTTGTAATGAATTTGAATTTAAGTGAATTTTTATGAAAAAAGGAATTGACAGTTTAATTGTTATCATCTCTTTAGTTTTATTGTTTTTTTTTGTATTTAAAAGTCAGAATATAGGAGTATTAAGTGATTTTGAAATAATGTCTTTTAGGAATTATTTATTTTTCTTTTGTGGGCTTTATTACTATATTTCATTTAAGAGTAGTTTCGATTTAGTTTCACTTTACGCTAATAATTTATTAATTACTCCGATAGGTAGGTTAGAATTATTTAAAATAGAGCTTAAGAGAGCAATAAGTAGATTTCCTGTTGTTTTTTTATTGTTTACATATATATCAATTAATTGTGTTTTTCTTAATAGTGTCGAGAATACCTTGTTCTATATTGTTTATGATACAGTTCTAGTTTTACTTCAGTATTTTTATTTTTATTGGTTGATTGTGTTTGTAAAAAATTTTTTTCTGAAGGATTCAATTAACTTTATCCTTATAATTACAATTTCTATTGGAACACTTAATTCTGCCGCAAAAACTTTCGATAAAAATATTTATTTGCTTTTACATCCATTTGGTGGCTGGATTTATGCGCTTAATTTTATGGATAACCAATCTATGCTTTTAAAAATTTGTGTTTTATTGATTTTAATTTGTGGGCTTGGTTTCTTTATGTGCTGGGCAACAAAAAAATATATTAAATGGCATGTCTAAACTGATTTTTTTGTTTCAGCTGCTTTTTAAAGTTTATGTATATAAAAATAAAATATATTTGCTGTTATTTGTTATGGGGCTAATTGCAACCATTCTGTTAATTAATTTTAATTTTGAGCCTATTTTGGGATGCTTTTCCCCATTGATTTATGGGAATTGGATTCTTTTGTTAAGCTATAAATTTGATCAAAATAGTAATATAAATCTTTTTTGTAAAATTTTTGATATTCGTGACAATTATAGGGTTTATATCAAATTTTTCGTATTCTATGTTTTAATTCTATGTCAATTTTTGCTTTTTTATTCTGATTTGGGAGAATATAAATTGCTTTTATTGTTGTTAATTACTTTGGTTATTCAACTTTATCTCTTCAATAATATTGGTTTTTTTAATATTAGAATTTGGGTTTTTAATTTATTTTTAGTGCCTGTTTTCTTGATTTTTTTTATGATTATTTCATTTATGAGCGTTCATTTGCCGATTGCACTTATTTTTTTAAATCTGACTTATATACTTTATTTTGAATATTTGCAATCAAAGATCGAAAATGATAAGAACTATGAAAAATAGGATTAATGTTAATGGCTTAACAAAAGTATTTGGATCCAAAATAGCGCTGGATAATTTACGTTTAGATCTTAAAGAAGGGGAGTTTCTCGCTATTCTTGGCAATAACGGTGCTGGGAAAAGCACCTTGATCAAGATTCTTAGTAATGTATTGGAGTATGATTCTGGAAGTATTGATTATTTTGATGATTCACTTCAGAAAGTGACTGTTCAAGAATTTAAAAATAAACTTGGTATTGTTTTAGATAAATCTTATCTAATTGATGAACTTACACCAGTAGAATATTTGAGTTTTATATCAAAGTTCCATGATTTAGCAGATATAGAATTTGATACAAGAATTAAAGATTTGATAAATATACTGAGCATTGAAAGTTATGAAAAACCAATTGAAAAGCTTTCTTCTGGTAATAAAATGAAGGTAGCTCTAGCTGCGTCATTGATACATAATCCAAGAGTTTTATTTTTGGATGAACCATTTGTTAATCTTGATATTAACTCAGTAGATAATTATATTAGACTCATAAACTCTTTCAAAGGCAAAAAATCTGTTATAATTAGTTCCCATAGCCTTGATTTAGTGTTTGATGTTTGTGAAAGATTTTTGATTTTAAGTAATGGAAAAATTGTCAATGAATTTCTTAGAAAGGATTTTAATACTTTAAATGAACTTAAAGAAGTTGTGAAAAACACCATAGTTATGGAGGCTAATTCTGATGATGTCAATTGGTTAAATGAATAACATCCCCACTTGGCTGGGCCGCTGCCGGTTGGTTGTATACAGGTGCCGTGGCAAGTGGTATTTCTACTGGTCTTTCGATAGGTGATTGCATTGTAAATTAAAAAAAAATGAAGGCTAAATTAATTTTCCTTTTTATAGGAGGTTTTTGTCTAGGTATGATTGGTTACTTATTCTTTCTTTCAGGTTTTGATATGTCACAGTCAAATGAACATGTTGTTCCCTTGATATCCTTTGGGTTATTGTTCATATCAAGCATAGCTTTTTATGTCGGGTTCAATAAAATAAAAAAGGTATCGTAAAAAGTATAACTTCTCACTTTTAATGACATCCCGCCTACTAAGAAGCCCCACTAAGCGTAGATTGCATCTATGCTTTTTTATTTTAGGAATTCTGAGTTGCAAAGTCAAGACTAAAGTACTACGAGCGTACCATGCTTCTGATGGAGCTGATTGAAAAAGAGAGGACAGGGAGTCCTACTGAACTAGCAAGAAGACTGGGTGTGACGAAAAGAACGGTGTATAATATCATCGATGAACTACGATTGACCTTGCCAAGAATCATCAGTTATAATACTGAGAAAAAAAGCTACATTTTTTCTGAAAATAATTGACTCGGTGAAAGTTTTTTTCACCGAGTTGGATTTATGTTTGATCAGCAATTAAAATTTCTAACTTTAAAACAACAAAATTATGACTGAGTTAAGTATTGAACAAATGGAGATGGTGAGTGGGGGTAAAATGACCGATGCTACGAAATGCATTGGAGGAATAGTTGCTACAGCAGCTTTAGGTGCCACTGCTTTTTTTGCTCCAGCTGCCTTTATGGGACTTTTAATGACAGGCGCTGGTTTACAGCTCATAGCTAGTGTTTCTGCTGCTGCTGCCATTAGTATACATGAAGGTTGCTAATAGATTCATCCATGCCAAGCGATTTATTATCGCTTGTCCATAAAATATTAAATATGAATATTAAATATCTCAGATTTCTTATTCCGATTTGCGCTATTGGAATTGTAGCCTTTGTCTATCTCGGATTAGATGACATGAAGGTTCTCCCGATGATTGCAGTTTTATTTATGGCAGCGGGTTTTAATTATGCATTACTAAAATATCTTAAAGGTACTCAGCAAGAAGAAGATGGAAATAATCAACAAAAAAGCGGAAATAGTATGAAAAGACTTAATCAATATGAAGAAACTGTCAAAATAGCAAAGCCCTTAAGGATGGTCGGATCTATCTTGTTCATGATTCTAATGATTATGTGGCTTGATATTATAGAGTTTGAATATGAAAGTTATTTCTATCTATTAGTTTTAACAGTACTATTGACTTATATATTATTAGGCGTATTATTTTTCAATAAACAGCTCAAGTCTCAAAAATGATCTATGAATCGTGAAGTTCAGGATTAATAATCTTGAAACGGCAACAAATAATATGGATTTTCTAAATCCGTAAGGATCGATTTCCTGCCGTTTAGGTTCCGAACACTATCGTGGATGTAATCCTGAACCTTTATCATAGGATTTTCAATCCGTCATAAACCGTTATTTTATTAAAAGCTGAAAGACTACCAAATCACACAATCCGGCACGCACGAGGCCCTGATGCAAAGTGAGAACGACTATTCTAGAGCAATCAATCAAATCCTACAACCAAACCAATAAAACCATGGGAGGACTAAAATACTACGAACGGACGAAGTTGCTTATTGAGCTGATCGAAAAGGAGAGGACGGGGAATCCCACCGAACTAGCAGGAAGACTGGGTGTGACGAAACGAATAGTGTAAAACATCATCGATGAGATTCGGATCACTTCTCACAGAGATATGAGGTATGGTGCTGAGGAAAAAAATCTTATATTTTTTCAAAAAAACCAGACTGACTACAAGGAAATTCCAGTGACTTGAAATTATGTTCAGGCATTACGAAATAAATTACTAGATTGTAACAACAAAACATGAATGAATTAAGTAATGAACAAATGGAAATTGTAAGTGGGGCAATAACTTTCAGTTCATTATTTTTCGTAAGCTGAATAGATTTTTTATAGGAAGGATTTTCATTTCTTGAATATTTAGAGGGATGATTTAAGACACATTAATGAGTATCTCTTATTTACCAAAAATATTAAATTAAAAACTATGAATATTAAATTAAAAGTTTTACTCTTTGTACTGGGTTTTGGTATTCTTTTTATAAACGAAAAAATAGCTTTTGTTTATTTGATTATATGCCAAGTTGTGATTTATATAGTTGAAAAACAGAAGGACAAGCAAGGAGCTCCTGATGAAGATAGCAGGAACCTTGACGAGGCATAATCCGACTACCGTACGAATCCCCTCCAGTCACCTCTAATTTCAGACTACACCGATCGGGGATTAGGAAGCTGAATTTCAGATAAAGCAAAAAGATTCGATTCTGATAGAATCGAGGCTTGTTCTATTTAATACCAAGTTCATATACCTACCTGAATCACAAACAATGAGAAACGAACTATACTTCGGATGGTTAAAAATGTTGGCTAGCTTACTTTAATTTTCATTCCGATCAATCTATTTTGAAAAAATATACCAATATTTGGTATATTCAAGCCAAAAGATAACAACATGAACAAAAACACATCGGTATCTCTAGGAAATTATTTTGACCAATTCGTTCAAAATCGAATTAAGGAAGGTCGATTTAATAATGCCAGTGAAGTTATTCGAGCTGGTTTAAGATTATTGGAAGAAGAAGAAAGTAAGGTCTTAGCTTTAAAAAATGCTATTCAGGAAGGAATAGATAGTGGTATTGCGCAGGATTTTGACCCAAAAAATCACCTTCAATCTCTGAAGGCTACCAAGAAGACCAATGGCTGAATTTAAACTAACAAATAAGGCTATTGCCGATTTAGCTCAAATTTGGAATTACACCTTTGATACTTGGTCAGAGAATCAAGCTGACAAATACTATGAAATGCTAATTTCTGCTTGTGGTGAAATTGCAGCTAATCCGACTCGAGGAAAGATATACGAGGGGATTTCTGAAGGTTTGTTCGGAATGAGAACGAATCGACATATTATTTTCTATCGGATTTTAAACGGAAGCCTTATCGAAATTACAAGAATTTTGCCCGAGAGTATGGATTTAAAAATGAAAATAGAGGAATAGAATTGCTGTAAAAGACTTTTCTTGTGCCCCCGCTATTCAGGATTTGGAAACCGTTATTCAGGTCCTGATCATTATCGTGGATGTAATATTGAATCGCTATCATCGGATTTTCAATCCCCGAGATTTGATTTTTTCATTTCTTTAAAGTTGAAAAGTATTAATATTCACTACTTAGGATAGCCTTCGCGTCCATAGCGGTAAAAAAAGCTTCCGAAAAATAGATTTCAAAATCTGGAAATGCAGAATATTCCAAAACTCAAAAGCAATTATTTCAGCAAGTTCCTCTGTATTCCTCTGCACAACCTTTGCGTCCATTGCGGTCAAAAAAAATAATAAAAGTATCACACATTGGAAAAGCAATACAAAGCAACATCGGACACCCAACATCGGACTTCCCGCGCATTCCCTACACATTCGAACAATACGTAAACTTCAGCGCCAGCGATCTATTCTTCACATTGAATGGCTCACAGGCAGGTAATTGTCAGTATAGACCAAAAACAAATCAGAAGCCTGAGCAAAGCGCCATTGAAGCTTTGCATTGACATTGATGTTTTTGATCAGCTCATTGTAAAAAGGTAAGATTAGCTCAATTTTTCTATTTTGGAAATCAATTCTCGAATAGAAATAGCCGGTATTCGCGATGATTTAAAATCTTTTAAATTTCTGGTAATTATGTAGTCGATGGCATGGAATGACTCGGCTGTACCCATTTGAACTACATCTTCAAAGTCCTTGTGAGTCGATCTAAGTGCATTTTTTATCACATTTTGGCTTACGTCTAGTAATTCAACTATCTCGGAGAGCAATGATAGTCGTTCTCTCAATACAGGCTCTTCCTCATACTTTTTTAACAAATAGTGAGTAGTCACAAGAGAATGCGTTGAAGTGAAGAGGTTCAATTGGCCAGCTTCAGCGAGTTCAAAAACTTCTCGAGCTTCTTCAGTAAAAGGAGATCTATTGGCCAGAAAATCAACGAGAATATTAGTATCTAAAAAGATATTCACCTGAGATGTTTTTTCTCTAGGGCTTTTCGTAACTCCTGGTCCTCATCAAAATTTTCAGGCAGATTAATTTTTCCTGAAATAGCGTTCAAACGACTCGGTGGAGCTTCCTTCTGCGTTGGTTGAATCAACCTTTCGAAATAATCTTCGACAAGTCCAGAAAGGCTATTTCCCGTATTTTCTGCATAAATCTTTGCTTTTTGAATCACATATTCATCTAAACTTAAAGTTAATTTCTTATTCATACGTATTGTTTCTTACAATATACGTATAACTTCCAATTTAGATGCCAATATAATTTTTCATTAGAAAATAAGTGTTCTGGAAAAGCAATACAAAGCAACATCGGAGACCCAACGTCCGCCATTCCACACATTTTCTAAACATTCCACCAATACGTAAACTTCAACACCAGCGATCGATTCTTTACATTGAAAGGAGCAGGCAGGTAATTATCCGTGTACACCAAAAATAGATCAGAAGCTGGCTTGAAACGCCATTGGAATCGCGCATTAACATTGATGTTTTTAATCTGCTCATTGTACTGGATAAAGGTGGTCAGGAAAAGGGTATTCGTCATCGTCACATCGATTCTCGGCCCAACGAGCCAAAACCGTGTCGTCCCCCAAGGTTCCCGTAATTCGATCTGATTGTAGTTTGCCGCCATTGCAATTGCCACGTATGGTTGAAATCTGTATCCCAAATCTGCAGTGACATTGTAGCGCATCCCATTTTCATAGTAACCTCCCATTCGCGTGCTAAATGCGTAAGTCAGGACACTTTGTGGTTTGGAGGTATATTCTGTGCCCCAGGCAAACCACTCATGCTCGGAACCTGTTTGAAGTTGCTCTCCACCAAGGTTTGTCGGGTCAAATGGTCGCTGTAATTTTACGAAGTCATAGGCCGTCCACAGCATAAAGCGGCTTTGACTTCGCCAGCGAATATTATATGCTAAGAAAGTAGTATTATCTGTTTTGACTCCGTTTTTGTTCCAAAAGAACGTGCTTCCAAATTGTGGCCCGTGACTTAGGATTTTAGCACTATTGGGAAAAAAGAGATAGCCTCCGCTCGGATTGATCTTGTAATATCCGCGCCGAGGAACATAGCCTACTTCGGCCGTATAGCTCTCAGACACATATTCATGCTGCCATTCCCAAGTCAGGTTGCCACTCGCATATTTCAAGTTAGCTGCATGTACAAAGCCGTTTCCAGAATTATCCGCAGCAAAACTTTGAAGCACCATCGCCTTTCCAGTCCAGAGATTATTGCTGGAGGCAAGGTTGTATTCCAATCCGGCATTTCGATTGAATTCAGAATAAACCGGTTTGCCTTCTTCTGTCGCATCTGGATTATATCTGAGCGATTGCTTGTTGACAAAAATCGCCCCGATATTGGACCTTGCTCCAACTTGCCGCTGCACTGACATGACTGTGAAGTTTTGGGAGGGCAATCCATCTTGTTCGGCTTCGGCAGTTTGCATGGTCATAGCACCGATTCGCCAGTCTTTGTTGATTCGCCCACTCACTCTTGCGCCATACTGGATTGGGACATTTAGCCCAATTCTTCTGGAGAAGAAGGGTCTAATTGTGGCGTAGCCAAAATTGGCAAAGAGGTCGCCATTTTCCAGAAAAAACTGCCTTCGCTCGGGAAAGAACAGTTCGAAGCGATCCAGATTAGTCACCTGTCTGTCCACTTCAACTTGGGAAAAGTCAGGGTTGACGGTTAAATCTAAACTTAAAGAAGAAGTCAAACCGATTTTTACATCCATTCCGATTTCTCGGCGATAGACATTATCCCCATCATTCTCAAAGTTTTTGGCCACACCTCCCAGCACATAAGGAATGACGGAGACATTCGCCCCAGTAGCTGGAGGTGGATTGTCCCAAGCTAGAATTCCCGTATAGGCGAGTGATGCTGAGGGGAATTGGCGGGGAACTGGGGCCCAACCTGATTTTTCGGTGGTCTTCAGATCCAGTCGGGAGAAGTTGATTCCCCATTCGGTAATCCCTTTTTTGTAGCGAATTGATTTGAATGGAATTGCCGCTTCGAAGATCCATTTATCTTCGTAGTTAGTGACTTTAGAAGTCCATTTATTATCCCAACTCAGATCCACGCTGCCCCCATTGGACATGATACCATCCCACTGGGCACCCGCTGCATTTGCCCCAAAAGAAAATCCATTAGTCTGGTCGTCAAAGGGATCCATGAAGAGTAGGAAGTTGTCGTTTTTTCCAAAGGAGAAATCTCGTCTGAGCGACTCCACCATATAAGGACCTTCCATCGCATGATGATTAATCACAATCAGATAGAGATTTTCATCATCGTAGCTCATCCGCACATCTGTGCGGACTTCTGCAAAGCTGGTATCCATCGGCGTAATCATATAGAAATCCGTAGCCACAGCAGCATCCAACCAAGCCTTTTCGTCCAAAGCCCCATCGATGATGATTTCTGAGCTCGCCTTCTTGATATTCAGTCGGTAATCCGCATTGATCTTCTGGGAAAAGGTGTTCCAAGAGATGAAAAAAGCACTAAGAAAAAGGCTGAGTTGAGTTTTTGTCATTTGGTTTTTGTTTGACCTTTGAGGTTCCACGATGGCTATCGGGATAAACCTCGATGGTCTTGGAAAGGTACTGATACCTTCGAGGAGATTTCACAGTTAACAAAGCATCAGCCACCCAACATCCGTCATCCAACATCGGTCACCCAGCATCAGCCACCCAGCATCCGTCATCCAGCATCCGTCATCCAGCATCGGCCACCCAACACCGGTCACCCAACATCCGTCATCCCACATCCCTACTGCCTCAATCGATAGCTCATCGTCAGGTTGATCTGCCGTCGGATATACTGTGAGTCACCTTCGGTAAAGAAGTTTTCGCCTTCGATGATGTAGCGGTTTCTGCGAGAATTGAAAATGTCATTAGCAGTCAAGATCAGGTTGCCTCGCTCACCTAGAATTCGCTTACTAGCGGAGAGATCCATAAAGAAAATCCCTTTTCGTACGCCTTGAGCAGTTTTTTGGCGTGCATCGTAGTTTGCCCGAACTTGGATATCCATTCCATTTTCCAGCGTGAAGCGAGAAGTCTGTCTCAGAAGCCAACTGTAAGTTTTTGCGCGAAAATTCGACTCAATATTACTTCCGTTGATATTTGCATGGAAGAAATTTAAGTTCAAATCCAGTTTCCACCACTCATTGATTTTGTAATCAGAGCTGAATTCCACCCCGAAAGACTTTTCACCTGTCAGATTAAAAGGTGCCGTCACCGAGAATCCATTGTCGTTGACAGTTCGGATACGCTCGATTTTATCAGTGGTATTTCGGAAATAGACCGTGGAGAAAAGTGTCCCCTTTTCGAAGTACTTGATATATCCCAGTTCGAAAGCATCCGTAAACTCCGGGTTGAGGTCAGGATTTCCACTGAAGAAATTTCGCTGATCAGAGAAAGTCACATAAGGACTCAAATCGTTGTAAACCGGTCGTCGAACTCTTCGGCTATAGCTCAATTGGAAGGCATTTTCCGAAGAAATAGTGTAAGTCAAATGCGCACTTGGAAAGAGATTGGTGTACCTCCTTGGATTGCGCTCATCGGTCTCAACCAAGATCGTTTCTACATCGGTATGCTCCACACGAACTCCGGTTTGATAGCTCCAATTCCCTGATTTGTTGCCCCAGATGCCGTAGGCTGCGAGGATATTTTCATTGTATAGAAAAATATTATCCAATCCGGGCAGAGGAATAAGTTCGCCACTTTCATTTGCCTCTGACACAAGGAAATCATTTTCCATATTCCGAAAACTGGTTCGCAAGCCCGTTTCAAATTTCCCATTGGCAGAAAAAGGCTTCACATAATCCAGCTGAATTAAATACTGATTTTCGTACTCGTCATTTAGGGAAGTTTGCAACAAATCTGAATTTGGAAGCGATTGCCGTGTGGGAGAGAAAGCAGATTCAGTAAACTTCTGATCTGAGCGCTCCCAGTAATTCAGGTAAGTGAAGGCGGTGGTGAGTTCATGGCCTTTTTGCTCAAAGCTGCGCTTGTAGCTCACAATTACCTCCGAGTTCGGTTCTGCTTCAGTTTCATCCTGCTGACGCAGCGCATAGCCGAGGTAATTATCAAAGCTATTTAAGTAGTCTTCATAGCGAATGTCCGTGATTCGTCTTGCATCGCTTCGTCTCCAGAGGTAGGAAGCGGTCAAGATGCTTTTCTCATTGAAGTAATAATCAAGCCCTCCACGGATAGTATTATTGAAGCTTTTGACTATTCCCGAATTAGTTTGACTCAGAATTGAAGTCGATCCATCGGCATTATATACTTCCTGGTAGAGTTCGGCTACGTTGGGGAGATGTCTTCTTGCGAGACTATAATTGATAAACCAGTTGATCCGATTCTTACGGTAATTGAGATTGGTGGATAAGCCGAGGTTTAGCGGTGTACCGGTAATAACTTCAAAGGAGCCATTAAAACCCTGATTGTTATCCTTTTTGAGAATAATATTGATGACACCGGCCATGCCTTCTGCCTCATATCGAGCGGAGGGATTGGTAATTACTTCCACTCGATCAACCATATTTGCCTGAAGTTGCCGGAGGCCTGCACCACCTTTGAAACTGACCAAGCCGGAAGGTTTGCCGTCGATCAGAATCCGGACGTTGCCGGAACCGCGAAGCCGGACATTTCCATCCGTATCCACAGACACGGAAGGAAGATTCATCAAAATATCCGAGGCTGTTGCTCCTGCATTTGCCAGATCTTTTCCGACGTTAAAGATTCGCTTGTCGAGCGAAAGCTCCATTAGCGTTTTCTCTCCTTGCACGGTTACTTCTGACAAATCTGTTGCTGCAGATTCAATGAAAATCTCTCCCAAGTTGAAATTTGGCTGCTGTGCAGAAAGCGAGAAGTTGCCTGTTTTTACTGATTCGAAGCCCATGAATTCAATCAATCCGTAATAGGTGCCGAAGGGTATTCGCACTTCGAATTCTCCTTTTTCGCCGGAGATGGCTCCATCAACCAGGGAGTCTTGCAGTGTGTAAATGGCAATACTGCCAAAAGGAATGGATTCCTTACTTGAATTATTCAGCAGTTTGCCACTGACTTTACCGGGCTTTTGGTTTTGCTGCGCAAAGCTAAAAGTCTGGATGAGCAAGAAAAGCCCTGATAGGAATACAAATCTTGAGAGGTAGGGTTTGGCAAAATTTTTCATGCCTGAGAAAATAGGTTTGAGGTAGCTGTAAATTGGCTGAAAGACAATCAAATAATCTCCCAAAGCTAACAGATGCCAAATAAGTAACTGTCCTGAAAGTGATCAGTGGTGAAGAGGAAGGATGGTTTTTTTGGGGGAGGAAAAGAAAAGATTGCTTGGAAAAATGAATGTGTTATTTCTCTGGGCGAATTTTCCCAGTCAAGAACCCGATGGTTAAATTTGGTGCTAGTGCCCAACTGAGATTTCGATACTTATCCTCCAGAATAGGAGAAGGGCCATCTCCACCAATAGTGCCTCCCTCTGATACTTTTACATCGTTGTGATTTACCCGAAAGCCCAATCCGATGTATTTATCAAATAGCACCCGCTTTCCTATAAATTTTTGCGAACCGATTTTTGCCATAGCGCCGGTGGAGAAATAGCGAATGTTTGCGGTTTTGTAGCTTATATTAGTCTCTCCATTGAAAAAGAAATTATTTTGGCGATCAAAGTCTTTGGCCAATACGAAGACTTCTGCTGCTACATAGCTACTTGGTAGATACCATTTGACTTCGGTACGAAAGCGGATAAATGAAAAATCTGAATTTTGATCCCTTCCGGCATTGGCTCCAAATACACCCGAGTTCAATCCAATTTCGCCCTGCCAACTCAAGCTGTCGTTTAGGAAATATTCGATTCCACCTTGGAGTACAACCGTCTCCAATTCTGCAAGAGCTAAGGGAGAATATTTGATCAATAAGCGATTGTCGAGACCTTGGTTTTTTTGAGCACTCACTAGGCCTGGAATTCCCAGAAAAATCAGGGTGAATAAGATGCAGCTAAAGTTGTTAATAGCTACTTCAAGTCAGGAATTCTATTTTTCTTTCCAATCCGGAAACCCATTTTCATTCCAAGAGAAAGGTGCTGAATATAATCCCAGCCAAGGTAGCGGTATCGTTCATTGAAGGGATTATTTTGTCCAGAAAAACTCGTTCCTTGTTGCCTATTGGACAATTCAATAACAGTCACTTCCCGGTAGCGAGAGCGTAATCCATATCCTGTAAAAAAGTCCAGAAGGATATTATTACTGATGAAAACCTGCCTCCCAAACTTAACAGCGGCACCATATACTTCAAAGTCGATGCGCGCTTGTTGATACCAAATCTGTTGTTGGAAAGGTGTAAAGGAATCATCATTACGGATCAAATCTTTCTGAACAAAGAAAAATTCGAACCCCCAATAAAATTCTTTCTGGTGAAATTTAATTTCAGTTTTACTTCGCCACAATGAAAAATCTTCGTTTCTGCGCCTTCCGGATGGGACTCCAAAGACTCCTCCGTTCAACCCAATCTCTGATTGAATGCTGACTTTCGGACTGAAAAAGTATTCCAGCCCACCCTGAAAGACCACGGTCTCTGGTTCGGATAAAGAAAGAGGAGAGAATTTGATCAATAAGCGGTTAGCTAGTTCTAAATTTTGCTGTGCAAAAGCCAAAGCGGATACATTAAAGAATAAAAGAGTGAGTACAACTTGGATGATTTGCCTTGGGCTCATTTGAAATATTTTCATCAATCCTGTTTCCCTGTTAAGATCCCGATTTTTACTCCTAGTGTAATGTGAGGTACTGAGTCCCATCCCTCAAAGTTATATCGGCTACTTCCAAAAAAGGTTTCTTCGAAATACTCACTACTCTGAAAGGCTGAAAGTTCAATCACGTCGATTTCACGATACCTGCCCCGAAACCCAAATCCCACAAATGAATCGAGCAAGATATTATCAGATATATAAGCCTGATGACCAAACTTCAAACCGGTACCAAATACTTGGAAATTAATTCGAGCAGTATTATACCAAGTGGCGACATTAGAGGCCGAATAGGAATCATCAGATCTAATGAAATCCTTCTGGACAATGAATAACTCAAATCCCAGGTAGAACTGTTTAACGTGAAATTTCAATTCATTTTTGCTTCTCCACAATGAAAAATCCTCATTTTTGCCACGCCCGGAAGGAAGGCCAAAGACTCCTACGTTGAATCCAATTTCAGATTGAATGCTGAATTTAGGACTGAAAAAATATTCTATACCCCCCTGAATCACAATAGTCTCGGGTTCAAGAAATGATAAAGGAGAGATTTTGACTAGCAAGGCATTATCCAATTCAGGTCGCTGTTGGGCAAAGCCATAAGTAAATACACCGGCTGAAAAGAGTAAAAAGAAAGACAATCGTAGCAGGGAAACAAAATACATAGTCTAATGTAACTAGATATACCTTTGGTTGCTTTTTTAAACACTAAAAAACTGTTATTTTTTTCTAAATAGGCTAGAAATTAGCTTACTGATAAAATCCAACCGCTCTATAGGCCCAAGTAGTGAGCCATGAATCATTTCTAAACTGTTCAGTCCGCTTGAGTTAGGTTGGTTGGGATAGATCAAAATAAAACTGTGGTTTTTCAGAAAATTACTGATCAATTCAGGGATGGCCTCCATTTTAGGGTGATAGGAATCTTCACCTTTTCGGCTTAGTACCATGATTAGATTGTCATCGGGTTTCAGTATAATATTTAGATTCCCCAATTCCCCCCAGTCTGGGAAAGCCCGAAATTCCAGTCGGATGGGATGATTTTTCAGGATATCGAGGATGTAAACTTGAGTGCTTTCTGAAAGGTAAAAGATCATTCGTGCACCGGTATTTCGTGCAATATTCCAGACTTTTACCAGCCAAAAAGGAAAGCCCAATTCATGCTCCGCTCCGGGAGGAATAAAAACCAAATGCCTTCGATGCGTCTCAAAAGGTTGATTAGGCTTGTAAATGTAAGTGGTGGTATTGCTTCGTCTGAGGAGGTTTTCGGTGAGATTTCCCAAGAAACTGTCACTCATTCCCTGCTTTTCGTGAAGTCCCAGAATCAGGTCAGTAATTTTGTTCTCATGAATTACGCTTGATATCCCATGCTCGATGCTCGTATCATAGCGAAGTAATTCATAAAGAAAGTGATCTGTGGCAGCAGCAGTCTCAGAAGCTTTGTTTAGCGTTTTTTGAGCCTTCATTTCAGCACCGGAATCCTGCAGATCCGGATTGATAATACTCAAGGCGTACATACTCGCCTGCTTTTTGGGCGATTGGATCAGGATGCTGAGATTGATCAATTCATCCGAAGTTTCCTGATTTCGAACTGGGATTAAGATTCGCTCTGGGATCTCGGAATTAGTGTTGCTATCGAGTGGCGATTCTGCCATTGCAATATTTTTTGCGCCTTTTTGAGCTTCGAGTGACGCGACCGTGCAAGTCACGAGGATCATCACGATAGTTCCATTCAATATGGTTTCCGAGAGCAGTCGGACCGGTTCACCTAATTCATCCGTCCCTAAAATCGTGTTGTAGCCGATCAACACTGCCGCTAAGGTAGCTGCAGCCTGGGCATTGCTTAGCCCGAAGATGATTCTCCGCTCGTCAACCGAAAAGTTGAAGGATTTCTGCGTGGCATATGCCGCCAACCATTTGGCTAGTATAGCAATTCCCGTCATTACAAATGCGACCCAGATCGTCTCCCATCCATTGATGAAAATCCGGAAATCTACCAACATCCCTACTCCGATCAGGAAGAAGGGAATAAAGATCGTATTGCCCACAAACTCCACTCGATTCATCAGCGGAGAGGTGTGAGGGATCAGGGAATTGATCGACAATCCTACTAAGAATGCACCGATGATGGCCTCTACTCCTGCAAGCTCAGCCATGGCTGCGCCTAAGAAAACCAGTACTAATACGAAAATGAATTGGGAGGAATTATCTGCATATTTTTTAAAAAACCAACGGCCAATTCGTGGAAAAATGAATACAACTATCGCAGCGAAAATAGTTAGGAAGGAGGTCAATTTGATCCAAAAGAGAAGATTAACTTCTCCTTTGGTAGTGCCGATGATAATAGCTAAAACCAAAAGCGCTAAGGTATCTGTGATCAGGGTGCCTCCAACGGTGATATTTACCGCTCGATTCTTTGCGATCCCTAATTTAGAGATCAGCGGATAGGCGATCAGCGTATGCGAGGCAAACATACTTGCCAGCAAAACGGATGAAATCAAGGTCATCTCGAGCAAGTACAAGCCTGCCAAAATTCCAAGGAACATGGGGATCAGAAAAGTGAACATTCCGAATACCAGGCTTTTTTTACTATTCTTTTTGAAGTCCTGCAAGTCAATCTCCAATCCTGCCAAAAACATGATGTAGAGCAGGCCGGCCGTGCCCGAAAGGATAATTCCACTGTCTCGCTCGATTAGTCCAAGACCATTTGGCCCCACTAGCGCGCCAGCGACGATCAAGCCTAAAAGTGGAGGAATTTTCAATCGGTTCAAAAAAATAGGAGCGAGTAGAATGATAACTAAAATCAACAGGAATTTGACCACCGGATTGGAAATCGGGAGATCAAAACTTGTCAATTCAAAAAGGAGTGTCATCAGCTTATCCGGTTAAGAAATTTCCTTGCTTACCAGATATCCAGTATAAGCTAAATATACACATAGAAGGATCAGCGACTGCCATCTTTCCAGCTGATGTTTTTTGCCAATATACATCGCCATAAACAGGAATACAGTTCCACCAAGTAGCATGTAAATATCTGTATCAAAGGAATCATTGTAATCTAGGGGTCGGATCAAACCACTGATTCCTATGATTAGGAGCAGGTTGAAAATATTGGATCCTACAATATTACCGATGGCGATGTCAGCATTCTTTCGCATTGCTGCCACCACAGAGGTCGCTAACTCAGGCAGGGAAGTCCCCGCTGCAATGATCGTGAGGCCAATTATTTTTTCACTGACACCTAATGACTGAGCCATTGCGACGGCGTTATCTACTACCAATTTTCCTCCACCAACTAAGCCAGCTAAGCCAATTCCGATCAAAATCCAGATTTTAAGCGTTGAATAAGTCTTGTTTTCTACAATTTCAGCAGTTGGATCTGATTTGAGTTGTGTAGCCACGTAGTATAAGAAGCCAAAGAAAAATGCGAACAAAATCGCCGCATCCAAACGCGAGATTTCGCTGGTTTCGTCAAAAAAGTAATTATTTGCCAAGAGCAATAAACCAACTGCTGCCAAAAAAGAAAAGGGGATTTCTTTCCATACGGTGCTCGATTGGACTACTAAAGGTGTGATTATTCCTGCGATACCGAGAATTATAAAAAGGTTGAAGTTATTAGAGCCAATGATATTGCCATACACGATGTCTGGGAAATTTCCCTGAGCAGCGACGGCATTGACCACCAACTCAGGTGCAGAGGTGCCAAAGGCAACTATTGTCAAACCGATGGCCAAATCGGAGACATTATACTTTTTGGCTAATACGGAAGCTCCGTCAACCAGCCAATCTGCACCTTTTACTAAAAGGGCTAATCCAATAAGTAATAAAACGATCTGAAGAGTCATTGACTTTAATAATTTGGGATTAAAATTAGACTGAAAAAAACATTCATTTTTTAAGGTATTGATAATTATTTTTTCTGAAAACTAATTGGGCTTTCAAGTATAAAGTTGAGGTGTCACTATATTTTTGAGAACTGTTTACTTTCGCAGCCTATAATCACTTTATTTTTATGAAAAAGCGCCTCTTTTTTTGCTTAGTAGTAGTGCTGATAGTCAATTAAATAAGTCTCTCACAGATGATTATACCTGAGCGTATCAAGGAAAAAATGACTTACTCTGTTTTAGATTTTGCACCATGGACAGGGGTAACATATAAGTGATCCGGTGATGACCTATGACCCTCCCTTGACTTATAAAATCGCAATTGACATCTGTGGCACGTTCAAAGACTCCACGAAAATGTATGAGTCAGTCACTGAAATAGCTCGGACCTACAATCTCTTTATCGCCAATGGGGTGCCTGCAGACAAGATTAAAATTGCGGCGATCGTATACGAGGATATACCCAGAGCAGTACTAAGTGATGCAGCTTTTTATGATGAATATGGAATCGATAACCTGAATATTTTGGCTCTCCATGAGTTGAAAAAAGTGGGAGTGGAGTTCTATTTATGTGGACAAAGCATGGCTTTCCTTCAGCTTGCTCAGGAAGATATTACCCCAGAAGTGAAAGTTGCTATTTCTGCAAAAACTACCTTTGTAGCTTTGGATCAAATGGGCTACACATATATGGATGTGAGTGGCAATTAGGAAAGAATCGAGATTTTAGAGCCAAGAATCAAGGGCCCAGAACTAAGACCCAATAATTATGATTAGAAATCAATTGCGAGCGGATGGAAACAAAATTCTAGCGGCAGAATCTTATAATTACAAGAAAACAAATTGATGTTCAGCAGAAAGAGCTAGGGAAATATTTACAAAAAAAAGCTAATAGAATTATACTTTCGATCTTATATTTCCAGTACTCCCTGCTACTTAGAAGGGGAGAAAGGGTTTATTTTTCGGTTTTGATACCCATGATAGGCTACAGCAATCAAGATAATGCCAGCACCGGTAAGAGCTGCTGTTTTAATATCTGGATAACTATTCCAATGTCTGACTGCTATTGCCACTAATGCCCAGATACCCACAATTGAAAACTCTCTTAGGTTACGGGTCCAAATCATAAACAAATTAATCAGGGTAGCTACGCTTATCATAATGATGACCCATGTGAACTCACTAAATGGTCCCATCAATTCAATTTTCGTAAGATAAGCCGAGACGTTTGTAATAGTAGCTACGGCAATCCAACCACTATAAATAGCAATAGGCCACCAAACCCCGAAAATGATCTTAGCTGGAGCATCCCATCTTTCCATATTTAGGTTGAGGATCAAAATAATCAGAGTAGTCATGATCATAAACATGACAATGACGCTAGAGCCAGTATGATTCATCAGCCAAAACCAAAGCCACGCACTGTTAAGAATATTAGTTATGATCAGATAGGGGCCTATCTGAGAAAGAAAACTTGAGTCTTTATCAGGACTAAATGCTCTCCTGATAAAAAAAATAGCTTGCGCAGCTAATGCTAAATAAATAATCCCCCAAATCGAAAAAGCATAACTAGCTGGAGTGAAAAGGGTTTGATATTCATTGCTTAGCGAGCTTACAGTATTTCCATTGATACCATTGACATTAATCCAGTAATTCCAAAATATCACTGCTATCAAAACGATGGCATTGAGAATTGCATAAATTTTATGCGATTTTTTCATTCTTTTGATCAACAAGTGGTTTCAAATTTTGAAGTAAGGTCGGAATTAATTCGCTGACAGTAGGATGCGTCTGTACTGAATTCATCAAAGTTTTATAACTCATTTCACCATAGATAGCTGTGATGAATGTGCTGATTATTTCATCTCCACCTGTTCCAAATACACAGGCTCCTATAATCTTCTCTGATTCAGCATCCACCAGAACCTCCATTTTTCCATTAGTTTCCCCTTTTTCTTTGGCACGAGAGATATCTGACATAGCCATCTGAGCATACAAGACTTTCTTTCCACTCTCTTTTGCTTGATTTTTTGTCATCCCTGCCCGACCTAATGGAGGATCTATGTAAATGGCGTAATTGAGTGTCCGATGAGCTAAGGTCTTGGTTCCATCTCCCAATAATTGGTTCTTGACGATTTCAAAATCATCATAAGAAGTATGTGTAAAAGCTCCTTGCCCATTGCAATCGCCTAAAGCAAAAATCCCTGGTACATTAGTTTCTAATCTCGAATTCACCTTAATGTATCCTTTCTCATCCACCTCCAAATCAGCGTGCTCAGGACAGATCAGATCAGTGTTTGATTTTCTACCGGTGGCCAGAAGTAGGTGCGTGCCAGTAACTGATTGCGGGTTTAGTTCATCACCGAATGTGATTTTGATTTTACCTGACTTTTTCTGTTTTACCTTTGCTTTCTTTGCGGAGCAGTAGACTTTTATTCCCTCTTCCTCTAAAATTTTTTGTACCAAAGATGATGTGTCTTCGTCCTCTCTTGAAATCAAAAAATCTCCAATTTCTATCACAGTAACCTTAGAACCAAATCGGTGAAAGATCTGTGAAAACTCCAAACTAATATAGCCACCTCCCAGAATGATCAATTCTTCGGGGACTTTTTCAAGTTTCAGAATGGATTCATTGGTAAGGTAATCCACAGATTCAAATTCCTCTGGGACCACAGGCCTAGCACCCACATTTATGAAAATCTTTTCAGCTTGAATAATTCTTTCACCTATTTTTACCGTTTTCGTATCGACAAATTCTGCATTGCCTTTAATACAGGTAATTTGTTCATGATCATTCAGTGATTTCGCTATACCATTCCTAGATTTCTGGACCAGATTATCCTTCCTGTTTTTGACGGCTTTCAAATCTATTGTGGGCGAATTGGGGATTTCGATTCCCAACTCAGACGCATTCTGGATTTCCCACATCCGCCTGGCACTGGCCACATACGTCTTGGTTGGCGTGCAGCCAGTGTTTACGCAAGTACCTCCAAAATCTCCTTTTTCGATGATTGCCACTTTCCATTTTTCGTTGGCTAGCGCAAAAGCAAGGGGTGTTCCTGCTTGACCGGAGCCTATGATTATTGCGTCAAAAATTTCTA
>Ga0209390_10004469_pt1 | contig 20974 bp, 21 predicted proteins | sample BON01_FD_187212 | JGI IMG/M metagenome (GOLD analysis project Ga0209390, IMG submission 187212) | Freshwater microbial communities from Lake Bonney liftoff mats and glacier meltwater in Antarctica - BON-01 (SPAdes) (version 2) | ecosystem: Environmental > Aquatic > Freshwater > Ice > Glacier... | reverse complement strand
GCCAGCAACACCACGTCGGGCGGGAACCGGAAGCCCGCAAACGACGGAGAAGTAGAGCGGCGACAGCGACGACGAATCACTCAAGCACGCTACGACCCGCACCCAACCTGCCAACGCAACAGTGCCGGCCGAGCAGCATCCGATCGCGTCCGCGTTCGTTGAGACGCTCGGAGCCGGTGAGCAACAGTTTGCGGATCTTGTAGAGCGGGTCGTCCTTGCGGCCCCGATGACCGAGCGTCTGGTTCTGCACCCGGCGCCGAACAGCGTTGCAGCAGCGATTGGCGACGCGCACCACATGAAACGGGTCAGCAACGCGGATGGCGTGATCGAGGTGCGGCGACAGCCCAGCCCGGAACGACTGGGCCAAATCTGTTGCGACGACCTCGATGCCGGCGAGCCAGGCCGGATCCGCGTTCGCTGTCCATTTGCGCAGGTCAGCAGCTGCGTTGCCCTCGACCATGTCGATCAAACGACGAGCTTCGAGGTCGACGAGGCCGGTCGCGTAGATCGTGTGATGATGCCGGTTCGCGCGCAAGAACGACGTCTCATCCACCCCGAGCTGGCGCACCGCTCCGACTCGATTCGGGTCGTCGACGAGTGGGGTGCCGTGCTCGACAACTGCGTTCATGACCGTCTCCCAACACACCCCGAACTCGTCCGCGACCTGCGACACCGGACGCGCCAACTCACCCACACGGCGACACGCCTCGGCACCAGTCCGCCGCGTCAGCACGACCTGAGCGTCCAAGAACCCGAGCGGTTCGGTCCACGTCCGAGCTACACACAGCACCTCGCGGCATCGCCACCGGCGCTTCCAAATTCTGAGTCGGGTTGGCCGGCCGAAGCACTCCAGATCGCGGACATCGACCCACATCCGATCCTGGCTTTCGGCGCGGCACCCGCACCGCTCGCACCACGATCGGGGCTCGGTCGTTTCGACCTCGATCGTCACCTCACCATCGGCCTCGCACACGTTTGTGACGCGTACGCCATCGATTCCAAGCATGGCCTCAGCCAGCCCACTACCGTCTCCCATCGCAGGGATCTCCTCGCCGTTGAAGTCGTAGAACAACTCCAACGATGGCGGGATCCCTGCACCCACCGGGGGACCCTCACCCCAAGCTCGCTCCCCACTTCAACGAGAAGAGCCCCGTTACTCATCACCGCGGCACGACCAAGGCGGCACAGTGTCGGGGACCGCTGGTTCGCAGATGAGACCTACGTCAAAGTCGCCGGAGTCTGGCAATACGTCTACCGCGCTGTCGACCAACACGGCCAGGTGATCGACGTGTACGTGTCGCAACGACGCGACATCGCGTCGGCGACAACGTTCTTCACCACAATGCTGCAGGCTCATGGCCGCCCACAAGACGCCACCACCGATCTGGCTGCACCGTTGCTGCGCGTTGTCGATGAGTTGTTCCCGGATGCGTTTCATGACACCGCCCGGTACGCGAACAATCGGATCGAGAACGACCACGGCCGCCTCAAAGCACGACTGAAACCACTGCGCGGGTTGCGAACGGATCGGACGGCGTCAAACGTGATCCGCGGCCATGCCTTTGTTCAGAACCTGCGCCGCGGGCACGACGAACTCGGTGTTGACGCCAGCAGCGAACGTCTGCGTCTCGCAGCAGCTTTCGGAGAACTTGCCCAAGCGATCTGACCGAAACCCCTCCACAAACCGGGCGAACCACACCCCGAGATCGACCAACGCAACAGTGCCGTTTGACCTGCTCGGCACGTTCTACTTTTCGCGCCCGCGCCGTGATTAGGGCGTAATCTCAAAGCCTTCGAGGACCATGGCGAGCAGCGAGTAGTAGCCGACGACGACCACGAGTTCGATAACCAATGCCTCGCCGAGCTGGACGACCAAGGCCTCGTAGGTTTTGGCACACAACCGCTTGGTCGTGTGTAGCTCGTTCACAGCCCGATACACCAAATCTTGGTCGGATCCGCTCACGAGATCGGGCAGCTGTCCGCTTCCGATGGCGATTACAACTTCCGCATCGATACCGGAATGCTCAGCGATTGGTCCGTGTGTGATCAGCTCAAACTTGCAATTCCAATGACCCGCAGTAGCGAGGATCGCAAGTTCGCGCAGGTCATCGGGTAGCGAGCCGTTAAAACGAATCGCAGCACCCAGCTGTTGCACCGCTTCACCGATCTTCGGCGACCGCAACAGGGGATCAAACGGACCGCGCAAGGAACCGTGTTCGTCGGTGAGATCCGAACGCGGACCCGCCAGGATTGCCTGGTACAGCGTCCGAGCCTCTTGATCCATGGCATCTGGTCGAAGCGGTTTGAGACGTGTCATAGGCAAGTTTGTCAGACAACTGCAGGAATCACTTCAGTTGCCAGGCGTTCACCCGAGTCGGCAAGCGATCTACGTCGAGGCTGCCGTCGGGCTCGCCGTTCGAGCCGACGTCGACCAAGCAGGGCGCTGTTGCGTTGGTGGATCGGGTGCTCGTTGATGCGACCGGGTCGAGACGAATCGTCGTAGCTCTTCGTTGTCGGTTTCGTTTGTCTGGTACCCAACGCTTCACACCGTTACTCATCACCGCGGCACGACCAAGGCGGCACAGTGTCTGATGAGTTGTTCCCGGATGCCTTTCATGACACCGCCCGCTACGCGAACAATCGGATCGAGAACGACCACGGCCGCCTCAAAGCACGACTGAAACCAATGCGCGGGTTGCGAACGGATCGGACGGCGTCAAACGTGATCCGCGGCCATGCCTTTGTTCAGAACCTGCCCAAGCGATCTGACCGAAACCCCTCCACAAACCGGACGAACCACACCCCCAGATCGACCAACGCAACAGTGCCGTTTGAGCTGGGCGACCGGGCGCCATGAGCCCCGGAGTCTGGAGCTTTGGCGCCCTCCGAGGAACGAGCGAGACTGGGGAACGCTGGTGAGCCGTTGAATCATGTATTGGTGTGCCCAGCGAGGCTGAGCAACCGACGCACGTGATCGACGCGAGTCTCGCCGGTGTCCCCTTGCGGGATGACGTTGAGAATGGTGACCCCGGCGGCTCGATAGGCGGCCAGTCGTTTCGCCACGGTCGCCTCGTCACCGATCAACGCCGTCGAACAAGCGAACTCGTCGGGCACGAGCTCGATGGCTTCGGAGCGTTCACCGGCGAGGTAGAGGTCCTGGATTCGTTCTCCGACATCACCAAAGCCGTATCGAGTGGCAAGGCGCAGGTAGAAGTTCGTTTCCTTTGTTCCCATGCCACCGATGTAATGAGCGAGCCCGGCCCGGTGCGTGAGCATGGCCGCCTCGGTGCCAACGTCGATGGCCAGCGGTGCCGTCACACTGACCTGTAGCTCACCAAGATCCGCCGAACGCATCGACGAGCCGAGAGCGAGGGGCTCTGCCCAGATGTCACGGGCACGTTCAGGCCAGAAGAAGACGGGCATCCAACCATCGGCGATCTCGCCGGCCATGGCGACGTTGCGGTCACCGACGGCGGCGACGTAGATCGGAATCGGCCGGTCTGGCCGATGTATCAACTTCAGCCCGCGGTACGGCGCCGCACCGTTCGCAGACCGACCCGACGCAAGCCGCTCACCCGCCCAGAGCGCTCGGCATTGTTCAATGACGAGACGCGTGTGCGCCACGGGCGCCCCAAAGTCGCGATCGTGCAATCCTTCGATGACCGCTGGACCAGACGAACCCAAGCACAGCAAGGCCCGTCCATTGCTGACCGCGTCGAGGCCCGCAGCCGTCATAGCAATCAGTGCCGCCGAGCGAGTCTGTACGGCCAGGACCGCCGGGCCGAGACGGATGGTACTGGTTCGAGCCGCCAGGGCACCCAGTGCGGTCGGTGAGTCGTAGCCGTACGACTCACCCAGCCAGGCGACATTGAGACCCGCCCCTTCATAGGCGACGATGTCGTCGAGAACGGACGGGAAGTCTGTGCTCGACCCGTAGTGAACACCGATCTGCATGGTCATCGTGAAGCTCCTTTCGTGAAGTGTCCCGAGTGACGCAGCTTCGACATCGCCCCGGTTCGGATCGATGCTGGTTGGGGACGGTGTTGGGATCTGCCTATGTGACTCTGCAATGGCTGTCCGGCACGACCACTGGATTCTTCTGGAGGCTGACGCTGATCAAGCCGATCAACACGGCACCGGCACCCATTGAGCACCCAGCAGCCAACCATGCGTACCTGAAACCGACCGAATCAGCGATCCTGCCGAAGCTCATCGGTCCGATCACCGAACCGCACGCCGCACCAGCCTGCGTGATCGAAGTGGCGAACCCAGGCGCCGACGGATTGAGTTTGACCACCGACAATACGAAGACCGCGGGCCAACCCCACCCGAAGCAAAAGGCACCGACAGCCCCGATCGTATACAGGCTCGGACGGCCGGTAGCCAGTAGGGCGAATCCGGCAACTCCAGCGAGCATCATGAAGCCGACGAGTCGCAAATGGTCAGTTTGCTGGCTGTCGACCCGGAAGCCGCTGGTGACCCGGGCTGCGATGCTTGCAAGGCTGGCAACGGCCAGCACGATTCCAGCCGCGCCCTCCGCAATGCCTATCTCCACCGCTCCACTGACCATGAAGATGCCGAGCGTGACGGCTCCCGATGACCCCAGACCTGCGCCGACGCCCATCGCCACGAGCATGCCGGTCGAACACTCGGTACGCCGACCTTGGGTCCTGACAAGTTTGGCACTTGGGCCTCTGACCAGAGCCAAGGAACCAGCCGAGAGAACAGCACCGGCAGCAAACGCGTACCGCCATCCGATGGTGAGACCGATGGTTGGTACCGCAAGACCACCAATCAGAGCAGCCATGGGAACCGATGACTGTTTGATGCCAAAGGCTCGACCCTGGTCGGCGACCGACACATTGACCGCAAGATGCAGGTTCGTCGATGGTTGAGCGAGCGCGTTGGCGATTCCCCCGATCACGAGCAGCGCAGCGAAGGCCCACCAGGTGGCAGCTATCGCAGCAAGAAGGAGTAGGAGCACAGCATCGAGGATGAGGGCAAAGCGCATGGCCAGTACGCTGCCCAGAACTTCTGCTGCCCAGCCGGCGCCGACAGCGAAGCAGACGCCTGAGGCGTAGTAGACCGAACTCAGCAGACCGAACTGCGCCAACTCGATTCCGAGGTCAGACCGCAGTTGGACCCCAAGTGCCCCCACGAGGAACATGGGCAGGGTCGCACACGTCGATACTGCGGCGACAGCAACCACCTGCGAGCGGAGAATATTGGTGGTCACCGTAGGTGCTCGGCTACAAATGTCGGGGACGAACGTTGAACGGCATATCAGCATCGACTCGCACCTCGCGCGGAAGACCGAGCACCCGCTCGCCGAGGATGTTGCGCTGGATCTCGTCGGTACCGCCACGTATCGACAGCGACGGCGCGGTGAGAAACAACGTCACCCACGCCCCGTCGCCTAACAATCCGCTCGGCCCTTCGAGATCCAGAGCAAGAGTTGCCAACTCCTTGAAACCCGCAACGTTTCGCAACTTGGATCCCGACCCTGCTGCGCCGGGGTCGGACCCACCTGCGCGGGCTGCGTCAGCCCGCAACGCTGTCAACTCAGCTACTCGTTGGTTGGCCCATGCCCGGGCCAGGCGCTGGCGCATCACTGAGCCATATCCGGGGTGCGTCTCTGCGAGGCGCACCACGTCGTCTGGCGTGAATCCTCCAATTGATCGATCGCCGGCACCCCGCTCGTGAGAGAGCGTCTTCATCGCTACTCGCCAGCCGTCTCCGCGACCACCGATGCGTTGCGTATCGGGAACCCACACATTCTCGAGGAAGACCTCGTTGAAGTGCAGGTCTCCGTTGATCTGCTGAAGTGGTCGCAGGTCGACACCTGGCGCCTCCATGTCAACAACGAATGCCGTGATTCCCCTATGTTTCGGCTGATCAGGGTCGGTGCGGGCCAAGGCGAGGCCCCATCTGCTGTAGTGCGCGCGACTGGTCCAGACCTTCTGGCCTGTCAGACGCCAGCCGTCGCCGTCTTCCTCAGCTCGACATGTCAGCCCGGCGAGGTCAGAACCAGCATCAGGCTCCGAGAACATCTGGCACCAGATCTCTTTCCCGGTCCGGATCGCTGCCAGCCACCGATCCTGCTGCTCGGGGGTGCCGAACTCGTGAATCACCGGCCCGGCCATTCCCAAGCCGATACTGAACGGATACAGGTCGGGAACCTCAAAGGGCTGCAGCTCAGCTGCCAGCACTGATAGCTCATCGCGGTTGAGCCCTGCCCCGCCGTATTGCACTGGCCACGATGGCGCAGCCAAACCAGCGCTGTCCATCGCGGACAGATACGTTCGGCCGGCTTCGATCGCCTCAGCCCCGTCGCCTGCCCCCATTCCTCTAACCGGCAGAGGCCCATTGCGCTTCTTCAACCGATCGTCAAGCATCTCGGCAACCCGCTGTCGAAACGAACTCTGCGTTGTTTCTGGGGAACTCATCGTGCCTCCCATCGCGGCTCGCGCTTCTCGGCAAAAGCAGCCACGCCCTCTGAGCGATCCCAGCTTCCGTAGGGGTCCGGCTGTACATCGGTCCGAAGTGCGGCAGCCAGTGGAAGCTCGCGGGTTCGATTGATCACCGCTTTGTAACGCCGGACGGTCAGCGGGGCACGCTTGACCAGTTCGCCCATCATGTCGGTCGCGAGTTCGCCCAGATCGTCGAGCGGCACGACGCGATTGACCAATCCGATTTCTGCTGCCCTGGACGCTGGGATTGACTCGCCGAAGTACAGCATCTCGAAGGCGAGCGCTGCCGGGATCAACCGCGGCAGAAGTGCGGATCCGAATGCCGCACCCATGCCGCGCTTCGACTCTGGCATCCCGATCACTGCGTTGTTGGAGGCGATCCGGAGGTCGCAGGCGAGGGCAATCTCGCAGCCGCCGCCGACCGCCAGCCCGTTGAGCACAGCCATGGTCGGCTTCATGCAGTCGTAGACGGTTTCGAACACGTTGCGCATCGACCCGGTCATCGGCCTTCGCATGGCCGTTCCGCTCTGATCGGCCTCGCTCACTTCTTTGAGATCAACGCCAGCGGAGAAGGCTCGACTGCCAGCTGCCGAAAGAATGACCCCCCAGACATCGCTACTGCTGCTGTATCCATCGATGGTCTCGATGATGTCCTTCTGGACTGCCTTACTCAGGGCATTGAGGCGCTCCTGACGGTCGATGACGAGGTACCCCACTTTGTCAATGATGCCGACGTGTAGACCTGACGAGAGGTGAGTCATGTCGGTCAGATGGGACCAGGGTGCTCCGAGACTCATGACACCACCTGACCCGAAGCAATGGTCGGCCAAAGACCTTGATCGCCACCAGCGATCAGGTCGCGACCCAGTTCCTCGGCCCAGGATCGGCCACTGCCCCACTCGTCCGTCCAGGCCCAAGCCCGCCGCGTACGGAGATGCAGGTCGTGCTCTTTGGTCATGCCGATGGCACCAAAGACCTGGTGCACGCGACCGGTGACGATGTTGGTCGCGTCGTGACCAACCGACTTGGCAATAGCGACCTTGTGATCGGGGTCAGACTCGTCTGCCATCATGGCTGCGGCCGCGATCCAAGCTGCCAGTCCGGCGCACGCTGCCCACTCCGACGCCAGCACCAAGTGGTGCTGAATAGCTTGGAAGCGGCTGAGCGTTTGCCCGAATTGTTCGCGTTCGCGTGCATACGAAGTGGCCATCTCGGCACTGCGTTCCAGAGCACCAGCGACGAGCAACGACCGGCTGAGGGCAGCCCACCGTCTCGTGTTTCTGGCGGTGCCGGGTGGAACTTCGACGACTGAAGCGGTGTCCAATTCCAGCGACAAGGAGACCACGTCTCTTGGCTCACCAGCCAGGTTGTTGGCGCCTTGGACATCGAATGCTGGTGCAGCGCTCACGGCATGCTCGGTCCCCCGCTCGTCGACGTGCACGAGAACGAGTCGATCGGCAGAGGAGGCCCACGGAACGCGATGCAAGCGGCCTGTCAATAGCCATCCCTCACCGCGACGGGTCAACGAGACGGTGTCGTCAGGATGAGGCACAGGGACGGTGAGTGGTCCCTCGGGACATGGGAGTCCGGCCGACGCCAGGATGCGGCCTCCGATCATGCCCGTCTCGGCAAGCGGGAGCGGAACCGCGTGGCGGCCGGCGAGTTGCAGAATGGTCGCCGAGTCCAACACGGTGCCGTTGTCACTTCCAGCGCCAACTCCGACGTGCGGAAGTCCGGCAGCTGCGACGTCTGCCCACAGGTCGGCGCTCCATCCCGTCGACTCCGCTTGGCGAACAGTCGAGGGATCACACCGATCGCTGAAGAGCCGCTCGACGGTCTCGGCCAGCAACGGCTCGCCAGCAAACACTCGCGACGGCGGGTTCAGTTCGCTTGTCATCACTTCAGTCCTTTGAATGCGACGGATCGGAGAATCTCGTTTGTCCCGCCCCGCAGAGTGAACGACGGCGCGGTCAATGTGGCCCTTGCGAGCAGGCTCGCGAAGAGATCGCGATGGTCGTCAACGCTGACCGGCTCGTCGATCAGGTCGCGCAAGACAGCGACGGTCTCTTGCTCGAAGGTGGTGCCGAGATCTTTGACCATCGCCGCCTGCACGGCAGGTGCTTCACCATCGTCAATTGCCACCGCCACTCCAAGCGAAGCCTGACGGAGGGTGGCCATTCGAGCGACCAGACGCCCGAACGCGGCTGCGTGCTCGGCGACCAGTTCCGGTCGATGGGACAGGGCCTGCTGCAACAGTTGAAACACACTCATGTAGCGGTCCGGTCCGGCTCGCTCGTAGGCCAGCTCGGATGTCACCTGCGTCCAACCATGACCGACCTCGCCGACAACGAGTTCATCTGGAACGAAGACGTCCTCGAGAACCACTTCGTTGAAGTGATGGGAGCCATCGAGGAAGGGAATCGGGTTGATGGTGATGCCCGAAGATCCAAGGTCGACGATCATTTGGCTGAGGCCATGGTGACGGTCGTCTTCACTCGCCGAGGTTCGGCAAAGGATGATGAAGTAGTGGTTGATGTGTGCTCCGCTGGTCCAAACTTTGGTTCCGTTGACGATCCAGCCCCCGTCGCCTCGTTCGGCCCTTGTTCGTACCGCAGCGAGATCTGACCCTGCGTCTGGTTCGCTCATGCCGATGGAGAACCAGCATTTTCCCGCTGCGATCTCGGGGAGGAAGCGTTGGCGCTGGTCCTCGGTTCCGAACCGAAGGATCAGTGGACCGGTCTGTCGGTCGGCAATCCAGTGCGCCCCGATTGGCGCGCCAGCGCTCAGCAACTCCTCGACGACGACGAAGCGGTCGACAGCTCCCCGGTCGTGGCCGCCGTAGCGGCTTGGGAGCGCCATGCCCACCCATCCTCGGGCTGCCAACGCGGCGGAGAACGCAGGGTCATGGTCGGCCGACATCCCCAGACCAGGACTGTGGTCGGCGGGAAGCTCAGATTTGAGGAACTCCCTGACCTCACGTCGTAGCCGATCCTCGTCGGCTCGGATGGCATTAGGTGTGAAGATCATTGGTCGTCTCCTTCGAATGGTTGGGATCAATTTCCACGGCGACGACCCCGTCGGCAATGAGGGCATCCACCGCCTCTGTTGCGAAACCGATCTCGGTCAGAATCTGTCGAACATGCCCGCCAAAGGCCGGCGATGGTCGATCGGCAGCGAATGGTGTGGCGCTGAGCTGAATTGGTACGCCAAGGACACGCACCTGACCCAAGGTCGGATGCTCGTTCTGGACAACAAGACCCTCCTCCAGCACGTGCGGGTCGAACGGCATCTCCTCGATGTGGCGTACTCGACCCACCGGGACACCAGCCGCCTGCAGGGTCTCCACCCAGTCGTCGATCGTTCGACCCGCGAAGATCGCATCCAGGGGGTAGTCGGTGAGCTCGCCGGTCTCTCCCTCCGCAACGATTTTGAGGAGTGCACGCCGAGTGGCCGGACTGCCGGCGCCTACTGCGAGGTGGCCATCGAGTGCGGCAAAAACCTTGTAGTGCGCCCGATGCGTAGAGACATCCGGACGATTGGCCGATCTCGCCGCTTCGATTTCCGCCACGGACGCGTTCGAGCGCCGCAGCTCGGGAAGTGTTTCGTGGACGAAGGTCGTCCGCCATTCATCATGTTCCTCGAGATGAAAAAGGGAGTTGTTCTGCAGCGTCAGAGCACCTCCTAGAAGCGACACGGCGACCTCTTGGCCTTGACCGGTTCGCTCTCGCGAGTAGAGGGCGGAGGCAATTCCACCAAACAGCAGAAGCGACGACGCGTAGTCCGCCGCTTGGACTTCGCTGTGCAGCGGGACCTGGTCTCGTTCAGCCGCCAGCGCGGTCAACAATCCGCTTTGCGCCTGGGCAACGACGTCCATCCCAGCCAAGCCAGCGTCCGGGCCGCGCCGACCGAATCCGGTGACCGACCCGTAGATCACATCCTCTCGAATTGCTCGCACTGACTGATAGTCGAGACCGTGACGTTCCGCTGCTCGAGGGCTCAGATTCGCCAGGACAACATCTGCCGAGGCGATCAGTGCAGCAAGTATTTCTCGGCCCTCTTGCTTCGCGAAATCGAGAGGCAGGCTTTCCTTTCCTCGATTCTTGATGAGGAACTGTCTGCTCTCTCCTGGCGCCACGGGGTGTGCGCTCCGATATGGATCTCCGTCGATGGGCTCCACCTTGATGACGCGGGCGCCACCGTCGGCCAGCAACTGGCCACAGAATGGAACCGAGACAAAGCGGCCGATTTCCAGGACCGTGATATCGGTGAACGCGCCGGCCATTTGAGTCATCCTCTTGAATCGATCTCGAGCGGGTGATGGCAGAGGGCCTCACCCGATTTGGTCTGCACAGCAGGTGGTCTTGTCGTTCCGCAGATCTCCGTCGCTGCAGGGCATCGTGGATGAAACACGCAGCCGGACGGCGGGGACGCAGGATCTGGAATCTCGCCCTGCAGGATGATTCGTCCTGCCCTGAGCGCCTTGTGATGAGTCGGTATCGCCGAAAGCAGTGCGCCGGTGTACTGATGACGAGGTGAGCGGAAGACCTCCTCGACCGTGCCGGTTTCGACGATGCGACCCAAATACATGACAGCGACTCGCTCAGCGAACTGTTCGATCATCGAAAGGTCGTGCCCGATGAAGAGGTAGGAGACACCCAGCTGTTCTTGGAGATCTCGCAGGAGCGTCAGGATCTGATTTCGAATCGAAACGTCCAGAGCGCTCACCGCTTCGTCACAGATAATGAGCTTTGGGTTCACTGCCAGTGCGCGAGCAATGGCGATCCGCTGGCGTTGTCCTCCCGAGAACTCATGCGGGTATCGAGTCGCCGCGTTTGCCGGCAAACGCACAAGTTCGAGGAGTTCGCCTACCTTGTCGCTGCGCGCTGCTGAGGACAGTTTCTCGAAATTGTCGAGCGGCTCAGCGATGAGATCGGCCACCGTCATCATCGGATCGAGCGACGAGTAGGGATCCTGGAATACGACTTGGAGGTGCCTCCGCACCTCCCGCATTTCGCGCGATGAATTCTTCAGCAGATCGGAACCCTCAAACATGACGCTTCCCGCTGACGGATTCACCAATCCGAGGATCGCCTGAGCAGTGGTCGACTTGCCAGAGCCGGACTCTCCGACGACAGCCAAGGTTTCTCCGTGTCCGATAGAGAAAGATGCGTCTTGAACGGCGCGAATGATCCGCTTCCGTCGGCCTCGCCCGACCACGAATTGGACGGAAAGATTGTCGACCTCGAGCAGCGGTGCGGTCACGACCCGACCCCCTGCAAGCTCAATTCCGAGTTGAGCAGGCAGCGACTCTGTCGATCCCCGATCGTCAGCAGTTCGGGTTGGGAGGTCTCGCAGATTGGCAACGCGTGAGGGCAGCGTGGCTGGAATCGACATCCTGGCGGTAGCGCCGCTGGATCAGGGGGGTTCCCCGGGATGAAGCCCAGTTCACGGTTGCCGGCGCCGAGTTTCGGGAGCGACTGCAAGAGTCCTTCGGTGTAGGGGTGTGTGGGACGGTCGAACACCCGATCGACGTCGCCCGTTTCCACAACCTGTCCCGAGTACATGACAACGAGGTCGCTGCAGAGCTCCGACACGACGCCGAGGTCGTGCGTGATGAACAGCAGAGCCATATCTCGCTCGTCCGACAGCTCTCGGAACAACTCAATGATCTGGGCCTGGACAGTGACATCGAGTGCTGTGGTCGGCTCGTCAGCTATCAGGAGCTTTGGGTCGCATGCCAACGCGAGCGCGATCATGGCTCGCTGCCGCATGCCACCCGACAGGTGGTGCGGATACTCTCTGGCTCGCTGGGCAGCAGCGGGAATCTCTACTCGATCGAGAAGCTCGATTGCTCGATTGGTCGCCTTCTTCTTCGACCAGCCCCAGTGCCGCCGCATTCCCTCAGCGATCTGATCACCGATCGACATCATCGGATTCAGACTCCGCATTGGCTCCTGAAAGACCATCGCGATGTCATTACCGCGGATCCGACGCATCTCGGCTGGGGGAAGCTGCGCAAGGTCGTGACCATCAAACTTGATGGATCCTTCCGCCAGCCGTCCGGCCGGACCCGGGATCAGTCCGAGTATTGCGAGGCCGGTCATCGTCTTGCCCGACCCGGACTCGCCGACAATCCCCACCCGGCCTCCGGCCGGGACAACAAAGGACACTTGGTCCACGACCCGAAGCCATGACGAGCCCGTCCAGAACTCCACAGACGCACCTTCGACGGACAGCAGAGGTGACGATGACGAACTGGCTTCAACTTCTTCTGCGACATTCTTTGCCATCATCCAGCGCCTCCTGATTTGCGTGCTTTTCTTGGCGGTCGGACTCGTTCCCGACCGAGTGAATCTCGGAGACCATCGCCGATGACGTTGAGCGACAAAGTGGTCACGGCGATCGCCAAGCCTGGCCAGTACGTTCCCCAAGGAGCAGTACGGATATTGCCGAAGCCTCGACCCAACATCATTCCCCAGCTGGCGTCCGGAGCGGTCACACCAAAGCCCAGGAAACTGAGGCTCGCCTCGGCCAACAGTGCAGCTGACAGCATCACCGTCACCTGCACGATCAGCGGCGACGAGATGTTCGGCAGGATGTGCCTCGTTATCGAACGGATGCTTGTTGTACCGCTGGTTCTAGCCGCCTCGATGTAGGTCGAGTGGCGTACCTCCAGTACCGCTGCCCTGACGATGCGAAACAGCCGTGGTGCATAGACGAGACCGATCGCAGTCATCGCATTGCGAAGGCCTGGACCCAACGCGCTGATGATCGCCATGGCCAGGAGTAGGTACGGAAAGCACATGACCGCATCGGCGATGCGGCTCAACACCTTGTCGGGCCAGCCTCCGAAGAAGCCGGCAGCCAGGCCGCCCGGTAGGCCGATGACCACCGCGACGCCAACGGCGGTGACGGCTGCGAGCAACGAGGTCCTCGATGCGTAGAGCAGGCGGCTCAAGGTGTCTCGCCCCAGCTCGTCAGTACCAAGGAGGTGCCCAGAGGTAGGAGGCAGCAGCCGGTTCTCCATCGATATTTGCGCAGGTGGGTAGGGAGCCAGCAGCGGCGCAAATATCGCTGCCGCCACGATGAGAAGGAGGCAGACCAGGGCCGTCATTGCCAGCTTGTTCGAGCGGAAGCGACGCGCGAGGCGCCGGTAGGGACCCTCTGTCTTCCTGTTTGACGATGGCGTCTCATGTGGCTCGAATTGCAGAGCCTTCACGGCATCATGCTCTGTCACCGTTGTCATTCGGCACGCACCCTCGGGTCGATGACGCTGTAGGTCACGTCGACCATCAAGTTGACGAGCAAGACTCCAACCGCAGACACGAGAACCACTCCTTGAAGCACCGGGAAGTCACGATTGAAGACCGACTGATATGCCAACGAGCCCAGGCCAGGGATGGCAAACAGTTGCTCGATCACCACTGATGCCGACAAGAGCCGAGCCGCCTGTAGGCCAATCACCGTGACGACCGGGATGCAGGCTGGGCGCAGCACGTGCTTGAGTGCTATCTCTCTCTCGCCGAGGCCCTTTGCGTAGGCGGTCCGCACGAACTCTTGATCCATCACGTTGCAGACCGATGCCCGGGTTTGCCGTGCGATCTCCGCAGCTACTGCGGATCCGAGCGCTATCGCGGGGATGACGAGGTGCTTGAGCCATTCGACTGGGTTGTCGGTGAGGGCGACATATCCCACAGCAGGCAGCAGCTCAAGTCGGAGCGAGACGAAGAGAATGAGCAGCATTCCGAGCCAGAAATGCGGAATGGCCAATCCCATGGATGTCATCAGGGTGACGACTCGGTCCGTCTTTCCGCCTGCTCGGCGGCCCGCGATCACTCCGGCTGTCACACCTACGGTGCTCGCGTAGAGCAACGTCACAGAGGCCAGTCCAATCGAGACCGGGAGGCGCTGGGAGAGTCCCGATGAAACGGTTCGTCCATCCATGAATGATGTTCCAAGGTCTCCTCTCATGACTCCCCACAGCCAAGTCAGGTATCGCTCGACCAGGGGCTTGTCCAGGCCGAGTTGCGACCGAACGAAATCGATTCGTTCAGGCGTCGCGTTCTCGCCAGCCAGTGATACGGCTGGGTCGCCAGGGATGAGCAGTGTCAGCGCAAAGACGACGAATGAAATGATGATCAGCAATGGGACCATGAGCGACAACCGTTTGGCGATATATGCCAGCATGCAGGGAGTTCTTTCGTGGTGTGGATGGCGTCGGAACGTTTGGGCTCAGCTTGGTCTTGGTGAGGTGGTGAACCACAATGCGATTCACCACCTCACGTCGGAACAAGCGCTGAAATTTCTGATCGCTACTCGGCGATCGATACTCCACGGAACCAGCGAGATCCATCTGCAGGTACGGGTAGATCCTGGACGGTGTTGTCTGCTGTGAACGGCGTAGTGACAGTGCAAATGGTGAGATTCGGAGCGGATTGTTCGGCAGCGAGAACGATCAACTGCTCGTACGCGTCGTCGCGTTCCTCCGGAGTCGCTCCAGCCATCGCCTCATAGTGCAGACGCTCGATATCGGGATTCGAGAAGCCTCCAGGGTTGTTCAGACCTGTCGGCAGGTAGAACACCGCGGTCGTCATGCTGGGGTCGGCTTCGCCCTTTTGCTCGCTCAGTTGGGCATCGCTCGTCTTGCTGATGCTGAACCCGTCGGCGAGCGCTGCGATGTCCTCTGGGATGATGTTGACGGTCACGCCGATCTCGGCCCAGTTTGACTGGACGACCTCGGCGATCTGTTGATAGATCGCAATGTTGACCACGTGAAGGTCGAACTCGAACCCGTCAGCAAGGCCGGCCTCGGCCAGCAGTTCACGTGATCGATCGAGATCTCGGGCGTAGGTCGTTGCATCCACCTTGTCGGTTCCGGCCCAATACCACGTCGGGAACACAGCGGCACCCGGCTGGCAGAGCCCGTTCAGAAGGCCGTTGCCGATCGCTTCTCGATCGATCGCGTAGTTGAGGGCCTGTCTGACCTGAACATTTCCGAACTCTGAGCGTTCCGTGTTCAGGTTGATGTTGTACGACGAGAGCGAAGGACGCTCAATGATCTGAAGGCCGGCATCGCTCGCCGGCTCAACCATGGCTGCCCGAAGGAACGTCGAGTTCGCTTCGCCGGTGATCACGAAGTTCAGGCGGGCGTTGTCGTCGTTCGAGATCAGGAATGTGAAGTCCTTGACCCGGGCTGAATCTGGGTCCCAGTAACCGTCCACTCGCTCGTAGTCCGCACGCGATCCGGGAACATAATTGACGAGCCGATAGGCCCCGGATCCCCCGGTCGGTGTGATCGATTGTTCCGGGTCATCGAGCACGTCGGGGCTCATCATCATCCCGCCGACGCTGCCGAGAATTCCGATCAGTGGAGAGGCCGATCCCTCGGTTTCTATCCGTACCGTGCGTTCGTCAACCGCTTCCACGTTGGTAATCGAACTGAGACGGTCGACATTGAAGCCGCCATCGAGACTGCGGTGGTAGTCGAGATTTGCCTTTACCGCCTCGGCGTTGAATGGAGCTCCGTCATGGAACTGCCAATCCTCGATGAGGGTGAGCTCGAGAAGGTTGTCCTCGACGAGTTCCCATGACTCCGCAAGCAAGGGTTCAGGAACAGCCTCCTCGTTGATGTGGATCAAAGTGTCGTAGATGGGAGCGAGGTAGATGAAGCTGTTGTTCGTCGTGATTCGGTTTGGCTCCCACCCAGTGGTGTCGACCGAGTAGACGAACGTGAAGCTCGCGTCGTTGTTCCACGATTCGGCGAGATCCTTGCTCGTGCTCTCGATATCGCCGAGGCCGACCTCGCTGACGGTAGCCACTGTGGTTTCGCTGTCGACGGCAGGCGTCGTGGCGGCAGGCGCATCAGCGGCAGGCGCATCAGCGGCAGGCGCTGTGGTGGCGGTTGCGTCGGAATCGGCGGCGGATCCGCAGGCGGCAGCAAAGAGCATCGCGCTCACCACCACCGCTGAATATCGCCATTTACGTTGGTTGAAGTTCATGTGTTCTCCTCTTGATTGATTTTGATGTTGGCTGAACAGGGATTTGTTATTGCTGCTTGGACTGGCGTCGATGTTGGCTCCACATCTGGACTCCTCGCTCGACTTCGAGCGCTGCTTCCCAGGTCATTGCGGGCGGTCCAGTTTCGGTCCGGAAGGACTTCACCGCTCGGCGCATGAGGAGAGGGTCGGCTGCAGCCTGTGTGGCCAACTCGAGCGCGCGTTCCTCAACTTCTGTGTCAGGCACGGCTTCCCATGCCAGGCCGATCTCGGCCGCTCGAGAGCCGGAGATCTCCTGGCTAAAGAGGCCCATGGCGGCGGTCGTCTCTCGACCGCCGGTCCGGTTTGCGATGGTGAAAAATCCTCCGCCCGGATGGAGGCCGATCTTGATGAATCCCGAAAGCAGTCGTGCGGTGCTGCTCACGACGCGTAGGTCAGTGGCGAGCATCAGGTTCATTCCTGCGCCGACGGCTGCGCCGCGAATGGCTGCGATGGTCGCTACTTCGAGTCGCCCAACGCGTGCGAAGGCTCCGTAAACGGCGTTGGATCGTTCGTAACCTTCATCACTGTTCTGCGGCACCGAGGGATCCCAAAGGCGAGTGTCGGCTCCGGAGCAGAATGTGCCATTGGCACCTTGGATTACCGCTGCACCGATACTGAGATCGCCGTCGATCTCGTCACAGAGTTGCGCTATCTGGTACCCCATCTCTGGTGTCAGACCATTCTTGACATCGGCATTGTCGATGACAAGGGTCGCGACTGGCCCGGTGCGTTCAAGACGTACGTTCGGCATTGTTTGACTCCTTGGTTGTAGTGGTGTTTGTGTTCGATCGTGCGGCGAATGCAGGGGCAGACGGCTGGAGATTTAAGAGCGCGTCTGCGGCTGTCGCTCCCTTGCCCGCTGGCTGCACAATCAGCGGATTGATCTCGATCTCGATGAGCTTGGGTCCCAGAGCTTGTGCGAGCTGGGCAATGCCATCGATGGCCGCTACTGCCGCCTCACGGTCGAAGGCAGGCCGACCGCGGAACCCATCAAGCAGTGGAGCTGATCGCAGGGTCGACAACAATTCATCGATCTCTGACCGGTCCGCTGGCAGTGAAATCGATGCGAGGTCTCCCAGCAGTTCGGTTTCGGTGCCTCCCCGTCCAACGGTGAGCAGCGGAGGAAGCCCCGAGCTCGACCGGATAACGGACACGAGCAACTCGAGGCCCGGGCCGAGTTGTTCCTGAACCAGGATTCCCTCACGGTCTTCGGCAGCGACTGCGGACAGCAGCTCGCCGGCGACGGTCTCAGCGTTTGCAGCTGTGACGCCCAGGCGGACGAGCCCGAGTTCTGATTTGTGAAGGATTCCAGCCGCCTGCATTTTGAGGACGCCTCGACCACCCACTGCTGTCACGGCGTCGGCGGCTTGATCCGCAGTCTGGATGAGTAGTCCGGCGGGAATCGGTACACCGAAGTCGGCGAGGAGCTTGCCGGATTGCCATTCGGTGAGTTGGCCAGAGAGCTGGTCATCGAGGTCGTACCGATCCTCAAGGGGCCCAGTCGATCGCAAGCCAAGGGGTGGGCTTGCAATCCACCGGGCGGCGGCGGACATACGACTGATGCTGTTGTGCACCGGAATTCGGTGCGTGCGCAATATCGAGCGAGCACAAGTCGTCTGTTCTTCGCTTGCAAGCCAGGCGATGTGGATTGGTGTAGCTGTTTCGTCGATGACATCGACGAGGTCGGCTGCGAGAGCGTCCGCTGCCTCGCCTGTCACCATCGTGAGGACGACGGCGATCTGATCAACGTCCGGATCCGCAGCGATCTGGCGGCAAACTTCGCCGAATGCATGCGTTCCGCTGGCGAACAGCTGCGCGGTGACATCGACCGGGTTCTCGACTGAACCGAAGTCGGGAATCACGGACGCCAAAGACTGGCGCAGATCGCCAACGAGCGGCGGCAGCTCGAGCCCCGCGTCTGTGAGATGGTCAGCGGCGAGCGCTCCGGCGCCGCCAGAACTGGTGACGATCACCGTTCGCCGGCCGTGCGGGCGCCCGAACCGGCTCAGAGCGCTCGCCGCATCGAGCAGCTCATCAACATCGTCCACCAGAATTGCTCCGAAGCGTCGTGCTGCCGCTTCGAACTCTGCGCCCGGAGGAGTCATAGCTCCCGTGTGGGAGGCCGCAGCCCTCTGGCCGATAGTGGTCCGTCCTGACCGAAGAATGACCAACGACTTTTCCAGCTCAGCAGCGCTAGCTGCGAGATCAACAAACGCTGCGCCATCGTCGAGCGATTCGATATACATCGCAATCACGTCGATTCCAGGACGATGGACGAGATCGTGGGCGACCTCAGCTACGGTCACGTCGATCTGATTGCCCACGCTCACCCAGGCAGACAGGCCAACCCCCTTTGACCTTGCCAAATCGAGCACTGAGCCGCCGATCGCGCCGCTCTGACCAACGTACGCGACACCACTCGGCGCCGGCAGGCCGCCCTGGATCGCACCGGTGAAGGTGGCGGCCAGCTTCGATCCAGCGAAGTAGATCCCTTGACAGTTCGGTCCGATGATCCGGGTTTCACCGGCAAGGCCGCGCAGTTGCTCCTGAGCGACTCGCCCCTCGACGCCTGTTTCGGCAAAGCCCGAAGAGAAGACGATCACGCCACCCGCACCCAAACGAGCTGCTGACTCGACTGCGGCTGGAACAGCTGCTGCCGGGACCAGAACCAGCACAAGATCCGGCGTCACCTCCAGGTCATCGAGGGACGGATAGCACTTGAGACCTCGGAGTTCTTGATAGCCGGGGTTGATCGGCAAGATTTCGCCTTCGTATCCCAGCTCCACGAGGTACTCGAGCGGACGCGCGAACGGATTCCCAGATCGACCCGATGCGCCAACGATCGCGACTGAAGCCGGCTCAAAGATCCGATCAAACGTTGACAATCTCTTACCCATCTTGGTCCCCATTCGTGATGTGACTTCCGACTCTATATGAATCCGAATTCATATTCAAGCCCGAATCCGAATTCATATTCAGGTTCGATCCACACCTGAGCGCGCTAACGTTCACTGGGATGTTTGGCTGTGAGAATGGATGATCAGGAAGAGATCCCGCACCTGGTACGCCCCACCAAGGGCGAGCTGACCCGTGCCCGCCTGCTGATAGCCGGTAGGCGAGTCTTCGAACAATCCGGCTACTTCGACGCTCGCATCATCGACATCGCAGCCGAGGCAGAGATCGCAGTCGGGAGCTTCTACACGTACTTCGACTCCAAGGACGAACTACTTCGAGAGATCGTCACCGAGGTCAATGTCGGGATGTTCTCGGAGTGGCTCGACCCATCGGGCGACACCGACCTTGTCGACACAATTGCCAACATGGTTCGCCACTTTCTTGAGTTCTATCGAGAAACTGCGCAACTCCAGGAACTCATCGAGTCGGTGGCGACCATCACTCCAAGCTTTCGAGCACTACGTCTCCAGCGGCGGCGGCGTTCGATCGCCCGAAGTATTGTTGCTATCGAAGACTTGAAAAGGATCGGTCTCGTCGATCAGGACCTCAACACTCAACTGGTTGCGAATGCACTGGCAGCCATGCTGGCCAACTACTCCTACGTGTCGTTCGTACTCGGCGAGAACTTCGACATCGACGAGTCAGTTTCCGTGCTCACGGATATCTGGATCAAAGCCCTCGGCCTCGACTGAACCAGCCAGTGATGGACGCGCCCTGTCGAGTTCAGGCGCTCGATGATGGCCGAGACATGACTCGGGCGCACTTCGCCCAGCTTGATCCCCTTGAGGTTCGGTGATCCACTCGCCGGCGTCGACGGTGACCAACCACGATCCGCCGACAAGCCGGCCTCCAGGAATGCGACCCGATCTCAATCCGCTTCGCATCGCCTTGATCCCGATGCCAGCAATTCGCGCAGCCCCAGCGCACGGGATCGTCCCCGTGTCGAACGCCCCGAGCTGCTCGATCAGACGTTGCATGTATGGAGGCGGCTCCGCGCCATATGGAGTGGCAACCGTCGGGGCCAGGTGCAGCACACGGAACGCGCTGACCGGGATGCGCCGTGCACCGCCTTCCATCGTCACGCAGTCAACTGGTCGCGTGCAATGCGATCGCGGATGACCTCCTCGCTCACGTCAAGGAGTTCCGCACCCTGCGCAGTCGACACCGTCTCAAGTCACATACACCATGTAAAGGCGGTCCGATTCACCGATCGGGACATCACGAACGGCGTGGCACTACGTGGCATCATCTCGGCAAACCGTCGCCGACGGCGTGAAGCGATGCGAACAGTCATCAACGGCCGTTGTACCAGTTAGATTGCTATATGGAAAGAGCACCAACAGGCACGCAGGGCCAGTAGACCAGCCCTGCTGACTGTTCGAATCCCCCCCCCGTTCCGCCAACACATAGTCGATCTACCAGGTGTTATCTAGATTGATCGGCTCAGAAATTTGGCCTATCCTGGCCTATCTTTCGAGAACGGCGCCGCCTGGCGGAGCGGTCCTCGCCCGA
>Ga0209390_10004467_pt1 | contig 20978 bp, 11 predicted proteins | sample BON01_FD_187212 | JGI IMG/M metagenome (GOLD analysis project Ga0209390, IMG submission 187212) | Freshwater microbial communities from Lake Bonney liftoff mats and glacier meltwater in Antarctica - BON-01 (SPAdes) (version 2) | ecosystem: Environmental > Aquatic > Freshwater > Ice > Glacier... | reverse complement strand
TCCCCCCCCCACGAGCACCCCCCCCCCCCCCCCCTCCCGCCCGCCACCTCAAACAAAAATCAAAGGCTTCCTCATCTTCTTCTACATGGGCGTCCTCGCCGCGCTCGAGCGCGCGGGCGTCGTCGCCCCGGGCGTCACGCCAATGGGCGGCGTGTCGGGCGGCGCCATCGCCGGCGCCGCCTTCCACTCGGGCATGACGCCCGCGCAGCGCCTGGCCGCCACCACGGCCCTCAACACGCGCTGCAGGCCGAGCAACGGCTGCCCGGGGCGCCTGGGCGCCGCCCTGGGCGACGAGCTCGAGCGCTTTTTTCCCGCGGATTCCTACAAAAAGGCGGCGCCGCCTGTCTTGAGCGTGTTTGTCTCGAAAGTGCGCGGCAACGCCACGGCCGTGGCCGTGGCCCTGCCCGGCGCGCTCCTGCTGCCGGCGTCGCCCTTGGCCATCCCGGGCCCCTACAGGGACCAGCGCGCCTTCCTGGACGGCCTCGCCGCGTCGAGCTACATCCCCAAGTGGAGCGCGCCCCCGCGGTTCGTGGTCTACAACGGCGAGGCGGTGTACGACGGCGGGCCGGCGGCGGGCGGGCGCAGCTGCCCGCCGCCCCCGGCGGCGGCGCTGGGCGCCAACGGCACGGCGGCCGGCGGCAAGAGCTACTTCTGCATCAAGATCGAGTGCACGGTGGGCACCAACGCCGCGTCGCGCGCCGCCGCCCGCCACAGCGCGCGCAACGGCAGCGGCGGCGGCGGCGGCGGCGGGCGCCGCTCCCGCGCCCTCCTGCGCGACCAGCCGCCTGTCAACGCCCCGGCCTTGGACGGGAAGCTCGAGCCCCTGACCCCCGCCGAGTGGGGCTCGTCCACGGGCGGCGGGCCGGCCGCGCCCGAGGGGTCCGAGGGGGCGCCCGATATTTTCATCGGCATGTCCGACGCGCCGTTCGTCACGCTGTCGCGGGAGCAGATCCAGATGTACACGCTGCTCACGGTGCCGCCGCAGCACATCCGGTACCTGTACGAGGTGGGCGAGCAGTCGGCGCAGGCGTGGATGGACAAGCAGCCGGGCCTGGCGGAAGCGGCCGGGGTCTCGGGGGCCGCGCGGCGGGCGGCGGCCGGGAAGAAATGAACGAGACGCAAAGGGCGATTGGGGTTCTGGAGCGGACGGGTGCTTTCTGCCTTGTTTACTTGCGGGCGGGGCTGAGTCGTTCGCACATCCCGATTTCGTCCGCCTCCGCCTCCGCCGCCGCCCCACGCCACCCACGAGCGTGTTTTTCTGCTGAACCAACAACAATGAATTACTAGCATTTCATTCTACTCAACCGCGCGCGCCAGCAACGATGCAGCGGATATTCCTCTTCATCGGAACCCTTCTGGTCATGTTACCTTTCTACTACTTGATGGCTGTAAACAACACCCGACCGCACGAGGGAACCGACCGACCGACTTGACCCGGCGTCGCAAGCTGCGCCGTCGGCGGGGCGGCGCCCGTTGGACCGCCTGTCGCTGCCGCCGCAAACCGATCGATATGTCACACCTCCCTACGCCGTCAATGGGTGCTGCCCGCACACACACCCCGGCAGTCCCATCGTTGCCTCTCTCTCTGTTCTCTGTCTCTCGTTTTAGTCCCTCTCGCGGGCGCCTCGCACCTTGAACAACGTTAACCACCCCGATCACCAAGTTTTGTTTTTTCAAACCGATTTGCTGAAAATTGATCGCCCGTCCGCCCCGTCTTTCAACCCCCACGCCCGATTCCCCGCTCCCTTCCGAGCAGATCGTTCCTGCGACCACCACCATTCGAAAAGGAGGAAGGCCTCCGCCTCGCCCGTCCTAAAAAAACCCGCGGCCGCCGACGCGCCGCGCCGCCCCGCCCCTTCCCCGCCCCGCGCCGTTTGCCCCTGCTTTCTCAACACACACGACACGACACAACACCATGCTGCACGACCTGGCCCTCCTCACGGCCGCGGTCAACGCGACCGTCGCCATACACGCCGCGGTCGGGCAGAGCCTGCTGCACGCCGCCGCGGCCGCCGCCGCCATGCCGGTGGCCGCCGCAACGCCGGCGCCCGCCGCCGTGCCGCTCGCCGCCGCCCCGGCCACCGTGCCCTCGCCCGCCGCCGCCGTCGCCGCCTTTTCGCCCGCCGCCGCTGCCCTGCGCGACGGTGGCCTCGTCCTCAGCTTCCGCTCCAGCGGCTTCCTCATCTTCTTCTTCGCCGGGGTGCTCGCCGCCCTCGAGAGCGCCGGCGTCGTCGCCCCGGGCGTCACGCCGATGGCCGGCGTGTCGGGCGGCGCCATCGCCGCCGCCTCGTTCCACGCCGGGATGACGCCCGCGCAGCGCCTGGCGGCCGCCGCCGCCCTCAACGACAAGTGCCGCCCGAGCAGCGGGTGCCCCGGCCGGCTGGGCGCGGTGCTGCGCGCCGAGCTGGAGCGCACGTTTCCGGCCGACGCCCACCGGACTGCCGGCGGCCCCCCAATTATGAGCGTTTATGTTAGCAAGGTGAAGGGCGCCGACCCGGCGGCCGCCGCCGCCTCCAACCCTTTTTCCTTCTGGCTGCCCGCCGAGCCGCGCCTCGTGCCGCGCGCCGCGACCAATGCCGCCTTTTTGGACGGGATCGCCGCCTCGTCCTACGTGCCGCGCTGGAGCGGCCCCGGACGCTACACCACGCTCAACGGCGAGGCGGTGTACGACGGCGGCCCAACGGGCGGCGGCATCTGCCCGCCCGCGCCCCCCGGCGGCAAGAGCTACTTCTGCCTGCGCGTGGCCAGCGCCGTGGGCCCCGGCGCCGCGTTCAAGTCCGCGCCGTCGTCCGCGGCCGAGGCCGTCGACGTGGCCGCGCTGCGCCGCGCCGCCGCCGCCGCCGGTATGGCGCCGGCGCTCGAGGCCGCCGGCGTCGACGCCTTTCTGGGCGCGGGCGCGCGCGGCGTCGGCGCGGCCGGCGACAGCGACATCTTCATCGGCCAGCCGGGGGCCCCGGCCGTCTCCCTGCCCCGCAGCAGCATCCAGTCGTACACGATGCTGACGGTGCCGCCGCAGTACACGCAGTACCTTTACGAGGTGGGAGGGCAGTCGGCGCGGGCGTGGATGGCCGGGCAGGCGGGGCTGGCGGAGGCTATTGCGATCGCGGCGGCGCGGCGCAGCGCTGCGGCCGCCGCCGCCGCCGCGAAGAACTGAGGGGCTGGTTCCTTGTTTGCTGACGACGATTGACTCGAATACTTCCGTGGGGGTGAATTGTTATTCCGTTTCCCGCTCGCCTTTCCAAACCTGCTTTGTTTTTTCAAGCTCGCGGTCGCCGTTCGCGCCGCGTCGTACCTTCCCCCACCCCACCCACCCCGCGGCAGTCGTTGCGCCGCGACCCCCTCGTATCCCTCCTTGCCGCCCGCGGAAACCCACCCCCCGTCGCGGCGGCGACGCGGACTCACCTTTTTTTCTCCTGTCGGTTTTTTCTTCGCGGTCGGCGTTCGCGCCGCGCTTTCCCCGCACCCCAAACCATCCTCCGCCCAGGATCCCCCCAGCCTCTATTTCCAACCCACTCAAGTCCTCCCGTGATCGATCCCCTGCGTTTCCTGCTCTCATTGATGCTTTTATTCCCCCCCTGCTTGGTTTTTCGCTCGGTTGATTTCGCAGCGCGCTGTTTCCGCCGCTCCCCCGCTCTCGCGCCCCCCGTCCTCTGTTTTTTGGCCTCTCCATCATCGTCCCCCCAAATTGTCTCCAATAATATTACAGGGGCAACAACATAGCAACAACAAACTCATCTCACTCGTCCTCATCTTCCCCGTCCCCGTCAATGTCGATCTCCTCCGGGTTGCGGCGCGCGGCCTCGGCCGCCGCGGCCGCGCTCGGCGCCAACGCCGGCGGGAGCCAAGCCGCGGGCGGCGGCGGCCGCCCGTCTGCCCCCCGCCGCTCCTCCTCCTCGTCGTCGTCGTCGATGTCGATCGCGTCGGGGTCGTTGCGCGCCGCGGCGGCGGCGGCCGCCGCCGTCGTCGGAGGCGGGAGCCAAGCCAGGTCGAGCACAGAGGGCACGAGCATCGGGCGGCCGGCCGGCGGCGGCGGCGGCGGCGAGGGGTAAAAGGGCCGAGGCGGCCCCTGCTGCTGCTGCTGCTGCCACGGCTGCTGCTGCTGCTGCCATTGCACGAGCTGTTGCTGCTGCTGCCACGGCTGCTGCTGCTGCGGCTGCTGCCACGGCTGCTGATGCGGCTGCTGCCACGGCTGCTGCTGCTGCCACGGCTGCTGCTGCTGCGGCGGCTGCGTCGGCGGCGGCGGCGGGTCCAGGCAGCCCGGCGGCAGGCCGATCAGCTCGAGCAGCGCGGCCGTCTGCGGGTTGCGCAGCAGCTCGCGCGGCATAGCCCCCTTGCCCGGCCCGCCGCTGGCGCCCAGCGGGTGCGCGGGCGCCGTCGGCGCAAAATTGTCGGGGATCGCGCGCGGCGCCGGCGCGGGGCCGTAGCGCGCCTCGAGCGCCGCCTCCACCGCCGCCACGTCGGTGGCGTCGGGCGGCGGCGGCGGCGCGTCCCACCCGCCCGCGGGCGCGGCCTGGGGCGCCTGCCGCACGCCCGATGCCGTCGCGCCGGCGCCCAGGTGCCACGTGCCGCGCAGCACCGCCAGCCACTCGGCGTCGTACTCGAGGCGGGGGGGCGCGCCGTCGCCGCCCGCGGCCGCCACCTCGGCCTCCGAGCGCGGGTCGTCAAGCTCGAGCAGCTGCAGGTAGTCGCGGCCGGGGAGACACTTGTCGAGGGCGAGGAAGCGGGTGGTGGCGGCGAGGGCGGGGGTGGTGGTGGTGGTGGTGGCGGGGGAAGGCGCTCTTCCCCCCGCTGCTGCTGCTGCCTCCGCCGCCGCCGCCGCCGCCGTTCCGCCGCCGCTGCCGCCTGCGCCCGCGCCCGCCCCGCCGGAGCCGTGCCTCACGATGGCGGGGAACTTGACGTGCAGGTGCGCCGCGAACCACATGCGCGGCCGCAGGGCCTCGAGCAGCCGCTGCAGCGCGGGCGAGCCCAGGTCCCCCCGCAGCGCCTCGGCCCGAAAGTAGGGCTTGCGGCGGAAGAGCGCCGCCGCGTCGCCGTGCCGCGTGATGTGCTGCGGCCAGTCGTGCGAGACGAAGACGTCGACGGCCGGCGCCCCCGCCGCCGCCACCGCTCCCGCCGCCGCCGCCCCTCGCGCTGCCGCCGCTCCCGTCGCCGCCGCCGCTCCCATTGCCGTCGCCGCCGCCGCTCTTGTTGCCGCCGTCGTCGCCGTCGCCGCTTCTGCTCCCGTTGCCGCAGTCGCCCCTGCCCCCCCCGCCTCTCCCGCCCCCCCGCCGCCCGCCCCGCCCCCGCCCCCCGCGACCGCCGCGACCGCCGCGACCCCCCCCCTCGTCAGCCGCAGCAGCCGGTGCGCGTCCACCCGCCGGGCGTGGTAGACGCTCCGCAGCGACGATGGAGAGTAAGGGGGCCGCTCCCACCTCGCCAGCGGGTAGTCGTGCGGCGCCCAGATGCCGCTCAGCCCGGCCACGCGTAGGCCCGCCAGGCGCACGCAGCCCGCGTCGCCCAGGTAGTAGATGTTGGGCGCGACCCACCCGCCGAGCGGCAGCTCCTGCATGTAGGCCGAAGCCTCGTGGTTTCCGCCGACGAATACCGTCGGCACCGGCGCCCGCTTCTCGCCAGAGTAGTACCGCCAAAAGCCGCCGAGCGCGCGGTATTTTGGCGGGCAGGCCATGGTCTCGACGTCGTCCAGGTTGCGAAAGGCCTGGAAGTCGCCGGCGATGATGAGCAGGTCGATCGGGGGGCGCGGGGGCGGGCGGGCGCCGTCGCTGGCGCCGCTGCCGCCGCTGCTGCCGGCGCCGGCGCCGGCGGCCGCGTCGCCGTCGCGGGGGGCGAGCCGCGTCGCGGCCAGGTGCTCGAGGGCCGCGTAGATGCGGTCGAGCTCGCCGTGGCAGCAGCCCTGCACGGCGATGCGCAGGGTGCGCCGGCGCTTGGCCTCGGGGGCGGCGGGGTCGGCCATGATAGTAGCAGGAGAGCCGGGGCGACGGGGCCGGCGGCGGCGGCGTGGCGGTGGCGGCCCAGGCGGCGGGGCAGCGTCGGCGGCGTCGTCGTTTGCGGCGCGCGGCGGCGGCGTTGGCAGCGGCGGCGACTCGAATGACGGGGCCCGGGCGGCGCAGCGCAGTAGAGGGGCGCGCTGCCGGGCGCTGAGGAGGTTGTACGGGCGTTGGGCCGCTGTTGCTGCTACTGCTGCTGCTGCTGCGTGTGAAGACGACGGAAGGAGGAAGAGGGGCATCCGTTTTTGCTTTTGGTTCGAGTTGCTGCCGCACAGAAAGAGAGACAAGAGCACCGTGGCCCTCGTTGGTTGGTAAGATGGAGGCGAAGAGTACCAGCGTGTCTGGCCAATGTGGGGGCGAAACGCGAGTCCTCGTTGCGTTGTACGGGCGGCACCGTCAACGCGGCCCAAATGCGTTTCCGCCGTCGGCGACCGTGGCGACGGCGGCGCGCGCTCGGGCGTCGCGCGATCACGCATCAAGACTGCTCATCTGCTCACATGGGCTCTTTGTTGACACACACTTACTTGGACACACAACAAACGATCATCGAGACCTTGCACAACTGCACGAGACGCGCCGCGCGCCGGACAGCAGGGCACCAAACCACTCGAATCGCAAAGACAAACCGACGAAAACCCAAAACTAACGCCAAAAGACATGCCCTCCCGTTGCCTCCGCGATGCCGGCCGCCGGTAAGGCGGTAGCGACCGTCGTCGTCGTCCACCCGCGCCACCCGGAGCTGTGCCTGGGCGCTCCCAGCCAGGCAAGCAGCGACGGCGAAACAAAAACCGTCGACGCGAACGCCGAAGACCGCATCATCGCCGCGACGCTCCGCGCCGCGCACCAGCGGCAGGAGGAGCTGCTGATCCTGCGACGGGGCCGGCTCGCAGCCGCTGCGCACGGCGCCGCTCTTGCGGCAGCGCCGTCGCCGTCGCGGGTCACGGCGTCCCCCTCGCTTGTTGCGCAGTCGCCGTCGCCGTCGCGAGTCGGCGCCATCGCCGCCGCCCGAGGAGGCACCCGCAGCCGCAGCCGCCTGCCGCCGTCGTCGCCGCCGTGTGTCGGCGGCCCCCTGACGGCCAGCTGCCTGTGCAACGTGTCGACGCTCTACGACTGAGCGGAAGCGCAGCCTCGATGGGCCTCTTTTCGGGAGGAGGAAGGAGCAGCGGCGGAGGAGGCGGCAACGCGCCGGCGCAAGCGGCGGCGGCGGGAGAGGCGCCGCTGCCGCCCGTCGTCGGCCCCCGGCAGAGCCGCCGGGCGTTTTCCCCCGCGGCCCCCTCCTACTCGCCTATGGACATCGAGGCGCCGCGCACGGGCGCCTCCACCGCCATGGTGACGGGCGCCTCGTCCCTGGGAGGAGGAGGCGGAGGCGGCGGCGGCGGCGGAGGCGGCTCCTCCTGCTCCTCGTCGGACAAGGAGGACCGAGGGCCGCCGCCCCTATCGCCGCCGCCGCCGCTCGCGCCGCCGCCGCCGCCGCCGCCGCCCTTGCCGCCGCCCGCCCGCCCGCCGCCGCGCATCTACGAGGTCTGGCAGGGCAACGAGCGCTTCTTCTGCCGCGGGCGCTGTATGGCCGGGCCCAACTGGCGCTCGGTCTTCGGCTCCGCCGCCCTGATCGTCCTGCCCACCGCCGCCCTGCTCGCGTGGGTCGCCCCCTACATGGGCGCGCGCGTCTCTTGGGCTTTGCTGGCGCTCTCGTGCGCGCTGCCCGCCGCCAGCGTCGCCCTCCTGCTGCGCACGGCCTGCGCCGACCCGGGCGTCCTCCCGCGCCAGGCGCCCGACGAGGACTGGCTCAGCGGCCGCAAGCCGCGCTCCAAGGACGTCGACGTGCGCGGCCACCGCGTCACCGTCCGGTACAACGACACGTGCCACTTTTTCCAGCCGCCGCGCGCGCACCACTGCAGCGTGAATGACAACTGCGTCCAGCGCTTCGACCACCACTGCCCGTGGGTGGGCACGACCGTGGGCCTGCGCAACTACCGCAGCTTTTTGCTGTTCGTGTACGTGACGACCGTCTACGTGGGGTGGGCGTTCGGGCTGTCGCTGGCGTCGCTGTTTGTGAAGAAGGGCGAGCTCGAGGCGGCGGCGGCGGCGGCGGCGGCGCGCGCGGCCGGCGCGGCGGCGGGCGCGGCGGCGGGCGCGGCGGGCGCGGGCGCGGCCGGCGGCGGCGTGTGGCTCCGCGCCCTGTCGCAGAGCCCGGCCGCCCTCGCGCTCATGGTCTACTGCTTCATCTTCTTCTGGTTCGTCGGCGGCCTCGCCGGCTTCCACACCTACCTCACCGCCACCAACCAGACCACTTACGAGAACTTCCGCTACAACCAGGGCCACCCGCGCTCGAGCAACCCCTACGACCAGGGGGCGCTCCGCAACTGCGCCTCCGTGTGGTGCGTGCCCGTGCCGCCCTCGCGCATCCGCTTCCGCGCCTTCGTGGACGACCCGGAGGCGCGGCCGGAGCGGGTGGAGCTGTCGGCGCCGTCGTGGCGGGAGCCGCTGCCGCGGGCGCAGGAGGGGGGCGGGGGCGGCAGGCGGGGCGGCGACAGGGCGCTTGGCGGAGGCGGCAGGGCGGGGGCGGCGGCGGCGGCGGCGGCGGCGGCGGGCGGCGGGGCGGGGGGCGCGGCGGCGTCGGCGGCGCCGGCGGCGGCGACGCACGCGGTCAGCGCGACGCAGCACATCTACGACCCCCCGCCCCGCTCGCACGGGTTCGTGGGCGGCAGCAGCAGCCAGGGCGCGGCGGGCGTGGGCGCGGGCGCGGGAGGGGAGCCCATGTCGCCGCTCGCGGGCTCGGCCCCGCCGCCGCCGCCGCCGCCGCCGCCGCTGGCAGCCAGCGCGCTGCCGGCCGCCGCGCTGCCGCTCGTCGCGGCGATCAAGCCTCACCACCGCGCGCCGAGCGCTGACGGCGACGGCGAGTGCAGCGTCGGCGGCGCGAGCGCCGGCGCCGCCTACCTGAGCGCGCAGGGGTCGGTACACGGGGGGGCCAGCGGCGGCGGCGGGGCGGGCGGCCGCGGGCCTGCCAACGGGGGCGCGGGCGGCTTGTCTTCGGCGGCGACGATGGCGCGGGAAGGCGACTGACTAGGCTAGGAAGAAGCGATCAGGCCACGACGCTACGCTTGCAAAACAGTCCAAGTAAGGATTTACAAAGAGTCGGGCTTGCCTCGTGAGGGAGGGGGGACGGACAGAGACAAAGGGCAGAGCGGAACAAGAGGAAACACAAAACACAGGACACCGGGCGAGCGCCCGCGCCTGCCCGCCCTTTCTTCCAATATAAATTCTCTTCAGCGCCGCGCCCCCTGCTGCCCCTGCTGCGGCCGTCGCCGCTGGAACGCCAGGCCCCTGAACTCCGTCGTGTCCGCCTCGACGAACCCGAGCTTGCGGTACATGCCCACCACCTTTGGCTCGGCGTACAGCGCGATCGACGACACGCCGCCAGCCACCAAGGAGCGCGTCAGGCGCTCAACGACGGCGCGCCCGAGGCCCGAGCGCTGCCACGCCGGCAGCACCGCCACGTCCCAGATGGTGGCCGACAGCGCCGCGTCGGAGGTGGCGCGCGCAAAGCCCAGCAGCTGGCCCAGCTTGGCCACGCGCGACTGGCGCGTGGCGCGCACCCACACCAGCGCGTGCGTGTGCTCGAGCGCCAGTTGCAGGCGGGCGGGGTCGCGCCGCGGGAAGCCGACGCGCTCGAAGAGGTCGTTCAGCTCGGCCACGCGCACGCCCTCGCGCCCCTCGACGAACTCGACGCCCATGGCGGCAAAGTCGGCGTCGGACTTTGTGACGGCGGGAGGGGGGGGGTCGCTGTCGTCATGCGCGGCGAAAAAGGCGGCGGTGGCCGGCGAGAGGCCGTCCTGGGCGGCGACGGCGGCGCGGGCGGCGACCGGCGAGGAGGACGAGGAGGAGGCGCGGCGGGGCGCGGCGGCGGCGTACGGTCCGCCGCCGCCGCCGCCGCCGCCGCCGCGGTAGCTGAGGCGCGTCTTGCCGACGAGGGCCGGGTTGAGGGCGGGGTCGGCGGGGGAGATGAGCCCGGCGGGGGAGGGCAGAAAGGAGTGCTGCGCGAGGTGATGGAAGCGGGAAGAGGAGGAGGAGGAGGAGGACGAGGAGCAGGAGGCCGCGGCCGAGCAGCGCAGGAGGGACGAAGAGGCCTCTGCGGCGGCGCCCGACATCGCCGACGCCGCCGCGGACGCCGCCGCCGCTGCCGGCGCCGACGGCGAAGCGGCGCTCGTCGCGACGGCGCTGCTGCGCGCGGCCATGGCCACGGTCGTGGCGATGGTCGAGGGGGCGACGGACGGCGACGACGGCGACGGGCGGTGCGCCGGCCGCTGCAGCGTCGGCTTGAGGGCCATCATGCTGGTGAGGCAGCAAGCGCGGGTTTTTGTTTTCGCTGCGCGTTGGCCTCTTTTTCTTCGCGCCCCTCCGCCCGCTTTCAATTTGGCACAGGGGGACCGACTGGCGGGAGGGGGCAGTGATATTGCCGGGGGATTGGGATTGAGGATGTGGATCGGGTGGCACGAGAGGGGGACGGGGCAAAGGAAGACAAGCGCGGGCGCTCGACGGTCGTGGCCGCGAACGACACCAGACCGTGTGTTTTCGCGGTGAGACCGGCGCCGGCAAGTCAAATTGTTGCGGGGGCCGCCAAGCACTCGCTTCCGACCCCCCCTTTCAAATCCCTTTAAACTACATCCACGTCCTTCAAACCGCGACCACCCAATCACGACCACACAATGACCGCGGCAACAGCAGCGCGCGAAGAAAAGGCGGCGACGGAGCGAGCGGCCGAGGCGCCGACAGCGAAACGGGCACCGCCCCCGCCCCCGCGCCGGCGCACGCCCGCCCTCTTCGTGCCTGGGTCGGCCGCTGCCGTGCGCCTCAGCGGCGGGTGCCGCTGCTTCTCGGGCGAGGTGGTCACGCCGCGAGGCGCCGCCGTCTTGGGCGACGTGTTTCGCTCGATCTGCCGCCCGGGCGGCGACGCCCCGTCACCTTCTTCCTCCTCGCTGTTGTCGGCGTCCTCCCGCTCGCCGGCGCCGCCGCCGCCGCCGCCTGCTTCGGCGGCCGGCATGTCCTTCACGCTGCCCCAGCTGCGCGCGGCCCTGATGCGCCGCCGCACCTGGGAGGGTGGCGGTGGCACGCCCTTTGCGCCGGCGGCCCCCACCGGCGGGCTCGGCGCCGCGTCTCTCGCCCAGAAGAGGCGCGCCGCTGCTGCGCCCGCCCGCTCCTCCTCCTCCTCCGCCGCCGCCGCCGAGCACAACGCCGCCGCGCTCGCCGCCTCCATCTTCGCGACGCTCGACCCCTCGGGAACGGGGCGCGTGACCGTCGGCCGCCTGCTGCGGGCCCTCTACCCAGGCGCGAGTCCCGCGCAGCGCCGCGCCGTCGAGCGGATGGCCGGCCTGGGCGACGGCGGCGGCGGAGCGGCGGCGGCGGCGGCGGCCGCCGCCGCCGCAGCGGCCGCTGCCGCCCGCGAGGAGGCCCTGCGCGAGGCCGAGATCGTCTTCAAGCTTTTCGACGCTGACGGCGGCGGCAGCCTCGACCGCGACGAGTTCGTCGTCGCCCTGGGCGTCGCAGGCATCTGCGCCGACGAGGACGAGGCGACGCGCATCTTCTCGGCCGTCGACGCCGACGGCGGCGGCAGCGTCTCGTTCGCCGAGTACCGCGACTGGTACGTCATGGGCCTGGCGGCGGAGGGGGCGGGGGGAGGGGAGGTGGAGGCTCCGGCGGAGAAGGAATCGCAGGACAAGGAGCCGCCGGTCGAGCAGAAGGATCGCCGGCGGGGGGCGGCGCCGGCGGCGGCGCCGGGTGGCGGGTCGGGCGGCCGCGGTCGCGGCCGCGGCGGCGGGGCGGGGCCGCGTGCCCGCTCGCTGTTTTGAGCATGCGAGCATGTGTTTGCGCACCAGTGCGGCGGGCGGCGCGCGCAGTCGGCGATCGCGCCGCGCGCGGACACCCCTGCTGCCTGCTTGCCTGCTGCCCCAAGCGACGAGAAGAGGGGTCGTCGAATGCCGAACGCCGCCGCCGCCGCCGCCCGGCGCCGCCCGGCGCCGCCCGGCGACACGGCGGCGCACACAGGGGCCCCAGCCCCTTGAGAGGGAAAACCCATCTCCTCTCTTTCTTCCTTTTCCCACAACTAAAAGAACTGCGACCCCGTACTAGTACCGCCTCCCCATCAACTCAATCGCCCCGTTGAACCCACGCGCGGCATTTAGCATCGCGCTTCCTCTCGACCAAGACGGAACAAGAGAGAGAGAGCACGAGGAGAAAAACGTCGTGAACTTCCTTTTTCTTCCGGCACCCCTTTTACCCGCGGGGCCCCCTTTCGCCCCTCCCGCCCGCCGCGCCAAGGGGCGGGGGCGGCGCGCGCGCAGGCATCAAGGGGTCTCCCAGTGTTTTACCCCTGGCGCGCGCCCCACCGCGTCCCTTTTTGCGAGCGGCTTTGCCGCAGGAGCTCGGCCCCCTCGGGCTCTTCCGCATCCTCCTCCCTCCCGCAGTTCCCACCCACCTCTCTTGCGAAAAAAAAAGGAAGCCTGCCCCTACTAAAAAAACAAACGGCAGAAAACAGGCGCGCGCTTCCACCGGAAACAGGCCCACTTGTACACCTTCACAACCCTCGCACCGCCGCCCCAACAAGACCCGCCAAAGATGGATCCATTGCCGCCGCTCCTCAGCGGCGGCGGCGGCGGCGGCGGCGGCGGCGGCGGCGGCGGGTCGGGTGGCGGTGGCGGGGCGGCGTCGGGCGGCACGGGCGGCCCGCCCCCCTCCCTCCACGGCCACCACCACCTGCTGCAACAGCAGCAGCAGCTGCGCACGCACAGCCCGGCGCTCTCGGCGCTGGGGCCCCTGACGTCCTCCGAGGTCGCGTACCTTTTCACCGAGTGCGCCGGCGAGGTCGTGGGCAACGCGGCGGGCGGCGGCGGCGGCGGCACGCCCGCAGCGGCGGCGGCGGCGGCGGCGGCGGCGGCGGCGGCGGCGGCGGCCATGGAGCCGACGTCGGCGTCGCCCGGGCCGTACGGCTATGCCCTGGCGGCAGCGGGGGCGCCGGGCGGCTCGATGATGTCGATGCTGCTCGGCGACGCGCAGCAGCAGCTGCAGCGGCTGCACCAGCAGGAGCACCAGCAGCAGCTGCGGCAGCTGCAGCAGCGGCAGCAGCAGCAGCGGCAGCACCACCTCCAGCAGCAGCAGCTGCAGGCCGCGGCCGCGGCCGCGCACGCGCGCGCGCTGGAGGCCGCCGCCGCGGCTGCCGCCGCCGCCGCCGCCGGGCACTACCCGCCGCACCCCCACCACCAGCATCAGCACCACCCCCACGACGCCGGCAGCCATTACGCGACGGCGGCGGCGGCGCACGCGCGCCAGGCGGCGGCGGCGGCGGCGGTGGCGGCCCACTTTGCCTCGTGGGGCGACGCCGGCGGCGGCGTCGCCGCCGGGCAGCAGCAGCAGCAGCAGCAGCAGCAGCAGCAGCAGCAGCAGATGCCGCCCCCAGCCCCCCCGCCGCACGGTGGCGGCGCCCCGTCGAGCATGCTGCCGCGCCTTGCGCTCGCCGACGCGCTGGCCACCGCCCGCAGCAAGCGGAGGGCCGGCGGCCCGCTCTTCCAGCCGCCGCCGCAGCAGCAGCAGCAGGGGCAGCAGCAGCAGGGGCAGCAGCAGGGGCAGCAGCAGCAGGGGCAGCAGCAAGGGCAGCAGCAGCAGCAGCAGCCGGGGGGAAAGAGGGCGCAGCGGCAGGCGCGCAACCCGGCGGGGCCCTCCCAGGCGTCGGCCGCCGTCCGGCGCCGCGCCGCGGCCGCCGCCGCCGCCGAGGCCGCGCGCCTCGCCGCCGCCAGCGCGGCGGCGGCGGCCGCATCGGCCCCGCCGCTGCCGACGCCGCCCGGCTCTGCCAGCCCGCGCCGCGACGTGCCCAACACGGGCCGGCCGATGGCGGACGTGCGCGCGCTGCTCGAGGCGAGCTCCGAGGCCACGGCGCGTCTGCGCGTCGCGTACGTGCAGCACCTGGCCGGGCAGGGCATGGTGGCGGCCGAGGATGGCGCGGCGGCGGCGGACGAGGCGGACGCGGCGGCGGCGGCGGCGGCCGCCGCCGCCGGGGGAGGGGCCGCGTCGCCCCGCGGCAGCCGCCGGGCTCGCGCCGGCGCCGACGCCGACGCCGACGGCAGCGACTTCAAACCCAGCGGCCAGCCCGTCCAGCACCGCCTCTTTGCGGTCGCCGGCCGCCTGTTTGACGCCGGCGCCCCCACGATCATCATGGACGGGGGGGCGGCGGCGGCGGGTTTGGCGCCCGCCGCCGCCCTGCTGCCGCCGCCCACGGCGCCGCCGCCGGCCGAGGCGGGGGGCGGGCTCCACGACGACTGCAACCACGACGACGGCGGCGGGCTGCCTCACCTGTCGCCGCACCAGGAGCAGCACGACATGCTGTTCCCGCGCTTCAAGCACCGGCGCCGCAAGCGCAGCACGCCCAACTGCAGCGCGGGCGGCGACGGCGGCGGCACGAGCGGCAGCAGCAGCGGCGGCGGCGATCCGTCGTCTTTGGCGGCGGCTGGGGGCGGCGCTGCGGGCGCCGGCACCTCGCGCCTGGCGCGCCCCTCTGCTGGCGGGCACTTGGACGCCAACGGCGCCGTGTTGTCGCTCCCGCTGCAGCTGCTGCAGCAGCAGCAGCAGCAGCCCCAGCGGCCTCGGCGCGGCCTCCCCGCCGCCGCCCCTGCTGCCGCTGGCTTTGCGCAGCTGCTGCAGCAGCAGCAGCAGCAGCTGGTGCGGCGGCAGCAGCTGCAGCAGCAGCTGCAGGAGGAGCAGCGCCAGGCGCAGCAGGAGCGGCGGCAGCAGCAGGCGCGGCAAGCTCTCGAGGAGCGGGGGGAGGAGGAGGAGCAAGGCTTGCTCGATCCCGAGGAGAGGCGGCGCCGGGCCGACCGCAACGCGCGGCTCGCGCGCGCAATGGAGGCCGTCGACGCCGACCTCCGCGCGCGCGCCGCCGTCGGCGCGCCGCTGGCCGGCGCGGTGGTCGGCGGCGCGTTCGGCGCCGACGACGGCGGGGGCGAGGCGGGGGGCAAGGGGCGGCTCGGGGACCCGACCGGCGGGGCGGCCCACCTGGCCCTGGGCCGGGCGGTCGCCGAGCACAACGGACGCCTGCGGCCGCAGCTGCTGCGCCGGCGCCCGGGCGGCGGCGACGGCAGGGCGGCGGCGGGCCCCGCGCAGCCGCCGCCGGCGCAGACGGCGCCGCTGGCGCCCGCGCTGCCGCTGCCGTTCGGCAAGCCAGCGCAGGGCGCGGCGGCCGCCGCCTCTGCGAGCGCGGCCGCCGCCATCGCTGCCGCCGCCAACGCCTACAAAGCCGGCGTCGCGCACCCCTACCATCCCGCGTACGCTCCCGGCGGCGCCCCCGCCCACCTCTGCTTTGCGGGCGCTGGCGGCGGCGCCGGCGGCGGCGCCGTGGGGACGGTCGTGCTGCCGGCCATGATCCAGCTCCACGCGCACGGGGGCGGCGCCATGGCGCCCGCTATGCCCGCGCCGGGCGCCACCGCCATCCACGCGGGCCCGCCCGCGCAGCCCGCCCCAGGCACGCCCCCGGCCCCCGCCCTGGCGCTGGCCTCGCCCGGCAATGGCAACGGCGGCGGCGGCGGGGCGGGCCACGTCGGCGGCGGCGGCGACGGCGAGCGCGTGCTCTCGTACGCGGCGCTCGCCGCCTGCTTCGACCTTCCCGTCAAGGAGGCCGCCGCCCGCCTCGGCGTCGGCGTCTCTGCCCTCACGCACGCCCTCGCGAGCTACAACGTGACCCGCTGGCCGCAGCGCAAGCGCGCGTCGCTGCGCGCTTTAGTCGCGGCGCTCGAGGGGCGCGCGGCCGCGGGTAGGGACTGCGTGGCCGGCGCGTCGGCGTCGCAGGAGTCGCGGCGGCTGCGCGCGATGCTGGCGCGCATGGACGCCGAGCCCAACCTGGAGCTGAGCGACCGCGACCGCAAGCTGCGGCAAAAGGTGTTCAAGGACGACCACCGGCAGCGCGCCTCGAGCGCGAGCGCGGCGGCGGCGGCGGGCGGAGGCGGGGGCGCGGGCGCGGGCGCGGGCGTCGCGGGCAGCGCGCCGCCCGACTCGGCGGCGCGCAAGCGCAAGGCGGCTGCTGTCGCCGCAGGCCTGGAGGACGACGCGTGATGCGCGCGTTTCCCCGACCGACCGACTCACTTTGTTTCGGCACTCTCTTCTTTCGATCCGCGGCACAAAACACAAACCAAAACCCCCCCAAACGGCCAGGCGGCGCGCAGATCGCCGCCGACCTCCCGTTCTTGCGACCTCGCGCGCGGCCGTCACTCATCTTCTTCCATCGTCCGACGCTGCCGATTGCACGATTTCATTCCTCTAGTACTTGTTTGAGTTGTTATCCGCGCGATTCACACTCCACACGAAACCGCACTCCACGCGTCTCGGGCCGTGGTCCACCCCCGTGAGACGCACAACGCCGCGCAACACATGAGCGCGTGTAGATGAGGCGGCTGCTGGCGTCGCCCGGGCGCGCCCTCGTCTCTGCGCGCGCGCGCCAGGTGCTCTTCAGGCGCGCGCAGCAGGAGCAGCAGCAGCAGCAGCAGCAGCAGCGACAGCGGCGGCCGATGGCAAGCGCGGCGGCCGGCGGCGGCGGCGGCGATGGGGGCTCGGCGCCCGCCGCTGAAACCGACCCGCCGAGCCCTCTCCCCCAACAAGCGGCACCCAAGTCTGCCGCGCGCGCCGCCGCCGAGCGCGCCTTCGAGTCCGTCGGCGCCGGCGTGTCCGCGCCGCACAAGCTGGGCCGCGCCGCGCGACGCAGACAGGCGGCCGGAGGCGACCCCAACCCGCCGCGACGCGGCGGCGTCGGCGACGGCGACGGCAACGGCGACGGCGACGGCAACGGCGGCCACGACAACGGCGGCGCGGTGCCCGCCCGCCGCCGCCGCTCGACCGACGGCGACGTCCAGGCGCGCATCCGCGCGCAGGCCGAGCGCCGGGCCGCGCGCCAGCCCGACGGGTGCCCGGCGTGCGCCGCCGCCTTCTACAACCCCGCGTCCCTGCGGGCGCACGTGATGCGCTGCTGCCCAGACCTGTTTTGCGGCTCGGCCGCCGCCGCCGCCGCCGCCGCCGCCGCGCTGGCGCTGCCCGCCGCCCCGCGCGCCCCGGCGCTCTGGCCGGCCGAGGGCCCGGCGCCCCCCGCCGCCGAGCTCGGGCGCGCCCTGGCTGCCGCCGCCGCCCTCGAGGCCGCCAAGCGCCGCGCCGCCCTCGAGATCACGTTTCTGGAGCCCGTCGAGCGCGCCGAGGCCTCGGGCGGCGGCGAGCGGCCCGTGTGGGCGGCCGAGGCCGACGACGTCGACGGGTCGGCGGCGGCGGCAGAGGCACCGGCGGCGACCGCGGGCGTCGGCGGCAGCGGCGAGGAAGATGAACGGTACGAAGGAGACGAGCCGACGGGGACCGAGGAGGCCGCGGGCCACGAGCACGCGAGCGCCTCTGGCGCTCGCGCGCGCCGGAGAGGGCGCCCTGCCGGCGCCGCCGGCGCCGCCGGCGCCGCCCCCTCGGCGGGCGAGCAGCAGCAGCGCCACGACCCCCGCCGCGCCGCCGTGTCCGAGGCGCGCCGCGCGCGCATCGCCGCCGCGCCTGCCGACATCGCCGCCCGGCTCGGCCTGCCGCCCGACCGTGCGGCGCGCCTGCTGCGCGGCGCCATGCGCGCCATCCCGCTGCCGGCCGACGCCGAGGGGCTCACGCCCGACGGGTTCCCCTTGGTGTTCGAGGACGCGCGCGCGCTGGCCGTCGCCAAGCCCGCGGGCGTGCGGACCGCGCCCGTGCACCGGTGGCGCGGCGGAAGCATGGTCAACCGGGCGCTGGCGCACCTGGGCCGCGCCGCCGAACTCGCCGCCGAAGCCGACGCCGCCGCCGCCGCCGCCGCCGCCGCCGCCGACGACGCCGCCGACGCCGGCGCCGGCGCGGTCAGAGGCGCGCCGTCCTCCTCCCTCGCCCCTCCTCTCCCGGGCCTCGCCCCCGCGCCGCCATCCTCGGCTCCGCCCTCCGCGCCGCCCCTCCCCCCGATCGTGCCGCACGTCGTGCACCGCCTCGACCTCAACACCAGCGGCGTGCTGCTGTTTGCAAAGACGCCGAGCGCCGCCCGCTGGTTCCACGCCCAGTTCCGGCGGCGCAGGGTCCGCAAGACCTACCTCGCGATCGTGGCGGGGGTGCCGTCGTGGGAGGGAGGGGAGATCGTGGTGGACGCGGCGATCGGGCGGCACCCGGCGCTCAAGGAGGCGCGGCTGGCGCTGCCGGCCGGGGCGGGTGGGGGCGGGAGCAACGGCAGCGGCGCCGGGGAGGAGGACGGCGCCGGGGAGGACGAGGACGAGGGCGACGACGACGACGAGGAGGCGCCCAAGCCCGCGCGCACCTCCTTCCGCGTCCTGTCGTCCAACGCGGACGCCGAGCTCGGATGCGCGCCGGGCGCGCGTCCCGGCCTCCTGTACGGCTGGACGCTCGCTTCTTCTTCTTCGTCGTCATCCTCGGCGCCCTTCTCGCCGCCGCCGCTGCCCGCGCGCGGCGCCGCCCTGGTCGAGTGTTTTCCGCTGACCGGCCGCACGCACCAGATTCGCGTGCACCTCGCGGCGGCGGGCCACTCGATCGTGGGCGACGACATCTACGGCAGCGTGGGGCCCTGGCTGTCGCGGCAGGCGCTGCACGCGCAGGTGCTCGAGATAGAGTACCCCCCGGAAGAAGGACCAGGAGGAAATGGAAAAGGACGAGGCGGCGGCGGCGGCGGCGGTGCGGGCGAGGCGCGGCCCTCGGCCGTCGGCCGCCCGCTGCGACTGGTCGCGCCGCCGCCGCCGGACTTTGCGCGCGCGATGGAGGCGCTCGGCCTGGAGCTCCCGGCCGCGATCGTCGAGGGATGAGGAGGTTGCGGGGCAATGGGGGCGCGGGCGTCGATTGCTTATCCGAGAGAGAGAGGTGAGCGCTGCGGCGCCGCGCCCTACTCTACCCGAAAAAACCGCGAGTCGAAAAAACCGCGAGTCGAAAAAACCCCGAGTCAAAAAAACCGCGAGTCGAAAAATACGGAGCGGAACGCCTTCCCCTCTGCATATCTTTTGTCTCTCTAGTTTTTACTCGGCGATCACCGGCATGTGCGCGCCCTGCACCGGAAGCTCCACCGCCTCGGTCTCGCCCTCGGGCGCCGCCCCCGCCCCTGCCCCCGCCGGCGCGCCGCAGAGGCCGCGCTTGCGCAGCCACGAAACAACCTCGCCCGCCGCCGCGATGGTGGCGGCGTCGGCGTCGGCGGCGGCGGCGGCGGCGGCGGCGGCGGCCTCGGCAGGCGCCGCCGCCCCGCCCGCGCCGCCGCTGCCGCCGCCGCGCCGCAGCGTGCGCACGCTCAGGTAGTGCGGGACGAGGGGCGCGAGCGCGGGCGCCCGCGGCGGCGGCGCGCCGCCCGGCGCAGGCGCCGCCGCCGCCGACACCGACGCCGCCGCGCCGGCCGATGCGGCGGATGCAGCGGCGGCCGGGCGCGTCCACTCTGCCTCGCCGCCGTACGCGCGCACCAGCTGCTGCAGGGCGTCCCAGCTGCGCGGCTTGTGGCGCGCGCCGCCGCTGTCTGCCAGCGCGTCGTTCGCCGCGCGCGTGTCGACCGCCTCGCGCCACGCCTCCTCGCTCGCGGGCACGCACTCGACCACGACGACGGCGACGGGGGCCTTGGCAGCGCCGGCGGCGTACATGGCGTCGGCGCCGGCGGCATTGGCATTGGCATCGGCATCAGCGGCCGGGCGGCGGCCGGGTCCCGCGCCGGTGGCGGCGGCGGCCAGCGCCGCCGCCCTCTCGAAAAGCTCGCGGCGCGCCAGGGGGCAGTCGACGATCACGGACAGGCCGCACGAGAGCTGCGAGGCGGCCACGCGGAACATGATGTCGTAGGCGAGGTCGTTGAGGACGCGCGGCGGCACAACGGCGCCGCTAGCGCCGCCGCCGCCGCCGTTGCCGCCGCCGCCGCTGGGCGCGCCGCCGCCGCCGGTCGGCGGGGGCATGAGGACGGCCTCCAGGCAGTCGCGCGCGTCGTCCTTTTGGGTGCGTGAGTGGTTGTGTGTTGCGTTGGTCTCGGGGGGGGGGGGGGGGGGGGGGGGGGGGGGAGAGGAGGAGAGTGAGGCGCCGGACGGCGTCGCCGCGGCAACAAACCACGGCCGGCGAAGCGAGCGGGTCGTTGGTCGCACCTTGTCGACGACGCCCCACTTCAACACGGACGCAAGGCGCCGCGCGAGGGCGCTCTTGCCCGTGGCCGGGTGGCCCTTCAGGAGCAGGAGCACCTGCTGTCGCGGGTCGTGGTGGTGGTGGTGGTGCTGCGGGGGCGGCTGCTCCTCGTCGCGGACAAACGTGTCCTCGTCGTCCATTGTTTCCAGAGGTCTCGTGATTTCTTCTGGGTTTCGGGCTCGAGCTGCGTCTCGTGTTCTTCTTCTGACAGGCCGTCGTTGGCGACGAGAGATGATGGCGATTGTGGTGGAGGTGAGGTCGCTTCTGTGTTTTGCGTGTCGCTGTTGGGCCGGGCGATCGGTCACTGAAGCAGCGGTTGCTGATGTCCGGCGTCGGCGGGACGGGCTTCGTTAAAACCCGGACGTGCTGCATTAAAAATTTCTTGGTTCCGAGGGATCGACGACGCGATTACAATAAGAACACTAGTAGTGGCGGTCGGCGACGGGGTCTGCGGCCGCGGCCGCCTCGGCGCGCCGGCCAAACCCACCAAAGCACGGGCACAAGGCCGCGCCGAGGCCCTCGCCCTTGTTGGCGTCCTTGTTCTCGCGCCCGCGCGCGCGGTGGTGCGCGACCGGGTCGTAGGGCTCCGACTCGACGTACACGCCGCTCTTGGAGCTCACGAGATGCGCCTCCTGGTTTTGCGCGAGCTGCTGCTCCGTGGTGCCGGGCGCATGCACAGCGTGCGCGGGGCCGGCGGCGGCGGTGCTGGCGGCCTTGTCGGCGTGGGTCTCGCCCATGGCTGGCTTGCTGCTGCTTACGGGCTTTTGTCTGCTTGCTTGTTTTGTTTAGGGTCGGCAGAGGCGGACGAGGCGGAGGCGGGCGGGCGGG
>Ga0209390_10004465_pt1 | contig 20985 bp, 25 predicted proteins | sample BON01_FD_187212 | JGI IMG/M metagenome (GOLD analysis project Ga0209390, IMG submission 187212) | Freshwater microbial communities from Lake Bonney liftoff mats and glacier meltwater in Antarctica - BON-01 (SPAdes) (version 2) | ecosystem: Environmental > Aquatic > Freshwater > Ice > Glacier... | reverse complement strand
GACCCCCTACTACCTGGTACTCTCAACGTCATACTTACCTGGTATACCAACTGGTGAATTGGCCTCAAGCCGCGTCAAGCCAAAAGTACTACCTGGTACTCGTGGAGAGGTACCGATTACGGCACTGGTCGTGAGAGCCTTCATTCTTTTCGAAGGGGAATTTGCGCTAAAGAGGCTTTCAATCATCATTTCCTTCAATCACTCATTGCTATGGCCTGCTTCGCTGCTGTGGGGCATTTGACTGTCTGTGTGCGCAGGCATTCTCATTCTAACTCACGCAATGCATGCTCCTCCTACTTACATTATTAAAAACAAGCACCGCAAGTGCACGCACTTGCTGGTTTTTGGGCCTCGTCTCGCTCGCAATTCTCAGCCCCCAGCCGTCATCATCCCATCTCTCCTTAGAGTCAAGCACACCAGCAGACAACACCAAGGTAAATACCAACGAAATGCACCACTCCTTTTGATTATGCATTTGCATACTCAGGCCTTCGTGGCAGCAGCGGAACTCTCCTCTAAGCGCCTTCCCCTAAGCCCCGTCATGTCCTTCATCCCCTCCCTCACCAACCCACCCCCAACTCCCCACATACAACCAACAGCCACCCGCCCACCATCGCACACCTCCATACCAAAAGCAATGTCGTCTATCTTCTCCCTCATCTTTGACCCGTCCCCGTCCATCAACTACGATTTTGTCGCGGGCTCGTACCTCGTTGCCTCCCTCTTCTGCCTGGCCTTGGCCGTGGCCTCCCTTTTCTTCGAGGTGTCATCTGTGAAGGGGTGGTGGATTGCCCTGGCGCCGTTCCCGCCTTCTTTTTTGTGGAGTTTGGTAGTGAGGTCACGGTGGCAGGCGGGGTTGAAGGCGACGGCGATGAGCAAGGCGGAGTAAAAGAGAAGGCGAGTCTTGGTAGAGGAGTGCCGGGAGAGGAGGGAGGAAGGGAGGGGGGGCTGCTGTAATAATACTGGGGAGGGCAAACAGAGGAGTGGGAAGGAGTAGAGCAGTGGAAGAATAAAGAAATCTGAAGGTATGTATTGGGAAAACGTGACAGCTCGACACGGGGAACAGAGCGCGTGGCGGTGGAGGAAAAGAGTGGATGAGACGAATGCGAACACATTTTGCACGGACAAATGGAATCAAAATAAAACGAAGTGTGCATAAATAAGGACTAAAGCCAATTTCTTTATAATTCTTATGTATCAAAACTACGATTTTTGGTATTTGAAAGGAGTCAACAAAGGGTCTAGAACTTACTCTATTTTAGCAGGCACATAGATGAATGTGAATGTGTGACATTTAAGTGCGGGCAAGTATTATAGGAAAAAGGATGTCTTCTAAAAACCAACAAGGCGCCCAGCTAATCGATTGCTACGTCGCTCATTTGTTCTCTATTCTATTCTAGCTATGTGTGTGCATTACTTTTATGACTTGGCTACCACAACAAAAATCTCAAAACAGGAAAAGAAGAGGCAGGAGGTCGCCTTCGTCCTTTTCCAAATCAAATTCTTGCTTTTGACCGAAATCTTCTCACCAAAATGGATGAATGAACTAAAAATAAAACTACCAAATGTCTAGCATCGTACTCTACGCAGTGTCACCGTCATAAAAGAGCCAAGGCAAGCAGCATGGGCATGTCCGCAAGATGACGAACACCACGCACGCGCTTTGGTCAAGTTAGTTACGAGAGAGTCGTTGGCATCGCGGCTAGGCGAGCCTCTCTTGCCCATCCCTCACGCACCACGCAGACGCGGACCACACGACCTGGTGCACATCCTCTCGTCTTCCAGCCCTTCTCACTTTGCATCTTTCCTCCCGCCCCCCTTCCCACAGGCCACAAAACAACACACATTGAAAACAGCAAAGTGCCTAGCAGGACATAACGGCAACGACGACGACGCGAGACGATGGCATTCATTCTTCGCCGCACGGCCACCACCCACGCGCATGTCCATGCAGCGGCAGCGAGGGCTGTCCGGACCACTTCGCAGCGTGCTCTGGCCTCGTCTAGCACGGACTATAGCAAGCCAAGTAAGTGGGGCGGGGGGGTGGGTGGCAGGGGAGGGAGGGGTGGCTCGGTTTGGGAGGGGTGGCTCGGTTTGGGAGGGGTGGCTCGGTTTGGGAGGGGTGGCTCGGTTTGGGAGGGGTGTCTAGGCAAATGTCTATCTGTTTGCGTGTCCGCCTGCTTGGCTCTCTGTGTGCATGAGCTGGCTCTCTGTGTGCATATACGGCTGCATGTGAGGCGTGGTCCGTGCACTCGGCGACTGGAGATCAGGGCCTTTCGTCCCTCAGCTGCTGTCAAGGCGCAGGTGTCATGTCATGTCCCGAGCACGACACACCTATGCTGCGTCCTCCATCTCATTCCATCATTGTACGCGTATGCAAGTGACAAAGTAGCTTCATTCACCCTCCAGCCATCGTGGTACTCGCTCCCCTACATTACCGTTCATCCCCCGTCCCAACCCCCTCCCTCCCTCCCTCCCTCCCCTCCCCCCCCGCATCAATATATAGTCGAGCTCCGCTCCGACACTTTCACCCGCCCCTGCGATGGGATGCGGAAAGCCATGTACGCCGCCGAGGTAGGCGATGCCTGCTATAATGAAGATAAGACGGTGCAGCGCTTGGAGGAAGTGGTGGCTGGTTTGTTGGGGAAGGAGGCAGGAATGTTTGCTGCGTCGGGCACAATGACGAATTTATTGGCGTTGGCGGCACATTGTAAGAGGGGGGATGAGATTGTGTTGGGGCATCAGAATCATATTTATAATTATGAGGGTGGGGGGGCGTCTGCTTTACTTGGGGTGGCGTTTCACCCGGTGGCGACATTGGATAATGGGACTAATCGGATGGAGGACCTGAGGGAGGCAATTAGGGATGATGACTTTCATTTTGCACGTACCTCGCTTGTGGCCGTGGAGACGACACATAATAAGGCGAATGGCGCGCCGTTGCCTTTGTCGTTTATGAGTGAGGTGGCGGGGTTGTGTCGAGAGCATAAGTTGATTTTTCATGTGGATGGTGCGAGATTGATGAATGCTTCAGTGGCCTTACAGACACCAGCAGCAGAAATCGTGCGGCATACCGATTCGGTTTCGCTCTGTTTGAGCAAGGGGTTGGGCGCGCCGGTTGGATCAGTGTTGGTGGGCACGCATGCAGTTATCAAGGAGGCGAAAAGACAACGGAAGGTCTTGGGGGGGGGGTGGAGGCAGGCGGGTGTGCTGGCTGCTGCTGGGTTGTATGCGTTAGAACATAATATACCAATGTTGGAGAGGGATCATTTGAATGCCCAGGCGTTGGCGCAGGGCTTTAGTCAGATTCCGGGGATTGTGTGTGATCCGTCTGCGGTGGCTAGTAACATTGTTTATTTCCGTGTGTTGGGACTGCCGGCGGGGGAGGTGGTGAGGAGGTTGAAGGAGGAATATAATGTCTTGCTTGGGATTGGGGCGTATAGGGGGGATAGGCTGAGGGCTGTGACTAATTTGATGGTTAATGATCAGGACATTGTGCGCGTGGTGAGTGCGATGGCGGAGATTGTGGGGGAGACGAATCGAGAGAAGGTGGATAGGGCGTGCGCGATTTTCAAGGACACAGCAGTGGCTGTTTAGGTGTGCCCTCCTTCCCTCCCTCCCTCCCTTTCTGGTTGTTAGGAGGGAGGAGGTCATCGGTGAGGATTGTGGCGGTGATGGCGGAGATTGTGGGGGAGAGGAATAGGGAGAAGGTGGATAGGGCCTGTGCTATATTCAAGGAGACGGCGGTGGCTATTTAGGTGGAGGGAGGGAAGGAGGGAGGGAAGGAGGGGGGAAGGGTGGGTAGTAGCGGCGATGTCCGATATTGCGAGTGAGCAAGAAAGAGCGATAGAGTGTACATATAGCAGGAGAAGAAAGTGAATGGGAAGAATAGAGCATGAAAAGGAACCGAAAGAGAGGAAAGAAGAAGAGGGGAGTGAGGAGCGACCCGCCGATATATTTGCTGATTTTGCACAACTGAGGAGTTTGTCCACAAGCATATATACGTGGCAAGCAAGGCCCAACAAAACAACACTACATAAATGTATTGGCAAAACCAACAACAAGCGAGCGCGTTCGATTCTTTATTGCGTGTTGTACACACACATGTACCTGCAGTAGCACTAGCATCAGTACCGATGAAGAGGTACCAGCACCAGCATCAGCAGCACCGCGCTAGCAGCGGGAGCAGCATTTTATCAGCAGCAGCACTTATCATCATCATCATCAGCAGCAGCAGCAGCAGCAGCAGCAGCACAACCCCGCAGCAGCGATATATCCCAAAGGAGAGACGGAAAATGAACAGAACAGCGAGAAAAGCTCTACATATAAAGCAAAAACACACAACCTCTCTCGCAGCAGTCTTACAAATTTATCTTTTTTTCTTACTTCCTCCCTCCCTCCCTCCCTCCTTAAACCTAAAGCTTCGAAAACGTCGGCGTCTCCTTCGTCATCGCCCCGTGGACCGCCCTCCCAATATCCTCACTCTGCAATGCACTCATATTCCAAGTCGTCATATTATCCAACCCATCCTGGACAGACGCATGATCCCTCGAATAGAGCAAGTTAACCTTCGTCCCCGCCACTGCCACTGGACTCTTCTTCGCAATCTCCACAGCGAGCGCCGTGGCGGCTGCGAGTGTATCGGTAGGCGAAGGCAAGACACGACTGAACAACCCTAAAAGCTGACCTTCCGCACAGGTGAAATTCCGGCCGGTGAACGCAAGCTCGCGGAGGAGGCTCTCATTGCCTGTTATGCGCGGCAAACGTTGCAAGGTACCTAAATCAGCAGCCAGACCAATGTCCACCTCTTTGATGCTAAACACAGTCTCGGTCGACGCCAACCGGATATCACACGCGGCGATCAGGTCGATCCCCCCTCCGATGCATGCCCCGTGAATGGCAGCAATGACTGGCTGCGGGATCTTCTCAATCGCATTAAAAGCGTCTTGCATCCGGGTCACATGCCTCTTGATCTTCAAAGCCTGCCGTGCCACGTCCACCCCATCCCCACCCCCACCCATCAAATCGATGCCGATATCTGACAAGTCCAAGCCAGAAGTAAATACCTTCCCTTCCCCCATCAGTACAATGGCACGCACCCCCCCATCCTCCCCCAGCGCCTCAAAAGCAGTCTTGCATTCACCCCAGAATTTGCTGTTCATCGCATTGCGCTTTTGCGGACGATTCATCTTGACAAAAGCCACGCCCGGGGCCTCGGCCTTGCCGGTTTCGATGGCCAGTGTCTCGTATTTCATGGCGTTAGTGGAATTGGAGGCAGCGCGCGCGGTGGGGTGAGGGCAGAGGGGGAGACGGATTGTCGACGCCTTGAAAATAGCAGCGGCGGCAGGACGACGGGCGAAGGCCAAGGTGCGGAGCAGGCATATAGGACAAGCAGCTGGCGGGCTTGGGCGTGCAGCTGTGGAGGTTGTGTTGAATGTATGGGGAGGGGGGGGAGGGGAGTGGTGGGTGAGACCGGGCGGCCTGTGGTCTTGGTTAGATGGATGCAAAGCAAAGCAAGAAGGCATAGAGAAGGGCGGCATGATGACGCCCCGCTTGAACTGACGGCCCATTCGCATTAGAGCAATATTATCACAATCGTTCATTCATTTCGTTGTTTCCTTCTTTGATTTCAGCCTGCATTACATGTCAAGGTTGGCGTGGTTCTGGTGAAAGGATTGCCTGCGCACTGCAAATGCATTTCCCTTCCAATTTTAACCTCCCCACCCTTCCCTCCCTCCTCTCCCTCCCCTCCTGTTTACAAGGCTCCGCCCGGCCCAAAGTCCTCCACCAGCTTGTCCAACACCGGCTGCACCTGTAATATGTTCGAGAGAATGTCGTGAGTTCTCTCATTGGTGCTTCCCTATTCCTTATTCATTCGTCTCTCATCCTCCCACGCGCGCCTTCGCCCAAGTCTCAGGCACGCATTACTCCTTAAAAATACCATAATGACAGAACGTGCACATCCATCTCAACACCTCTCCCTCCCTCCCTCCCTCCCTCCACACACGCTTACCTTCTCCCTTGACTCGGGCAGTAGCCTGTCAATGTACACCACGCCGTCCAAGTGGTCGTATTCATGCTGGAAAATACGCGCCTCCCAATCCCGAAACTTCTTGGTGGCCGTCTTGCCCTTGGTGTTTCGAAACGTCACCTTTATAACTAGCGATCGCTCCACCTAAGTAATAGAAAATAGATAAGGATAAAATATCTTATGAGTCGGTCAATTTCTTCGAAGCTTTCTTCATGCCTGCCCAGCCCTCCCTCCCTCCCTCCCTCCCTCTCTCTGCATACTTACATCGCCCGCCATCCCCGGAAACGACAAGCAGCCCTCCTCCGCCACTTCCGTCTTGGCCGAGCTCTCGACAATCACCGGGTTACACAATACCACCTCATTCAACCACTTCACTTTATCCCCCATCGGATTGAAAACCATCAACCGCTGATTCACCCCTACTTGCGGCGCGGCCAAGCCTACTCCATTCATGGCATACATCACTTTAAACATGTCCTTCGCCAATGCCGCCACTTCAGGGCCAAACTCTGTGATTTCTGCATTTGGCGCACGCAAGCGGGGGTCTGGGTATTTGAGCACACATAGGTCCGTCCCTTCCACCTCCCCAGGGTCGACTTCCTCCGCTAGTGCCGAGCGCAAAACCTTGCCCCATGCCAGACAAATGGAATTTGCGAGGCTGCCGCCACCATTGCCAGGACCAGAGCGTGTGCGGACCCCGCGGGTGGTGGTGGTGGTAGGGGGGGAGGGAAGTTGGAAGGCTGGTAGGAGGCTGGGGCGGGAGGGGCGGAGGACGAAGGCTGTGGTGGAGGCGGCGCGGCCAAGGAGAAGGAGGGTGGTGGTGGCGGTGGTTGCGACGATGGCCATCAGGAAAGACGTCCGACGACGCTGCAGCATTCGTGGGGCTCGCGTAAGAGTAGTGTGATGCGCCCGTGTAGCTGGTGCGGCTGTGTGAAAGGGTGTGTGTGGAGAGGCAGGCTTGTTGATGATGTTGTCTTTGTGTTGGTTATGCGAATGCACAAGGGAGAAGGCCACTGGCTGCTTCATGCCTAAATACCCTGTGTTGTGGTGGTGCTGTACTTGGTGGGGATTATACTTAGAAAGACGCGGTGGATAAGCCAAGGCATGTTGCATCGAGCCGGCAGCTGATCAATTCGCATCATCGACTCTCGCTCATCTGCTCTCCTCCACCACCTCAGCCTCTCATTCTCACACAACCACGACCACCACACACAACTACAGGCCGCGTCCACCCCTACACTCTCTCCTCCTTTATTCAAATCATGGCTCGGTAAGTCTTGTCTGGGGGGTGTCTGTGCGTGTGGGGTTGGGTTCAGGGATGGGGGAGGCGAGCTGGGGAGGGGGGAGGCGAGCTGGGGAGGGCAAATTTCTCGAAAGGATTCGAGGGAATTGGATAGCCTGCGCTGTACGCGAGGGGCAGCCCTGCACACCAGGACCCACACCGCGCTGTGCCAGGACAGGAGGGCTCTGTGTAGCAGCGGTGGGTGGGTGGTGGGGCCGGTGGTGGACGTGGCACTGAGGGCACGGGGACGTTGGTCCTTCCTTGCTCCGATTCGATAAGCCTTCACGTGTGCTTCACAAACGACCACATCACCATACCTACACACGCGCCCACCGTGCAGATGAATGGACGCAACGGTGAATGAGGAGCAGGCAGCTACTTACTCGATCCTCTTTCCTATTCCCACACAACACAGTTCCCGCAGCAGCCGTCCCGCCCCGTCCCGCGCCCCTGCCCGCGCCCCCTCCCGCTCCGTGCCGGCGGCGCCCCAGCGGTACGTATTTTGATGAGTCTAAAAGAAGATAAAGGGGAGGAAGGTTGTTGCTTGCGTATGAAACTAGTAGGTTATAGGCTGAATTGAGATGTGTACTCACTTTCTTTTCTAATTTCCCGCATCACAACATTCGTCACTATCACAGCTCCGCGCCCCCTGCCCCGCATCAGCCCCAGCAAAGTACGTACCTCCAACTTCTTCTCTGTCTGTAAATTCCCACTCTGTCTCGGCTCTCCCCTTCTTACATCCAGATCAACTTCCTTTTACTCAGACCTTGTTTTCCTCCTTTCTTCCTCCCTCCAAAAACAAACAGGCGGTGGGATGATGAGCGGCCTCGCCTCCACCATTGCCCAGGGCTTTGCCTTCGGCACGGGCAGCGCCGTCGCTCACCGGGTACGTAATAATTTATTTTCTTTAATGAAAGAGGGTGAAAATGTTGGGGTAAAAGGTTTGCATCGAGCTCGCCCAGCTTCTGCTTTTTCATTTTCTTCTATCAGCCATCAAACTCTTTCACTTATTTACTCTTTTCCCCTCCCTCCCTTCTCTGCCGCAGGCGGTCGGTGCGGCCGTCGGTGCCTTCTCCGGCGACAGCGAGGCGCCCCAGCAACACGAGGCCTACCCCCAACAGCCCATGCAGCACCAGCAGCAGCAGTACGGTGCCCCGGCTGGCGGGCAGCAGGCTTGCTCTATGGATGGACAGAACTTCCAGGCGTGTCTGCAGTCGAACCCGGGTAATGTTGATGCCTGCACGTTTTTGTATGAGGCGCTGCAGCAATGCCAGCGCAACTCTCAGTTCCAGTAAGCGATGGTTGGGAGGGGGGACTTGGTGTGTCTTAATATAGAGGGAAGGAATAGAGAGAAAATGATGAACGCAGGCTTGTGGGGCTGGTAATTGGGAAGGAGGACGAGGCCGAGAATGAAGAGCGCGAAGTATGTTGGTCATGCATTGCATATTGACGTGTCGTCGTCGTCGTTCTTTTTCGGTCGTCTTTTGTTTTATTTCCCTTTCCCGCCGCCGCAGAGCCTCGCAGGACCAGGAGCCAGGATTATTAGAGAGAAGAAGGAGGAGGTTCCCACATTCCATAACGATGGCTTGGAGTAGTGGAGGGATGGAGGAGCGAATGTGGAGGGAGCAGGTTTTTGACAAACACAAAACACGAACACACAAAATACCAACTCGAAAGAAAACAAAAAGAAACAAAAACAACATACTACGTAGTAATAAGAGATGGCGTTGCTTGCAGTGGGAGTGGGACTGGGGGGAGGGGAGGCTGGCGCTTGCCCTTTTGTTGTTGTTGTTTCTTGCTACGCAAAGCAAAATATCTGTCAGCTAGAGACAAACAGCATTGAAAAACCCAGCAGCACTTCTAGGAAAGGGCACCACGCTGCGATGCCCCCGCGCCCGCTTACCAACACCCAAAGACAGAAAAAGATCGCCTTGGACGCTAAGGCTGCAAGGCTACTCCCTGGGACAAAAACCAATAAGAAACAAAACTATCAACCCCCAAAAAGAAAGAGATGGGCCAGGCAACGACCGCGCCGGCCTTTGTTTTGTTCGACACGGATCGGAGTGTACACGCATGCATGCCGGCGAGCTCCCTAATCATTTTTCACGGGCAACAGACCTGCCTCGTCACATGCTTCTAACGACTTTTCCTACGTGCGCGTTCCTTTGCAGGCTTCTAAGCATTCATTCCTTACAATCTCCCACCACCGCGCACACATCCACAGGCCTTCCACCAGCCAGGCCAGGTCCTGCCAAACAAGCATCAACCAAAGCCCAGGAGGGGCGCGGATCTTCTTTCGACGACTACGACCACGTAAGTACCTTGTACACAGGGCGCAAGCCTAGGCATGTTTGTTGCGGGCCGGGTGGGTTTTGGGAGGTGGCTGTGCCACCCTCGACCTGGTAGACATGAACAAGAGGCGTATCTACGCCTCGCCTAGTGATGATGCTGTTCTTGCACTTTGAGCGGCGCGTTCGGACGGCGTCCAAAGACCACGCTGGGCACGCCGGAATGCAAGGATGGGAGGACGTGAAGGAGGCGTGCGTGCATTGTGGCCAAGTTTTGGGTGTCTTTGTGGTCTCTCACGTCCTCGTTTTTTTGGAATGCGCTTGTCCTTCGTCTGTCCCCGCAGTCACCTCGCCGGGGCGTGCACCGGCATGATTCTTACAGGCGAAACCCTTGTGTGTGCGCTTGGCCGGCATTTGGCTGCGTGTTAACGAGAATGACCAGGCTCTGCTGTTTTGTTGGCAAGCGCCTGCTATTCCCTTTAGCAGAGCTTTTCCCTGCCGCCTCGAAATCGAATCTCTCCTCCCTCCCTCCCCTTTTCAGAGCACTCACAATCCTCTCTCCCACCCCACACCACACAGCCCTTCCACACTGCCGTCGGGAGCAGCCCTCGGCGCGTCTCCCGCAAGATGGGGACAGGTAATACCAGCATTGCCCCCCGCACCACCTCCACCTCCTCCTCCTCGTCGCCACTCGCCCCTCCCTCCGCCCCGACCGACAGCCTCTTCCGCAAAGTCATGAACGGTGTGGGCCCCACCGACCCTTCCACGTCTCCCTCCCTCCCTGCCTCGTCCTCGCCAGCAGCAGCAGCAACATCAGCCACGGGCGGTGGGGCTTCTCCAGGCCATGCATCATCGGCCTCCACAGAGTCTACCTCCTCCTCCTCCACCTCTGTATCCTCTTCCCCTCCCCCCCCTCCTCCCACCTCTTCCTCCACCTGGCCAATTACCGCCGCTGCCGCCATTGCCGCCGCCGCCGGTGCCGCAAACGCAGCCGCTGCATCTTTTACAGGAGGAGGGGCCAGCAGCAGCAGCAGCAACAGCGCCCGCCCCACCACCAGCACTAGCAACGTTCCTCCTCCTCGTCCACCCAAACCCCTCCGTACGCCTTCCCCGACCACTACTACTACTAGCACCGGCAGCATCACCACCAACGCTCGGCTGGACCCGCGCTTTCATTCAGGAGGGCGTGCTGGCCCCTCTACCTCCTTCTCCTTCAACGGCGCCGGCGGGAATGACGACATTTTGCCTTTTAATGTTGAGGCCGGGCAGGCAGGGGGGGAGGACGCGTTTGAAGGCGGGCATCCCGGGTTTTTCTCGAAGGATAGTTATAAATTCCGACCGTCTGGCCGAGAGCCACCTAAGCACTGGAAGGATCGGTTGCCTTCCTTTTTGGACCCTCGGGAATTGACGCGGAGACAGCAGGCGTTATGCTTGTTGTTTTCTGTGGCTGCTCTTTTGTTTTTGATTGTCGTTGTGAGTTTTGCGGCGAAGGGGAGTGTGATTGAAGGATTGACAGCAGGGGCTGATCAAGGGGCAGCGAAGACGGGGAATTATCGAAATTTGTTTACTGAGATAATGGGGAAGACACCGGTGGAGACTGATGGGAAGCTGGAGGAGGTGTGGACGCATTTTTTCAAGGGGGATATAGAAACGACAGGGGTTTATGTGGAGGTGGAACCGAATATGGCCCAGATTATTAATACGGAGAGTAATGTCGTGACGAGTGAAGGGATAAGCTATGGGATGATTACGTGCGTGCATTTGGAGAAACAGGAGGTGTTTAATCGCCTCTGGAATTGGGCCCGATTTCACATGCAACACACCGCAGGGACCTATGAGGCATTCTTCGCCTGGCGCGTCACGCGAGGAGGACTCTTGATTGATGCCAAGGACGTCATCCCCGCTCCAGACGCAGAGGCTTATATCGCTACAGCTCTGATAGCCGCCCATCGAAAATGGGGCTCCACCACCGCCTACCCCTACAAAGCGGAAGCCCTGCGCCTCATCCACGCAATGGGCAACTGGCAAAATGGCTTCTTCACCAAGGACGGAAAAGCCACCTTTAACCCTACTGATTGGGGGCTCGATCACTCCAACCCCTCCTACCACCTCCCCCACTTCTACGAAGCCTTCGCCCGGTTCCTCAAAAACGAAAACGACCCGCGCGCGGCCAAATTCTGGTCCAAAGCCGCGAAGCAAAGCCGGAAATTTTTCCATGTCGCCGCTCACCCCAAGACGGGGCTGATTCCGGATTATACTACTTTGGAAGGGAAGAAGGCGCCGGATCCTAATTTGGGGGGGCATGCTAATTTTCAATGGGATGCGTGGAGGGCTCCGGCGAATGTGGCGGTTGATTGGGCGTGGTGGAATGAGGATGGGTGGCAACAGAAATATGCTGATCGTTTCCTGGCGTTTTTAACGAGTCAGGGACCGAAGTATGGTAGTCAGTTTACAATGGAGGGCAAGCTGGCGGATAGTAATACGGGGCATGATGCGGGTCTGGTGAGTATGAATGCGGTGGTTGCGTTGGCGGCGAGGGATCAAGGTTTGAAATCTCCGTTTGTGAAGGAGTTGTGGGAGCAGGGCATGCCGGAGGGGAAGGGGAGGTATTTCCCTGCCATGCTTTATATGATGAGCTTGTTGCATTGCTCGGGGAAGTTCAAGGCTTATTTTTAGGGGGAGGGAGGGAGGGAAGGAAGGAGGGAGGGAGGGAGGGAGGGAGGGAGGCTCTTGCTTCCCTCCCTCTGTTCTTTGACAGCGCGCGAGGGAGGGAAGGAGGGAGGGAAGGAGGGAGGGAGAGAAGACGTGTAACATTGGCTTTAGTTTTTGGTACTTGTCTTTCCCCCCCCTAAATTGAGAATGACGATCGGATTCTTTGTGCGTGTGCATGGTTGTGTGGTTTTGTGACTGTATGTGTGTGTGTGTGTGTGCCGCTCCTTAAGAGGAGGCGAGGCAGTAGACTGTGGGGAGGGAGGAAGGGAGGGAGGGAGGAAGAGGCGCGATGGTAAGACGATTGGCTCCAAAACAAAGTGTAAAAGTGAGAGAAGGTGACGGGATGCATTTCGCTCCCACGAGAAAGGGGTATTCAAAAGGGAAAGGAGGGAGGACTTCCTAGGGCATATATAGTAATCATATTGATTGTCCTTCGGGGGAAAAGAGAGAGAGAGAGAGAAAAACGGGGAAATGATCAGTTTCTATTTTCTGACATCATGTAAAAAAGGGGAGAATTGAGATCATGAGCTGAGCTGAGCTTTTTGCCAGGGCGGCTAAAGGCCAGCAGAAATGGATTAAATAAGGATGATAATAAGGACACACGTGCAGGACTGGGAGGGAGAGGAAGGAGTGAGAAGATGTTAGAGAGGGGGAGGGAGGAAGAGAGCAAGTGAAAGACGGAGAAGGATGGGGGGACGAGGGCGGGTGTCTGGTTGTATTGCATTTGTGCGTATGTAGGCGTGTGTGTGTGTAATTTTTGTTGGCTTCGCTTGTTGTCTTTCTAAGACGAGGACAATTTGGAGAAAGGGCTTGGATCAGCAGCAGCAGTAGCAGCAGCATCAGCAGCAGCAGCAGCAGCAGCAGCAGGAGGAGGGGCAAGAAAAAGGCAAACATATAATAGTAATCAGAAAACCAAAAAAAGCAATCACAAATAAGGGTATGGGGTGGGAGGGAGGGAGGGAGGGAGGGAGGGAAGCGTCAGGCGTCAGGGAGTCAATGACGACGACGATGAAGAGAACAAAGACAGCGGGTACTCATGCGATGTGCGGGAGATGGAGAAAGGGGAGACACACAATCACGGGCCAGAGGGACAGATAGGAAACGGGTTTTACAGAGACATACACACACACCCAAAAGAAAAGAGAAAGACCAGTAGAGCAGAGCAGAGCAGAGCAGAGCAGACAGGCAATATCAGAGAAAGGAGTTGTTGTTTTCGATTGTTGATATTTTTTCTTCTTATCGATTTGGTTCTTTTGGTCGTTGTTGATGTTCTTCTCATTCTTCTGCTGCAAGGTGTTTGCTGCTGCAGGTGTCTGTCTGTGTGTCGCGTCTTGTCCGCCTCGCTTTCATATCCTTTTCAATACAGTTTATTCGCCTCGTTCCTCCTTCTCTTCCTTTTCTTGCTCTCTTTCATTTCATCTACTTTCTCTTCCTACCTTTTTGACCCAAACCATCGTTTTCTTGACGCTAGCGAAAGCGGCAATGGTCTATGGCCTCCCCATATCCGGAGCCACCAACACCGCTCTACTTTCCTCGATGATAGAGGCAAATGCTGCGAAGCTGGTCTTTGCTGCTGCTGCTGCTGCTGCTGCTGCTCGGAACCATAGCCCGTCAAAGGAAAGGGGGGGAGGTGGGAAGGTGGTGGAGGATGATACGCGCCGTCTTCCTCATAAGCAGCAGCAGCAGCAGCAGTAGCAGCAGCAGCAGCAGCGGCGGCAGCATCGTCAGCCGCCTGAGCTTGCGCTTGTGCTGCTGCTCTTTGTCTCGCAGCCTCCTCCTCCTCCTCCTCCTCCTCCTCCCTCCTCCTCCTCTCCTCCACCTCCGCCATCATCCTCTCCTCCTCCATCTTCCTCCTCTCCTCTTCCTGTGCCTCCCACTCCTCCCTCCTCCTCCTCTCCTCCTCCTCCCTCTCCCTCCTCTCCTCCTCCGCCACCTTCACAGCAAGCAACAACCCATCCCTCTCCGTACTCAACTCCTGCGCCTTATCTAAAGCAGCCGTCCCTGCTACTACTGCTTCTTGCAACTGCTCACTCACAGCCCTCCTCCCCTCCTCCAACACCACAATCCTCTCCTCCTGCTCCTTCGCTACCACTCTCACCTCCCCTACCTCCTTCTTGAGCCCCTCCAACTCTCCTTCCGCCTTGATCAGCTTAGCATTCAAACTCGCAATTTTCAATAATGCCTGTGCCTTCTCTCCGTCCACTCTAGCTAGCTCTCCTTCTAATTCCTTGGCTCGAGCCTCACCCATCCTGGCCCTTGCTGCTAGTGCTGTTAAATTCGCGTCTTTCCACAACAATTCCTGCACCACTCCTTTTAGCTCCTGTCGCAACGCACCCGCCTCTTCATTTTTGGCGTTTACTTCCTCCGTTAATTCTGCCAAGGCCTCGCGGAGGGAACGAACGGTCTTGCGACGTCGCTCCCCCTCTTCCTCATACCCCTCTATACGAGAATGGAGTTCATTTACGAGGTTGTTTCGACTTTCCAACATCTCTCTTAACGCACTTCCGTTTTCACGCAAGCGAGCCACGGTGCGATTGAGTGCCCACAGCGCTTGTTCTTCTTCTGTAGGGCTACGCAAGGCTTTGGGGACCCAGGCGTGGACGTAGGAGGAGAAAACACGGCCGAGGAGGGAGGGTTGGTGTTGCTGCTGCTGCTGCTGCTGGTTCTGGTGGTGATCTTCCTCATCTTCTTCCTCTTGAGCTGCTTCTCCTTCATCGTCGTAGTCCTCCTCCCCCTCCTCCTCCTCCTCCCCTTCCACATGAACATGCGTCCGTGCCCCCCTCACCTTCCCCCCCTCCTCTCTCCCGCCCTCGCCCTCCCCCCCCTCCTCCCCCCCTCCCTCCTCCAAGCGATTCAACTCCTCCACCACCTGCAGATATTGTCCTTCTACTTCCTCTAACCTCGCATAGGCCTCCCCCACCTCCTTCTCCTTCTCTTCAAATGAAGATTGCAATCTTACTACCTCTTCTTTTAACAGATTTCTCTCGGCTGTCAGCTCGTCTACTCTCTCCTTCCACACCACCGTAGCATTCACCATTTCCTCCTTCGCGCCCTCGAGCTCGGCCTCCAATTCTCCTATTCTCGCTCGCAAGATCGATCCTCCCTCCTCCTCTCCCTCCTCCTCCTCCTGAGTGTTTGTTGTTGCTGCTGCTGCTTCTAAACGTGCCTTGAGCTCAACCACTTCCTCCCTCAGCGCCTCCTTCTCCTTAATCAACGCAGCTTTCTCCTCCTCCCACTCTTTTCCTACTACCAGCTGTGGCTGCTGCTGCTGCTGCTGTTGCTGCTCGTCATCAGCAGCAGAAAGAACCACTGGTGCTGCTGCTGCTGGTGGTGGTTCTGACACTCCCTCAATCCCTTCCTCCGCCGCCTCCATAGCCTCCTCCAGACTCTCCTCCAACCCCACCACCTCTTCCTGCTGCTGCTGCTCTTCCTGCAGGGGTTGCTGCTGCTGCTGCTGCTGCTGCTGTTGCTGTTGGTAATAATTAGCACTTCCATCATCCCCAAACGACGACGAGGAAGGGGCTGGTTGTTGACCATACTCTTCTACTCTAGCACCAGCAGTACCATAACCTGCTGCTGGCTCTGCTGCTGCTGCTGGTGGTGGGGGCGTATAGCTCGTCACCCCCGTATACGAATCCACGTAATACACCTGCCCATGCTGGTCCTGAGCCGTGTACCATCGACCAATCTCGTTGCTGCTGCTCTTGCTGGGGTCGCTCTCCCCCCCTCCTCCTCCGTAGGTACCTGGGAGAGGGGCGTTGGAAAAGACGGAGGCTGCAATAGCGGCAGCGGCTGCGTCCTCGGCGGGATAATCCCATTGCCGCCGGCCGTCGAGTTGATTGTAGTACTGTAAACACAATTGTGTTGGGGGTGCGGGGATGTCGAGTGAGTGGTTGAATGAGGCAAGCTTCAGGGTTGAGAGACGGGAGAGAGGGACATTGTAATTCCTATTTCTTCTTCGCTCCCTACGAGGGATGGGCAACAAAGCAACCAGGCGCTTCCCCACACCCCGAATGCATGCCTGTCAATACGTACATAAGCGCGTCCTTCATGGTCGTAGTACAACACCCAATTGGGCGGCAGAGGAGGGCCTCCACTCCCTGCTCCTGCTGCTGCTGCTCCTCCTCCCACCCCACCTGCGGCGCCCGAGAAGAAGGAGGCCGAGACGCAGGCATGGCAACAAAGGTGCAGCACCAGGAGCAGCAGGGACCAGCAGGGCAGGAGTCGTCGTGGTCTTGTCGGTGCCTTGATCATTGTGCTGCTGCTGCTTTGCCTCTCCTTGCTTGCCGCTCGCCAACGAGGGAGTGTTGCCCCTGGCTTGGCTGTCCTCCCTGCTGCCTGCTTTGCACCCGTATTGGAAGGGGGGGGACAGAATTAATGAGAACATCACGAGACGCATTTCACATGGGACAATGCAGGCATGCATGTGTGCTGTGAAAGCAAAGCAAGGCAAGCAAAGTGGCCGCGTTGCTTGATGAGCGTCGTCGCCAAAGAAGGCTGGGGCAAATTCGTGACATGGCACCCTGTCACGCTGCTGCGGCAAGTAAGGGGAGGGGATGCTGATGAGTGATCCGCATGAGCTAATGCGCCCATTTTATGAGCTTGTTTGAGATTCCCTTGGTCTGGTTTCTTTCTTCTACCACTTTTTTTTAAGGGGGTTTGGTTCGCTCACCCATTCTCATTCATACACATCGTCCTCTCCAAAAGAGTCTGCTGTTTCCTCTCATTTTCTATTCATGCTTTTGCTTATTTGATTAAAATATACTTTGTCTTTTTGTGCACTCTCATACGCAATTTCTAAACTCTGTCTTTGTTAAATTCTCTTCAGTCTATTCAAGCCGTCGCCTCCCCCACCCTTTCCCCCTCCATCTCCTCTTCCTCCCCCCCTCCTTCCTCCTCCCCAGCTGATCCAAACCGTTTATTCAACCTCGACCACTCCCCCATCGTCTTCCCCGTGTTCTTCTCCCTCAAAAAAAGACCAAACGCCTCCCTCTGCTGCGTCTTGACCATCCTACACCTCTCCAGAAACCCCGCCTCTGACAACTCATGCCGTGCCCGAAAAGCAACCATCGAATTCAGAATCGCAATCACATACATCTCCGAAATCGACAACGAAAACACCTTGCCAAACAACCCCTCGTACCCCTTCAAATCACACAAGCCACACTCCACATTCATCATCGTCCCTCCAAAGAAATCGATACACGCAACCGTCTCCCCGTCAGACGTCAGCTTCAACCCTCTCACCGCTAAAGGCCAGAAAGGATAAATGTGATACTTAACAAAGCCCAAATCACCCACCTTCCACACACCCCCATCATCCGCAATCGCTTCCTCCAACTCCAACGCATCCCTCACTCCCCTACAGCTCCGTCTGTGTGACATCCGACGAGCCGCAAAAGGGCTAGAAGAAGGGGTGAACATCCCGGAGGGAGAGGGCATGGAAATAGAGGAAGAGGAGGAGGAAGAGGAGGTGGTGGTACTTTTGACTCGAGACGCCGCCGCTGGCTCCTTTTTCTTCTTCGCGGCGGCGGCGGTGGTGATGGTGGTGGCAGTGGTGTTTGTGCGTTTAGCTATCGACGATGGGGGCTTAGACTTGAGTGCTGGTGCTGCTGGTGCTGCTGGTGCTGTTGCTGCTGCCTTTCGTGCATTTCCTCCTCCTGCTAGCGCTGCTGCTGTTTCTGGAACCACCACCTTCCTGCTGCTGCTGCTGCTGCTGCTGCTGCTGCTGCGAGGCGCTCTCTTCTTGATGGCTGCTGCTGGTACTGCTGTTGCTTCTACTGCTGCTGCTGCTGCTGGCGCTGGCGGTTCCGGCTTCTTGCCGCGGGAGCGAGTGGCTCGGGGGGAGATAGTGCTGCTGGTGGTACAGCTGGTGGTGGTACTGCTGCTGCTGCTGCTGCTGCTGCTGCTACTCTTCTCAGCAGTGACTCTCTTCTCCTTAAGGATGGTGGAGGAGGCAAGGGAGGAAGTAAGGGAGGGCGGGAGGGAGCAAGTAGGAGAGGGCGGAGAAACCGTGATCTTCTTACTGCCCGCTGCAGCTCGCACGCTTCGCTTCTGAACAGGCTGTTCGTTCTCCTTTTCTTCCCCCTCCTCCTCCTCCCCCTTCTCTTCCTCCTGCTGTCGCTGCTGCTGCTGCTGCTGCTGCGACTCGCCAGCGGCAGGAGGATGAGGCTCACGCTGGCTGTCGCTGCTGCTCTTGCTGCTGACAGAGGAGGAGGAAGGCTGGGTGGTAAACGCATCTGCCTTCTCGTCAATCGCAGAGGTAACAGCAGCAGCAGTAGTAGCAGCAGTAGCAGTAGCAGGGAGAGGAGAAGGAGGAGCAGAAGGAGGAGCGAGGAGGTCCATATCAAGTTGAGGGGTGGGAGGGTGGGAGGGAAGGAGGGGCCTGGGGGAGGAGGGAGCAGGGGAGGAGGGGGCAGACTTGGCACTGTTACTGCTGCTGCTGCTGCTGCTGTTGCTGTAGCGGCCGCTGCCGTTGCCAATGGAATCAACAGAAAAAGAGGCAGTTCTAGATGAAGGGCTGCTCGGGATGCTTGGCACGGAGCTGTAGCTGAAGCTGGGGCTGCCTCCCCCGCTGGCGCTGCTGGCTCCGCTGTCAGTGCGGCGACGCTTTTCTGAGGGGAGGGGGGCTTCTCCTCGTCCTCCTCTTCCTTCTTCTTCTCGGTGGTGGTGGTAATAGGCGTCGACATTCACTGTTGCTGCTTCTGTTGCTGCTGCTGCTGCTGGTGGTGGTAATGCGCGTGCTTGCTGCTGGTACTGATGATGCTGCTGCTGCTGGTCCACGTGCATCGCGGAGGAGGAGGATTGCATCTGGGAGAAAAAGTTGGTGGTGGCGCTGCTGGTGCTGCTGCTGCTCCTGCCATTACTGCTGTTATTGCTGTTGCTGCTGCTGCTCAGGCCAATGGTCCGCTGAATCAGAAAAGGAGCAGGAGCAGGCGCAACAGGGGCAGAAGCCTGCTGGCCAGACAAGGAAGAAGGAGGAGGAGAAGCAGAAGGAGGAGGAGGGGAGGCGCGGACAGCAGGAGGAAAGGTGGAAGGGAAGCTCGAAAACCCGCCAATCGGATTTTGAATCGCTTGAATGGCCCATTCCCGTCGACGAGCAGCAGCAGCAGCAGCAGCAGAAGGTGCTGGTGATGGGGGTCCTAGTAGGTGCGCGTAGCCGAGAGGGGAGGAGTTGTGCCCGAGCCGCATGCTGTCCGGGGTGGGGGCGGAAGGACGGAAGGGATGGCCGGCGTTGAGGCGTCGGAGTGGCTGGGGAGGGGGGGGAGGAGGCCCGGAAGCCGGTTGCTGTGCTTGGGCGCCAAAGTGGGTGTATCGGGTCCAGTCCTGGTCACGGTTGCCCCAGTATTGGCTGCCGCCTAGGAGGGCGTTGCCGTTGCTTAGGGTGGTGGTGGTGGGAGGAGGGGAGGGAGGAGGAGAGATGGGGGCGAGGGCTTGCGGCGGCTGCTCACTGCTGTAGAGCATGGGCATGTTTAACCCTTGCAGTTGCTGCGGCGAAGCGGTTGGAGCTCGGTTTAGTGCCGTCACTGCTGCCAAGTTGCCCTCCTGTTGAGGGGTGGGTTGCGGGGGGTGCTCACACCAGAGGCCGCGTTCCCAGCAGGCAGGGCAGGCACTCATGATGCTTGCCGAGGTTAGAAAAGTGTCCGTGGACGCGCGAGGTGGCGAAGGGCACTGATGCCTTGTACTCTTAAGCCTTCTTTACGCGGGTATTGTGCTGTGGTCTGTGATGGGGAGGAAGGGAGGGGAAGGGGGAGTTAGGGTGCAGTTGCAATAAGGGGAAGGGTCAAGCGGACGCCGAATCCAGGGCCTGCCTTCTAGGACCATTACTGCTGCTGCCACCAGTCTTAGGGAGAGGCTACTGTGTGTGCGATAATTGTATGTCCCGTTTTGGTTGTAGAAGTAGACTCAACAGCCAGGAGAGGGAGGGTGCCACATGGGTCCTCTGGTCGTCTCATGTCCTTCTTGCCTCCGGTGGCATTCTGGGCGCGTGTGAGGGCGTGTGGGGCTTCTGTAGCCGAGACACTGAGACTTTCTTGGCCTTGCGCCTTACAGTACAAGAGGAACGTAAACGCTTTTGTTTGCAGCTGCATCAAAATGTTGCCTAGACTGTGTTTTGACCAAATAATGTTGCCTAGGACGACGGCGGAAGACCGCCCGCTCTCGGCTCTTCAAAGCGCCAGTCTCGCAATGTGATCCCCCGAAGATGATATTCAATACGTAGAAAGCAACGTTGCTTAGCACACCTCTCCTCCTCGGTCCACACACAAGCATGCTTGGCCGATGTGGTGCATGGTTAAAGTGGTTTTAAAAGCGGGGATTAGGATCAGGTTAGCAAGCAAGGGCGTGAGTCATGATGTAGGGTGGGGCAGCGTAGAGAAGATTCAGGAGTGGGCGATAAGACAGCGATGATCATTCAACGACCGATCGACAAACACCGAGCTCGGCGTATTGAGTGTACTACCGTAGTTTGCTTTTGTACCTCTTTGTGTTAGTGAAATGACAGAGTTTGGGAGGCATGCTGCCCGCTGTTTATTATCAGCACAAAGTGGTGTATATACAATTCTTTCTTTGTTTTCATACACGACAATTTAAATTTTACACGGAACTTCACAAGCTGCTTCTTTCTGCAACAGATTCTTTCTACACCAGGTGCGTCGTTCTCAACAACCTCC
>Ga0209390_10004462_pt1 | contig 20994 bp, 19 predicted proteins | sample BON01_FD_187212 | JGI IMG/M metagenome (GOLD analysis project Ga0209390, IMG submission 187212) | Freshwater microbial communities from Lake Bonney liftoff mats and glacier meltwater in Antarctica - BON-01 (SPAdes) (version 2) | ecosystem: Environmental > Aquatic > Freshwater > Ice > Glacier... | reverse complement strand
TGTAAATATACCAATAATAGCAGCATATTATAAAATACCAACATCAACAATAAACGATTATATATATTCTAAAATAATATCACATTTAGGAAATAGTGTAAATATTAATTTAGTATCTTCTGAAAATTATAGTAATGTAAATGAATTAGTTAAAAATTTAAAACCTGATATAAAAGATATTATTAAGTATCTTAAAGATTGTTTTGCTTTAGATTATAGTTATATCAATAATATATTTAAACGATTCGGACATTCACTTGACTTTATAACAGAAAGTGATTTTGAATATTTATGTGAATATATGAAAAATATTACAAAAGATGAAAAAGAAAGACAAGATATTAAAAGACCTTTCAATATTAAATTACCTGATCTCATAAATAAAAAATTAACATTCTTTGATAAATTGGAATCTGCTATGAAACTTATCAATATTAATGATAATAAAACATTAGATATTTTAGAAAAATTAAAGGATTATATTGAAAAAGATAAATTAAATACTATTATTACTGAAGAATTAATCCCTATAGATAAAATGAATGTTTATGATATTATATATAATATTCATCATCAAAATACTGATCCTAAAGAAATACTTGATAAAATAAGAGAATCTATTAAAAATATTAATAATAATCAAGTATTGGAAACTATCGATAACATATTATATACTCATTCTAACTCATCTGATATAATAAATGAAAAGTCTATTATGATGATGAGACTTAAATATTCAAGAGAACATATATTTGATTATGATAATGATGGTAAAAAATATATAATATCATATCGTGAAGCAAAAGAAATAAAAGAAGGAGGTGATCGTGATAATTATGAAGGTGTTCTAGATATGCAAAATATGAATGATATTATTGATATTGAAGATATGGATAATATAGTTAATGATATTGATGATAAAATATATGGAAACAAAAAAATAAATTTTAATAAATATCTAACAAATATAAATTACAAAGACGAAGAAGGATTTATAGAAAGTCTAAATATAATTCTAAATATAATGAGTGGAATTGAAAAGTCTGCTACATTAGATATTGATTATGATTTATTATCAAGTGAATTATTTAAATATCATAGAAGTATCTCAACAAAATATAATAAATATAAAAAAGCATTTGACGATAGTAATTTAGATATATCAGGATTAGATATTAATATATTAACAAGATTTAAACCATCAGATATTAGTGATGGTGTTTCTTTAATTGAAGGATTAAAACAAATGAATATGAATAATATAAATGAAGATTTGTTAAATGATATTAAAGATGTTATTTTAGAAGTGAATGAAGATTGGGTAAATACATTTAATGAAATGTTTGTTACCGCTGTAAGTTTTTGGATTATTAATATACAAGAAAATATATTGAATGATACTATATTGATTAATGAAAATTATTTGAATAATGCTTTTATATATAAATGGTATGCTTATGGTTCGCCATTATATGGAATGGATGATAAAAAAAATGCTAAAAATGGTGTATTACCATATATATGTGAAATAGTAAAAGATTATCTTAAAGATGTAAATATAAATAATATAGATATTAAGAATATTGTAGAAAATATTATATCAAATATTGAAAATAACTACAAAGAAAAGTTAGGAGAACTTCTACATAAACATGATAAACAAAATGATAAGAAAAAAGTAGAAAGAGGTGTAATAGAGAGAGATAACTTAAAAAAGAAACTTATAGAAAAAAAAGGAAATGTTGATAAAATTGAAATAGAATTTATAAATGCTTTAATTTATATGCCTGGAGTTAATTATAAGAAAATACATAAATATTTACTTGGTTGTTGTCTTAAAAAAATAGACGAAACATTTGATACTGATGGAGATTTAGAAAAAGCGGGAAGAAAAGATTTAATAGCTATTAAGAATCGTTTTGCTATTAATAAAGAAACAAATAAACCTCGTAAATTAAGATATGTTCCATATGTAAAGTCTAAAAAAAGTAAAAAGTCTAAAGATACTATTGAAATAAAAGATTATAACGAAGAAGATAATATTAGTTATATAAAAACTCAACATTTTATATATAATGTGATAAATGATGATAATATTGTTAATGAATGGTTGGATAATATGTATGATAAAAGTCCATTATTATCTAATAATATTATAGATAAAATAAAAACTAATTCAAAAATTCTTGATGGATTGATTAAGGAAAATATTAATATTTTTATTAAAACAGCAAAAGTAAATAATGACTTTCATAAACATTTTATAATAGGAAATATTAATTATAGGAATATTTTATTGAATATTTGTAAAATATTACAAGATTGCAATGTAAATGAAGATGAGAACATAGAGATGTTGACAAAAAAGTCTATTGTAGATATTAAATATATATTAAAAGAAATATATAAATTAAACAAGGTTATTAATGATGATATTATAATTGATATACATAAAATTATAGCATATATCGTAACTCGTGCGTTATGTTTGCCTTTTAGTCCTGATAATATAGAAAATGGTATGTTAAAGTCTATAATTGATATACCTTTTGGTTTTATAAATTCACATATTAAAAATATACATACAGATGTTTTAAAAGGTCTTATAACAGCAAAATTTCCAACAATGGATGAAAATGTAGACTTTATAAATAAGAAACGAGAAGAGAATAAACAACAAAAGTTAAACATATTAAATAATAATGAAAATGAGAAAAATCAAATTATAAGAGATCTCAAAAAAGCAGGTGTTAAACATAATTTGATGGATGATAATAATCAAGAATTATTCAACAATAAAGGAGATTATTACAATAAAGAAAATGAAGATTTGAAAGATGAGATAAATAATGATATTGTTGTTGATGATGAAGAAAATAATGCATTCAATGATATATATCCTGATGAAAGTATAGGAGATAAAAATAGTGAATATATTATATCAAATTTCGATGAAGAAGATGATGATGATAAAATGGATAAACAAGAAATGGGGTTTTTATTTGATTAAAAATTATACTAATTCAGGCAACAAATCATTTATTTTCATTGCAGGGTTCATATTAACTACTAGTTCAATATTTTTTTTATTAACAAGATCAACATGTTTAAAATTGATTTTACTATTTCTTCTTAAAATATTATTACCGATAATACCATTAAGTTGTATAGGAATACACCTATCTGCTTTTGTAAAACAATTAGCTACTGACATCTTATATCTATTTGGTATTTCTTCAAACATACAATCTTGTATCAAATTATCATATTTTAAAAGTATAACTTGATATTGTTCTCTATTACATTCATCTTCGAAAGCTTCTATTTCTTGAGATAGAACCATGAATTGTTGTGATAACTTTTTAAAAGTTTCAAACTTCTCACTTGCTTTAAAACTATTTGATAGAGAAATAATAAGAACACTAATAGCATTAACTACTATATTTGGTATTTTTACATCATTAGCATCAATACTAATACTATTTATAATACACATAGCAGAACTTGTTAATACTAAAGGTATATTAAAACAAACTTTTATAAAACTCCAGTGAGTAGATGCTTTTGTACACAATAAAGCCATGGCTTCGCATTTATCTAACATTTTATCATTATTAGACATTATCTTCTTTTATATTATATGTAACTATTATTTTTTTATTTGAATTATTATATTAGAGGATAATGAATATTGAAGTAAAACCTAATAATTGGATACTTCCAAATAGAATTGGGTATAACAAGAAAATATATGATACATTCCATCCATCAAAATATCATTCGGACTTCAAGGAATCGTGTGATATTGATATAAAAAGTCTATCTTTATTTCCACAACAAAGAATAATACGTGATTATATGCAATTTGACAGTCCTTATAGAGGTATTCTATTATATCACGAATTAGGTTCAGGTAAATCAGCAGCATCTATAGCTGCGGCTGAAGGATATATTAATCGTAAGAAAATTGTAATAATGACTCCTGCGTCATTATCTCAAAATTATGAGAATGAATTAATGAAAATATCATCAATAGGTTTAAATCTAAAAAAGTCTTGGACGCAAATAAAAGTACAGAAAAAAAATGTGATAATGATGAAACAACTTAATAAATATGCTATTACTGATAAATTTGTTAAAAAAGATGGTCTTGTATGGATACCGCTATATCAAAATGATATTGAAGGGTCTGAATTAATGATAGAAAATATAGAATATTCAAAATTAGATTCAAAATATAAAGAAGAAATTAATGCGACAATAGTTCATATTATACGCAATCGCTACAAGTTTATTAATTATAATGGTTTGAATAAAAAGATGATTGATGAATTGGGTAAAAGTCCATTTGATGATTCTTTCGTAATAATAGATGAAATACATAATTTTATTAGTAGAATTGTAAATGGTTCTAGTTTAGCAAGAAAGATATACAATCATATGTTAAATGCTAAGAACGTTAAATTAGTTTTATTATCAGGAACACCTATTATTAATCAGCCTTATGAAATAGCAACACTTATTAATCTTATTAGAGGACCAATGGATGTATATGAATTAGAATTATTGAAAGACTCTAATATTCCCGATGAAAACATAATGATAACTAAATTAAAAGAAAGTAAATTATATAGTTATATTGATGAAATTTATTATGAAAAAAATGCTGTTTTTGTCGTATTATTACCTACAGACTTTATGCGTACAGAAGATGATAAAAAATCAATAATAGAAAAAAATAAATGGATAAATACAGAAAAAAAGATATTAACTGATATTATAAAAGTATTAAATGCGAGTGGATTTAAAATATCTTTAAAAACGCAAAAAAATGAAAAATATTATGCTTTACCGAATATTAAAGAAGACTTTAATAAATTATTTATAAATGATGAAGACCCTGAAAATATTAAAGTAAAAAATATGGATATATTTCAAAGACGTATTTTAGGAACATTAAGTTATTATAAAACAACAGGTTCTGAAGTTTTCCCAACAATGTTACCTGAAACTATAAGACATTTGAATATGACAAATCATCAATTAACGAAATATGTAGAAGTAAGACGTAAAGAAATGGATATGGATGATAGAAAGAAAAGATTTGGGAATAAAAATGCTGGAGATCTTAATTCTGTATATCGTGCGTTCAGTCGTATGGTTTGTAATTTTGTATTTCCTGACGATATATTACGTGCTTTTCCTCAAGATATTCGTTTTATCATGAAAAAAGAACTTGCAAAAGATGATAGTAAATCGTCTAATGATATAATAGATAAAGATGAAAAGAAAGATATTAATAAAGCAGTAGCATTAGAATATGACAAACAATTAACAAAAGCGATGGAAGAACTTTCGCAAAGTGAAGCATTAGATAAGAAAAACTTGAAAAAAAGTTATAGTCCTAAGTTCGCTCAAATGCTTGAAGATATAAATACTTCTCCTGGAAGTGTTCTTGTATATTCTCAATTTCGTGTTATAGAAGGATTAGGGATATTCAAAGAAGTATTAAATAGAGATGGATATATTGAAATAAATATTATTAAAAACGAAGAATATGGTTATATAATTGAAGATATAGAAGTATTTGACGAAAAATACGATAATAAAAGATATGTTGTTTTTAATGCAGACCGTTCTAAAACAAATATATTAATGAATTTATTTAATGGTGAATTATCACTATTACCTGATAATATAAGAATGCAATTAAAAGATAAACTAGAAAATATTAATCAGTTATATGGAAAGTTTGTTAAAACAATGATGATTACACAATCAGGTGCAGAAGGTATTTCGTTAAAAAATGTAAGACGTGTTTTAATAACTGAATATTTTTGGAACTCTGTACGTATAAATCAAGTAATAGGTCGTGCTGTTAGAACTTGTAGTCATAAGGCATTACCAAAAGAAGATCAAAATGTAGGAGTATATATGTATATTATGAAACTAACTAAAGAACAATTGATAAATAACCCAACATTACGAAAGAAAGATAATGATTTAACAACAGACGAGCATATATTGGGTATTGCTAAGAATAAAGAGGGATTAATAAATGTATTTCTAGACATGTTAAAGTCTTCTTCAATGGATTGTGTAATAAACGCTAATAAAAATAAGCCATTAAAAAATGGATATAAATGTTATAATTGGGCTATAAATGTTGATGATAATAAGTTAGCATATACTCAAAATATAAAAGATGATAATAAGATACAACAACATCAAAAAATGCAAAAATTAAGAAAGAATAAAGGTTCTGTAGTTTCAAGAAACGGAATTAAATATGTTATGATGGAAAATAAATTATATGATTATTATAGTTATATAAATGCGGGTATTTTACAACCAGTTAATATATAAATAAATAATAAATAATGTATATTAATAGTATATTATTAAACAATATATAATGTGCGAAAGATCGAAATGTGTATATAGAATTTCAAAAGACTTTAAATTATGTCAAAGAGATTGTTCTTTAAATAGTAGTTTTTTTTGTAGATATCATATGAAGTCTAAATATTCTGAAATGTATAAAACTTATTATACTATATTTGGAAAAAAAAGTAATTTAAATATAAATGATATATATTCTATGTATGAATATGTAAATGATAAAATTGAATGTAAAGATGTAAATATAAATCGTGAAATATTTATTGAAATGCTTAAAAATATTCCTTTAAAAAACTTAAAAAAAATATCATTACCATATGTTAAAAAGAAAAAAGATTTATATAATATATTATATAATATAAATAGATGTACTTATGCAATCAATAATAAACTTAATATAAATACTATAGTAAAAGCACAAGAAAAGATACAATATAAAAATTCTATTAAAAAAGATATATTGAGAGAATGTATAAATACTGAGGAATTATTTACATGTGATAATATATGTGATATACCAAAGAATAATTTATTTATATTAATAAATGAAAATAGTTATTATGCTTTTGATGCTATTGAATTAGATTATTTTATAAGAAAATGTATAAACGATAATGAAATACCATATAATCCATATACGAGAGATTTATTATGTGAAAAAGATTTGAGAAAATTAAAAATATTTATAAAATACAATAAGATTTCTATTAGAAAAAATGAATGTCTTTGGGAAACTGAGATGCATGGATTTACTGATTTATCAATTGAGATAGAGAGAAGAGGATTTTATAATAATCCTATATGGTTTAGTAAAATGAAATCATACGACTTTTTAAAAACTATTAAATATTTTAGAGACTTTTCAAATAATATAGAACAACATAAGTTATATTTTAATGATATTAATGCAAATACATTATCTTTTGACTTTTGCAAAGATGGTATAAAAATGTTTAGTGAATGTAAAGATGATTTATATATATTATGTTGTAACTTTATTAAAGCATTAGCATTATGTTCTAGAGACTTTTATGAAAACTTACCAGATTGGATATTAAATATACATACACAATCATATACTACTAATATGATGAATATATCAAATGAAATGACAAATAATAACGCAAATAATTTCTTATTATATTATTATGTAGAATATATGTAATAATGAACCCTTATAATAATAATTATATTAACCATCAACCTGATTTTGTTTATACTCCTGTAAGTCCTCTGCAACCTATAGAAGATGATTCCAAAAAAACTTTAAATATTTATATATCTAAATTTAAAACTGCTTTTTATGGTTCTTTATTATTCATAATATTTTCTTTACCTATTTCATATAAAATACTTGATATGATAGCTAAAGTAATATCAGGTAATATAGAAATAATTAGTGAAGAATATGAAGATCCTCAACCATTGGGACGTATTATAATGGGTGCTATTGTTGGTATTATTTTATTTATATTATAATAGAAATTATAAAAATAATATTAATAAATTATAAAAATAATATAATATTAATTATAAAAATAATATTAATAAATTATAAAAATAATATAATATTAATTATAAAAATAATATTAATAAATTATAAAAATAATATAATATTAATTAATTATAAATATATAAATCATACACAATATTCAATAAATTACTTTTTAGTAACTTTTTTAACTGCCTTCTTTTTTACAGGTTCTTCAACAACTACTGGTTCTACAACAACTTCTTCTTCCTCTTCTTCGTCGTCTTCATCATCTTCTACATCTTCTTCATCTTCTTCATCTACTTTTTCAATTTTATCAACTTTTTCAACTTTTTCAACTTTTTCATCTGTTTTAAGAACCGTTTTAACAGGTTCTACTACAGGTTCTTTCACATGTAAAAGAGTATTATCAACATAATCAACATAAATATCTTCGTCTTCTTCTTCTTCTTCTTCATCTACAACCTCATCATCACTATCTGGTACAAATGTAACTTTAGTAGTATTAATTTGTTGAAATTTTCCAGATACAATTTTCCAACTACATCCGAAAATTCCTGCTGCGAACCAGATACCATTAAGTTGAATGATAAATTGTGCTTTTCCACCTTTAAGATTAGGAGCATATTCACTAAAATTAATTTCGTTATTATCCATATCATAAGAATCAAACTCAAACTTATCTTCATTAGCATTATAAGGAATTTTAGCCTTGAATGTAGGAGGATATTTATCAGCATAATCACCACTTACCTTATCTTTATCACGCTTTACAATAGGTGTAAACATATTAGCAACAATATCTTTATTTCCTCCAAAATTATTTTTAAACCATACAAGACGATTATCAAAAGCATCATTAATAATTTTTTCTTCCAATTCTTTCATTTTATCGTGAAATAATTTAATTTTAGTGTTTTCATCAATACCTTTGAAAGATACTGTAATATCATATTTTTTATCTTCATCTTTACGACTAGCATCTTTATTGATATACTGCATATTGTCATTTACACCATAAGGAATATTCAAAACTGGTGTCTGAATATTAATTTTTGATCCTGAATAGTTAAGATATACTGATTTAGCACCCGACTTCATAATTTTAAGTTCAGAATATTTAATCTTGTCGACATTGATGTTCTTAGGTAGGAGCACGTTCATTATTGTGTATATAACTTGGTTATTCTTTATATAAAAAAGTGACACCTATCAATTTTTATTTTTTTGCCATAAAAAATTGAAAAAAAATTATAATTGATATTATAATATGGTAAATAAAAAGATATTGTCTGGAGAGATATATACTTTTAATAATAAAAAAATTCCTATATATGAAACAAAAAAAGGTATAAAGTTGATTAAAATTAATAATATATTTTATAATATAAATGATAAATCGATAAATGAAAAAATTAAAGAAGAATGTTTAAAAGAACTTTTAGAAGTAGAATTAAATGAAGATGAATATGTTATAATTTAATATTACTTTATTTATAATCAAAAATATGAATAGAATCTCTTACAATACTTATTATTAAAGACTTTGAAAATGTATTTAAATCAATTGTTTTTATTTTTTGTTTTTCTGAAAATGATAATACAGCATTGTCAATTCCATAAAATGTTAATATATTATTTGTTTCATAAATAGTCATACCATTTACATAATTTTCTATAAAACTTTCAATATGGATTTTTAAGGTCTGTTTATCTTGATGTATATTAATATCGCAATAACACATATTGTCATATATATTTTCACAAATATCATATACACTTTCGTGTGTATCTTTGGAAATAATACATTTAAACATTTTATTGTATTAATAATTTATTAATATAATATAATCATTTTTTATTTATATTTATATTAAAAAATGATTATATTAATTAAAGTGTATATAAACATAGATAATTATCATGCCTGATAAAAAAGATGATATGTTAAATATATTAGTAAAACATTTTGAAAATAAAGATGGAAACTATTTTATATCAAAAGTTAATCAAAATGAAAATATTCATAATAAATATATTCATAAATGGTTAAATGTTCTTACATTGAAAGATATTAAAAAAGTATATAATGATATTGTATTAGAAGATATCCCTAAATTACCTATAAAAAATAAAGTTGCATTATTACCAATAGAAAAAGTTAAAATAGTTAAAATAGAAAAAGAAAAAATAGAAAAAGTTAAATGTGATATAGAATATTTACCATTTGAAACAGTAAGAAATGTTAAGAATTTAGAAGAAACAATTGGAGATATAGTTCAAAAATATAGTCGTAATAAGAGAAGTCTTTTACGGTCAATAATGATATTATCACAATTATTTAAAGATGATATTGTAAAAATGAAAGATAATAAATATAAAGATATTGAAGTAAAAATAATAGATTATTTGTCATTAAGAAATGATACTTTATTATATATTGGTATAGTGCAATCGATTGGTAAGTTGAATGGAAAGAAAGTAGTTGTAAAGGTTCAATCAAGAATACCTGAATTATATAAAAGAGACGATGTAGATAAAAAGAAAAAAGTTAATTTAGATTATTCATTTCAAATAACAACAGAGAATGATACTATGCGTAAATTTGAAAAGAATTGTTTAAATGCTTTAGTTCCTAGATCATATTCTTATGGATTAATTAAACCTTTAATAGATGGAGATATGGAAAGATATGTTTTAATATCTGAATTATTAGGAAAAGATTTATCTAAAGTATTGAAGAACCAACCTGTTGAAAATATAAAAGTTGCAATGATAAAGTCTATTTATGCTTTAAAAACTATACATTCTTGTTGTGTTAAAGATAATAAAATGTCATTTATACACAAAGATATAAAACATGAAAATATTGTATTTACAGATGATAAACATACAGATGTAAAGATTATAGACTTTGGTTTAACTGAAAATATATTTGATAGAAATGGAAACAGAGACTTAAAACCAGTACCAAAAGGAGAAGGTACACCATTATATATGTCTACTATGCAACATATTGTAAGTATTAAAGATTATATGGATGACTTTCAAGCTTTTGCGTGGATGATATTGGATTTATTAGGAGATAAACCTATAATAGATGGGATGCCTTGGAAAATAGTTAGTACTGGAAAAAATGCAAATAAAGAAATATATGATAAAAAAATAGAATTTATGGAAAAATGTAATGATTCTAATTATACAGTAAATATCGAAAATGGAACATTATCTTCTCATAATATTTCAATAATTGGAGAAATAGCAAATTATACATTGGAACGTGCTGATAAAGTAGATAAGTATGATACTGATTTAAAAATAACAAATGGTAATTGGACTGCTTATTATAGTAATTATAATGAAAAATATTACGAAGATATAGAAAATATTATCAAAAAGTTAAAATAAATGTATATATTAAAATTAATGTGTATTTTTAATGAATATAGACATATTTTTGGAAAAGAAAAAGAAGGAATTCATAGTTACAGACTTTTTAATTTTGCTATAATGGATATAATATTTACGATTATTGGTTCAATTATATTGACATATTTTTTTAAAATTAATGTTTTTGTACTTTTTATAATTTTAATTTTATTAGGTATATTATTGCATTATTTATTTTGTGTTAAAACTACTTTAAACTTATATTTATACAGTTTTTTTAAATAAATACATTTGAGTACATAATTAATTATTTATAAAAGTTTTAGAAGTTTTAAGAATATTAAAGAAATAAAAAGATTATGTACTCGTTTCCTTAAGTAGCTTAATATACTAAGTGATTCATAAAGAATATTCTCTTTTATAAGTGAATATATTTTGAGTACATAATTTATTATTTAGAAAAGTTTAAAAAGTTTTAAGAAATTTAAGAAAATAAAAAGATTATGTACTCGTTTTCCTTAAGTAGCATAATATACTAAGTTATTCATGAAGAATATTCTTTTTTATAAGTGAATATATTTTGAGTACATAATTTATTATTTAGAAAAGTTTAAAAAGTTTTAAGAAATTTAAGAAAATAAAAAGATTATGTACTCGTTTTCCTTAAGTAGCATAATATACTAAGTTATTCATGAAGAATATTCTTTTTTATAAGTGAATATATTTTGAGTACATAATTTATTATTTAGAAAAGTTTTAATAAATTTAAGAAAATTAAAAGATTATGTACTCATTTTCCTTAAGTAGCATAATATACTAAGAAATTAATAAAGAATATTATTTTTTATAAGTGAATATAAAACGAGTACATAATTTATTTTTTAGAAAGATTTAAAAAGTTTTAAGAAATTTAAGAAAATAAAAAGATTATGTACTCATTTTCCTTAAGTAGCATAATATACTAAGCAATTAATAAAGAATATTATTTTTTATAAGAGAATATATTTTGAGTACATAATTAATTATTTAGAAAAGTTTTAGAGATTTTAATAAATTTAAGAAAATAAAAAGATTATGTACTCGTTTCCTTAAGTAGCAGAATATACTAAGTTATTTATAAAGAATATTCTCTTTTATAAGTGAATATATTTTGAGTACATAATTTATTATTTAGAAAAGTTTTAGAAGTTTTAAGAAATTTAAGAAAATAAATTAATTATGTACTCGTTTCCTTAAGTAGCATAATATACTAAGAAATTAATAAAGAATATTATTTTTTATAAGTGAATATAAAACGAGTACATAATTTATTTTTTAGAAAGATTTAAAAAGTTTTAAGAAATTTAAGAAAATAAAAAGATTATGTACTCATTTTCCTTAAGTAGCATAATATACTAAGCAATTAATAAAGAATATTATTTTTTATAAGAGAATATATTTTGAGTACATAATTAATTATTTAGAAAAGTTTTAGAGATTTTAATAAATTTAAGAAAATAAAAAGATTATGTACTCGTTTCCTTAAGTAGCAGAATATACTAAGTTATTTATAAAGAATATTCTCTTTTATAAGTGAATATATTTTGAGTACATAATTTATTATTTAGAAAAGTTTTAGAAGTTTTAAGAAATTTAAGAAAATAAATTAATTATGTACTCGTTTCCTTAAGTAGCATAATATACTAAGTTATTTATAAAGAATATTCTCTTTTATAAGTGAATATATTTTGAGTACATAATTTATTATTTAGAAAAGTTTTAGAAGTTTTAATAAATTTAAGAAAATAAATTAATTATGTACTCAAATTCCTTAAGTAGTAGAATATACTAATTTATTATATTGTTTCTAATAAGACATAATTATACAAATATATTCATCTTTTAATATTATAAAATATATAATCGAATATACCTTATTTACTAATAATATTATTTTACATATTTTATTTATTTAGAAAGTAATGAAGAATTCATTTGAGTACATAATTATTTATTTACAAAAGTTTTCTAAGTTTAATAAATTTAAGAAAATAAAAAGATTATATTATATATTATATTCAATAAGTTATACAGAATATAAATTGAGTACATAATTTTATTTTTAGAAAGATTTAAAAAGTTTTGATAATATTAAAGAAATAAAAAGATTATGTACTCGTTTCATTAAGTAGCATAATATACAAAGTGATTACAATGTATTTTTATTAAGTTATAAGAGAATATATTTTGAGTACATAATTATTTATTTAGAAAAGATTTATAAGTTTTAATAAATTTAAGAAATAAAAAAGATTATGTACTCGTTTCATTAAGTAGCAGAATATACTAAGTGATTACTATTTATTTAAAATATTATAAGAGAATATATTTTGAGTACATAATTTATTTTTAAGAAAAGTTTTAGAGATTTTAATAAATTTAAGAAATAAAAAAGATTATGTACTCATTTTTCCTTAAGTAGCATAATATGATATTATAATGTATTTTAATAAGTTATAAGAGAATATATTTTGAGTACATAATTTATTTTTAAGAAAAGTTTTAGAGATTTTAATAAATTTAAGAAATAAAAAAGATTATGTACTCATTTTTCCTTAAGTAGCAGAATATACTAAGAGATATTACAATGTATTTTTATTAAGTTATATAGAATATATTTTGAGTACATAATTTATTTTTAAGAAAAGTTTTAGAGATTTTAATAAATTTAAGAAATAAAAAAGATTATGTACTCATTTTTCCTTAAGTAGCAGAATATACTATGAGATTACAATGTATTTTTATTAAGTTATAAGAGAATATATTTTGAGTACATAATTATTATTTTAGAAAAGTTTTAGAGATTTTAATAAATTTAAGAAAAAAAAAAGATTATGTACTCATTTTCCTTAAGTAGCATAATATACTATGAGATTACAATGTATTTTTATTAAGTTATAAGAGAATATATTTTGAGTACATAATTATTATTTTAGAAAAGTTTTAGAGATTTTAATAAATTTAAGAAATAAAAAAGATTATGTACTCATTTTTCCTTAAGTAGCATAATATATAAAGAGATTACAATTTATTTTTATAAGTGAATATAAAAATGAGTACATAATTAATTATTTAGAAAAGTTTTATAAGTTTTAAGAAATTTAAGAAAATAAAAAGATTATGTACTCGTTTCCTTAAGTAGCATAATATACTAAGTTATTTATAAAGAATATTCTTTTTATAAGTGAATGCCTTTTGAGTACATAATTAATTATTTAGAAAAGATTTAAAAGTTTTAATAAATTTAAAAAAATTATGTACTCGTTTCCTTAAGTAGCATAATATACAAAGAGATTACAATTTATATTTAATTAGTTATAAGTGAATGCCTTTTGAGTACATAATTAGTTATTTATAAAAGTTTTAGAGATTTTAATAAATTTAAGAAAATAAAAAGATTATGTACTCATTTTCATTAAGTAAGCATAATTATATACAAATAGGTTCACATTTTATAAAAGTTTTATAAGTTTTAATAATAAAAATAAAATTATATCACCATAACAATATTACAAATTAGAACAAATGATAATAAAATTATCAAACTATACATTATATTAATACTATATTCAATATATATACCTAAAATATCATTATTATCTTTTGTTTTAAATTTATCAATAAAATCTTTATAATCAGTTACATTTAAAAACCCGTATAATATATTTATTGCTAAAATCAACATTGCTATAACACAAATAGCATTTTTTATATTTTCATTATTATATAATTGTGTTTGTGTACTAGCCAATAAAGCAATAGCTACTCCTGATATTGTAAAAAATGTACGATTTACAGATTCATAAATTGAAGTTTTTGATAATAAGATTGAGTTTTCTATTAACATTTTTAATATTATATACTTATATAATAATATAATAAATATTAATTCTCCTTAATTATCAAGAATAATCCTGTAAATATAAAAATTATTCCTAATAATTGATAATAAGTTATCGTTTCATTAAAATATAAATATGATAATATTAGAGTAATTGCTGGATAACATGCAATTATTGCTGTACTAATATTTGTTTTATTATTATTTAATGATGAAAAATACCAATATTGTCCGAATACATATACAAACCCTGTTAATATAATTATTAAAATAAAATATAAAAACATTTCTTTATTTTTTAATAAATAATGAATGTCTTTATTAAAGTTCTTAAGATTATCACCTATAGATAATAATGAAATGCAAAAAACAGCAATTATTATTTTGCAAAAAATTAATAATGATATTATATTAATATTTGTTAATAGTAAATATTTATATAATATAGGTATAATACCAAATGATATAGCAGTTAATATATGCGAAATCATAACCTATTTATTATAAATATATAATTATTTATAAATTAACAATCTCATAATTATCAAAGATACGCAAATAGAAATTATTAATAAAAGTCTCAAAATTAACCTAATACAATCATCTAAATAAAATATTATTTCATTTATTAAAATATCATTATAATATATCTGAGCTATTTCTGTATAATCTTCTTCTTTAATATCTAAACTTTCAATTTTGAAGTCAAGCATTTTTATATTTATAAATATGTATCATATCATTTTTTAATTATAAAGTAACATTTATACATTTTCAGTATCACCTAATAAATAATAAGGTCTTTCTTTTAATAATGCTTCGTATTTCTCTTTTTCTTCACATTCTATATTATATTTTTCAATATTGTATAAGCATCTATTGAATATATCTGTAATTTTTTTACATATATATGTAAGACACATACTTATTAAGTTATAATATATAATTTTAAAAAATGATATATATTTTTATATATTATATAATTATTATGACAACTGATTATATTATCTCAGAACCAAATAAATATATTGCAGGTGTTGATGAAGTTGCAAGAGGTACTTTTATTGGTCCTGTTATAGCAGCATGTGTTGTTTTACCTTCTATTTTCCCAGATGAAAAATATAAAGAAATAAAAGACTCTAAAAAGTTATCTGAAAAAAAAAGAGAAGAACTTTCAAATTATATAAAAAACGTATGTGTTACATATGGTATAGGTGAAGTTTCACATCAAGAAATTGATGAAATAAATATTTTAAATGCTACTATGAAAGCAATGCATCGTTCTATAGATATAGCATATAAAAAACACAAGTTCGATCATATTCTAATAGACGGACCTCATTTTAAAGGTTATATTCCTCCAGGATACGACGAAGATATTATTGAATATGAATGTATTCCAAAAGGTGATTCAAAATATTTGAATATTGCAGCAGCATCGATATTAGCAAAAGATTATCATACTAAACTTATTAAACAGTTAATAATCGATAACCCAGATTTATCATTATATGATATTGGAAAAAATAAAGGTTATGGTACAAAGAAACATCACGAAGCATTGATAAAATATGGTATTACGAAATTTCATCGTAAAACATTTGGTATATGCAAACAATTATAATTATATAATATTATCATAACAATCTAAATGACTCCAAGATACATTACATGCTTTAGCATATTCGCATTTTAACTTATTATTATTACTTTTATCATATTCAAGAGAATTTAAAACATTTGGATAAACTTCGCTACATATTAAAGGATATTTTTCATAATTTACTTTTTCATTTTTTGTTCCACCTGAAAGTGTTCTACCATCCCCTCTAAATAAAGAATTACTTACCAAATTGGTTTTATCAACACTTGTATCAGTATTTAATACATTAGTCGTATTGTATAACCCTGTGAGTTGGGCGTAGTTTTTTAAACTTTTACTTGCAGATATTGAAGAATCATTATAGTGTATATCATCAGTAAATGTAGGGTCTTGTATACCTTCAGTATATAAGTAAGAAATATCTCTTATCGCAAGAGGAGTATTTGGAATAATTTTATCTCCATTTTTGCTATATTTTAATCCATCTTTTAACTGATTTTTATATAAATCATTTTTCATATTTTTTATAACAGATAAATCTTTTCCAAATACTTCTTTATCTGGAACACATTTGTATTTCAAATCTTGTTCGTTTTTTATTGCATCATATTTATGTAATGTATTATTATCTTTTAATTCTTTTATAAGATCTTTATTTGTACTTTTAGTTTTCCAGTAATCTGGACAAGATGATGTTGTTATACTTTTACCTATTTTCCGTGGTTTAAGTGAAAAAATAGATACAATAAGATATATAATAATAAAAATAGCACCAATAACATATGTTATAACAGCAGGTAAAAACTTATCGTAAATATATGTTCTTCCCCATTCTGTGAAAAATATTATAGATAATAACATTACAGCAGAAAAACCGTATATAAGACATACAAACCATGTGCCTTTATACATATCTGCCTTATCTGATTTAAACTGGTCGAGTTCTTTTTTATTTGGTTCAAATGTTAGTCCAGTTTCAGGATCTATTCCTAATTCATCTTCATTTAAAGACCAAGCAAAATCTGTATAGCTACTCATATTATTCTATACTTCTATAATAATATATTATTTTAAGATTTAGTCAAATTTTGTTATTTCCAAAACCCGCATTCCTTTATTTGATGGTAAAACAGATCTTTCTAATGGAATAGGCATAGTACTTATATCTTTAATGTATTGTTGTGATTGCTTAATATTACTAATTATTTGAGGAACGCACCAAATTATAACTTTTGTATTTAAATCAAGAACTTGTTCTCTAACATTTTCAGGAAGATTCTTTCCATATTGATAATATATAGAACGCATTACAATTTTTAATTCATCATCACTTTGTCTATTTATATTGAATTCTCCATTTGTATCATTTAATATTTTATTGCGTATCCCAGATTGTAATAAGTTTATATTCTCCATAGAAAAAAATAGTTTTGATACACCAGTACAATTCAAATTACGCGATATTATATTAGTTTGATGTTCTGTTGCTTTTAAAATAGATTTTTCTAATTTATAATTATCAACTTTTGATATAGCATTAACTCTCCCATTCATTAAATTATTATCTGATATATCTGAATCTTCGTATAATTTAAAATATTCCATTCTTCTTAATATATATATTTATTTTCATTTTATATAGTAGTATATAAAAATATGACTGATTGCGAAGATATAAAATATTGTTCTATAACTTTGTTGGAAAAATATAAAATCCTTGAAAAGTCTAAATGTCCTAAAAAAATAATAAAATTAGTATGTTCTTTCATAGATAAATTAATATTTAATTTAGCTTCAATAATATCATTGATATGTTTAAAAATAAATATTCAAAAAGTTACAAATAAAGATATAATTAAAATGAAAGACTTCTTAAATATGCGTTTAGAACCACCTTCAAAAAGCAAATCAAAAACAAGATATAGTGGAGGTGTTTTTAATACTGCCGCATTTTACGGTATTCATGAAACAGCATATTCTAAAGATAACTTAGGAACTGATGTTATGTCAGCGGATATTTCAGCAGGTATAGCGAGACCTGCATTAGGATTAGGATGTCATTCATTTTTAGCAAGTGGTGGGAGTGATTGTGGAGATAATATGTCAGGAGGTATTGTAAAGTTTACTGGATGTAATAAAGTTAATAAGGTCGTTAAAAGTTTATTATGCAAAATATTTAAACATTTTAAACTTGAAATTGATAATAAAAGTATAAATAACTTAACTTCAATGTTTAATAAAATATTAGGAGAGTTATTTATGAAATTAAAAAATATTAAAGGAGAATTAAATGAAACTAAAGTAAAAAATATAATATGTAAATATAAGTTTATGCATTCATTAAAAAAATGATATATAAATAAATACACATATATATTTAATAAATGCCGATTATAACATTAGATGGAAATATAGGTTCGTATAAAACAAGTATTCTTAATTATTTTCATAAATTTTACAAAACTGCGATTGATATTGAACCAGTTGATAGTTGGAATGAATATTTAAAAGAAATGTATAATAGCAATAATAGTACTTATAACTTTCAAATTAAGGTTTGGCTTGACAGATGTTGGATACAAGAAAAGTCAAATTCAATTGTATTAATGGAAAGAAGTCCTTATTTTATTAAAAATGTTTTTGTAAAAAAAGCTCATGAAGATAGTACAATAAATGATGATGAATATAAAAGCTTATTACATTTCCATAAAACAACCGATGAATTATGGAAACCAAATGGTATAATATACCTTAGGTCAAATCCTTTAATGTGTATGAAAAGAATTAATAAAAGGTCGAGAGACTCAGAAAAAAATATAAAGTTTGAATATGTTGAAAGGATTCATATACTACATGAAGAAGCATATCAAAAAAGTTTAAATAATAATGAAAATATAATTGTAATTGATATTGAAAATAAAAGTATTTCTGATATATGTAGTGAAATAATATCAAGTGATATTTATTCTTCAACGATTATACAAGTATATAACAATCAGTAAGAATTGCATCTATAAATTGGTGATCTTGTACCAAGAAAACACGAATAATATAATCTTTCATAACCTTGATATTCAATCGTCGGTGAAGAAGTATGAATTAATTTTCTATTATTAAATAGTAATAAATCATTTTTTTGCCATTTAATATTAATAATATTATCTTTTTTTAAAATATATTTAGACATAAGTTCTCTATATAATTCATAACTATCTTCACGAGACAATTTATCAAATTTTGTAAAACGAAATGGTGATAACATCAATGTCTTTCTTTTTTTAGAAGAATCAGAATATACAACAAGAGATTCTCTATTTAGTATACTTGTACCTTTACTATTAATAGTATATACATCTTTTTTTAAAGAGCTAAATCCCGTGTAGTCAAAATAAGAATTCATCATTTCATTATTAGTATTACTATATATAGAATTTAAATCTTTGATAACTTCTTTTAATTTATAATCAATATTGTCATAAGCATCTTCCATACTCGCAAAAAGTGTATCACCACCTTTTGGAGGTGTCTTTATCATATACATACTTGATACAATGGGTGGAGTATGTGTACCATGTCCTACAATATCTTGATGCCATACATATGCGTTTTTAAAAGGTTCGCTATATTTCAATGTAACATCTTTAATACCATGCATTTCTTTAATATAACAATTTCCACGAAGAGCTATTTGAGGAACTGTATCAATACGTGAAAAGTCAAATGGATGAATTATATCATTTGTATGTTTATTGTCAAATGTTTTACAAAAATCATAATATTCAATTGGATTAATCTTTTGATTTTTAAACATTATCAATGGAATAGAATTAAATAATTTAGTAAAGTCTGACTTTTCGATATCAGTCAATTTAGCAATATTAATATTTGAAACAACAGCATAATTTTTTCCAATAGTAGGAAATGTTACTTGATAACAATTAGAATAATTAATAATTGATAGTAATATTACGATGTTAAGCATATTATTGTAATTTATATTATAAATAATATTATCAATTTTTATAAATAATGAAATATTATTTTTGATAAAATTAAAAGTCTCTTAATTTTCCAATGGATTCTATTAGATTTTTATTATTAGTTCCTGTAAAAGATAATATTTCTGTAGTATTTTTTAAAAAGATAAAATGAGGTATTGATTGAATATTATAACTATCACTAATTTCACGTCCTTCCTCTATATCAACTTTTATAAACTTAATATCT
>Ga0209390_10004456_pt1 | contig 21017 bp, 14 predicted proteins | sample BON01_FD_187212 | JGI IMG/M metagenome (GOLD analysis project Ga0209390, IMG submission 187212) | Freshwater microbial communities from Lake Bonney liftoff mats and glacier meltwater in Antarctica - BON-01 (SPAdes) (version 2) | ecosystem: Environmental > Aquatic > Freshwater > Ice > Glacier... | reverse complement strand
ACGTTCGCAGAATATGAAAACACTCGTTACGCTCGCATTGCTTACATCTTTCTGCGGCACTTTCGTAGGCAAAGGGGAGGAACTGCTCGCAGGAGATCTCGCCCGTGCCCTCGGTATTCATTGGTGTGTGGTCCAACTGCCCCCAGCCGACGGACCTTTGAAACTACGGTTCGTCATACAATTCTCTGACGGAAAGCGCGAGCTTTCCGGTGCGATGGGGGGCTTTAAGCCGGGATCAAAGGTCAATGCCTATTTCTGGCCCGCAGAAGATTCTGAAAGGCTCAATGTTGCGATAACGTCGGAGACTGGGGTGATGCGGACTACGATTATGAATCCCGCTTCCTCCATTATGATTTATCCCGTCAATGCGGGAGCAACGACGGAGTTGGGGAGCTATATCTTCAAAGGATCTTAAGGAGACCTTGTGACGAGCGAACAGGAGTTGCAAAATGGTGAGTTTGGCCTGTTCGTAGACATAAAACCATAAACCGAAAGTAACGAACGACCTTATGAGACGAGGATGCGAAGGCTTCGCCTCGCATCTCTTGAACGTTCTCCGAGGGATTTCCCGGGGCGACAGCGATTTTTCAGCATTTCCATCCCGCCACTATCTCGGACTATCCTGGAGATAGCAGGTTGTCGGGGTTACTCTGGGTGAAAATCTATCTTAGCTATGCCCTTGTGGCTCACATTGCCGCTTCCGTTCCTTGGTTCACCACGAGCAAAATTCTCGCACGTCTTGAATGACCTCTCATTCTCTCAACATCGAAGATCGAAACCCGGACCGACAAAGCGGCGGTGGCAATCCGATACACGCTCTGAGTTGGTTGACTTCCGTGGCTTGATTCGTTACTCTGCTACCGAGCGTGCGCCGTCTGTATCGGGTCGCCATGCCTTTTAACTAAAATGAAAGTCATGCTCACGATCGCACTTCTCGCGCTTCTCGCGCTTCTCGCGCTTCTCGCGCTTGCGGCCCCGGTTCCCGGCGGTGATGCGATCGAGTTTCAGACAGCGAACGAGCCCGATGGTGGCAGGGTCAGCGCTTTCGAACTCAAGATGACGAATCGCGCGATTTTGAAGATTGCAGACAACGATTACCTGATTTTGGAATTGATGGATGCCAAACGGGACGGGGAATGGGAAGTTTTTACCGAAGCCTGCTCGATTTCCTGGACTTTGATCACGTCCCGCTCGATTCAAGTGGGCACGGCGAGGAGCGTGAGGCGTTATCGATCGAAGGAAACGAATGCCACTTTTCCCGCCCGACTCAGAGATGCTCAGAAAATGCGGAGCAATCCATGCTCGGGCGGTCTATTCTGGAAGAGCGCATGAAAATCCCCAGCCCCAGCTCCAGCCCTACGCTTTCCCGTCTCTTCGCCTGCGTCCGCCCGGGCGCGCTTTATCTCGGAGCCGCCCTTTTCCTGAGCGGATGCGGGAAAAACGAGCTCCCGGACGAGATTTTGCCGATGGCGGAGGACATCGCGAGTCCGACGTGGCCGACGGAGGTGCCGGCGGGCAAGATCGATTTTAAGACCCATGTGCGGCCGCTTCTCGTGATCAACTGCATGGAGTGCCACAACGGCACCGACTCGCCGACACGGGGAGGGGGACTCAGTCTCGAGACGCGGGAACTTGCGATGACGACGGGGAGTCATCCTCCGGTGGTCGTGCCGGGGGATCCTGACAGCAGTCTTCTCATCACGGTGCTCTCGCTCGATCCGCTGCACCAGACGGCGATGCCGCCGGCACCGGACAAGATCTGGGGCGTGCGACTGGAGATCCTGCGAAAGTGGATACGCGAGGGAGCAGAGTGGCCCGAGTCGGTCCGGCTGGTGCATCCGGCAGAGATTACGGAGTGGTGAGAGTGACTTGGCGGAAAAAAGGGTAGGGAAAGGTTGACCCGCTTTTGCCAAAAAGGCTATGCTGGGCTTGAAAACGGGGGAGTCGCAATCGGCGTCTCCCTGCACCCCGGGCCTGAGGGTCTGAGGGTCTGCGCCGTGCCATGACGATCCTTTCTGAAAATCCGCCCCCGGGAAATGCCGTTCGTGCCCCTTCCCGCCGCCTGTGCCGGGCTGTCGGCGCGCTCTTGCTCGTGCTCCTCTGCGGAACGGTGGTAGCGCAGGGGACGGGCGGGGTCGAGTCTTTTCCGCTGAGCGAGGCGGGGGCGGAGAGTACGACGCTTTTTGAAAAGCTCGCTCCGGAGAAAACGGGAATAGCGATGGTCGTGCCGGTGGCGAAAGACCACCCGATGCGGCGGGCCTATTATTCGAGCATGGCCTGCGGCAGTGTCGCGATCGGCGATGTTGATCTCGACGGGCGTCCCGATGTCTATGCGACGAGCGGGGCGGGGGAGAACAGGCTCTATCGCCAGACGGGGCCGTGGCGTTTTGAGGAGATCGGGGCTTCGTTAGGGCTCACGGGGGGCGGGCAGTGGGGGGGGCATGCGGTTTTCGTGGATCTCGAGAATGATGGCGATCTCGATCTCTATGTCTGCAACTTTGACAGCCCGAATCAGCTCTATGTGAATCTGCTCATCGACGGCGGGGTGCGGGGGGAGACGCTGCGCTTCGAGGAGCGGGCGGCGGCGCACGGGCTCGACATCGTCGATGGCTCGGTCGTGGCGGCATTTGCCGATTATGATCGCGACGGGTATCTCGACTGTTATTTGCTGACCCACCAGATCTACCGGGCAGAGGGGCGGCCGGTCGAGGTGATCAAGCTCGTCGAGGAGGACGGCAGGATCGAGGTCGAGGAAAAATGGCGGCGCTGGTATCGGGTCGAGGACGGCAAGAGAGGGGACGAGGGCGAATACCTCTACACTGAGGCGCCGCGCTCTGATTACCTTTTCCGCAACCGCGGCGACGGCACCTTCGTCGAGGTCACGGCAGAGGCGGGGATCACTGCCGAGCCGCACTGGGGGAATTCGGCGACCTGGTGGGACTACAACAACGACGGCTGGCCCGATCTCTATGTGGGGAACGATTTCAAGAGCCCCGATCTCTTTTACCGCAACAACGGCGACGGGACTTTCACCGAGGTCTCGCAGGGACTCTTCCGCCACACGGCGTGGAACTCGATGGGGGCGGCGCAGGCCGATTTCAACAACAGGGGGCTCTTCGACTTAATCGTCGCCGACATGCTGCCGCGAAATCACTACATGCAGAAGGCCTCCTTCGGATCGATGGCCCAGCGCCGCCTCGAGCTGGAGAATGTGAAGGGCGTGAACCAGATCATGCGGAACTGCTTCCACATTCACACCGGCACCGACCGATTCCTCGAAGGTGCCTGGATGGCGGACGTCGCCCACACGGACTGGACCTGGGCGATCCGTGCGGCGGACTTCGACAGCGACGGGTGGGTCGATCTCTTTTTCGCCAACGGGGTGCCCGGTCAGTTCAATCACTCGGATCTGCCGCCGCTCAATCACCACGAACTGGTCGGGCGGAATCACTTTGATCACTTTCTCACAACACCGCAGCGCCGCGAGAAGAACCTGGCTTTCCGCAATCGGGGGGAGTTCCGCTTCGAGGAGATCTCCAAAGACTGGGGCCTCGATCATTTCGGGATGTCCTACGGGGCCTCGCTCGGTGACCTCGATGGAGACGGGGCGGTCGATCTGCTCGTGAGTAATCTCGATGATCCGCTCAGCGTCTATCGCAATACGGGGACGGGGGGGAATCGCGTCGTCGTGGAGCTGCGCGGGACGCAGAGTAATCACTACGGGGTCGGTTCGCTCGTGACGGTGGAGACGCCCGACGGGGTGACGCGGAGTCGCCAGTTCTACCCCTCGGGCGGCTACCTCGACTCGGACGAGCCCATCGTCGTGATCGGTCTGGGTGAAAACAAGGTGATCTCCCGCCTCCGCGTCACGTGGCCGGGCGGGGCGGTGCAGGAGCTCACCGACCTCGCCGTGAATCACCGGCACCGCATCACCGAGCCCGGGGGCGAAGTGGAGAAGTCGGTTCCGGTCACGACGATGGTGTCGGAAAAGACGCGCTTCGTTTCCTCCCCGGCGCTGGACGGGTATCCCCACCTCGAGGATGACTACGATGACTTCGCGCGGCAGCCGCTGCTGACCTTCAAGCTCTCGCAGCTCGGTCCCGGACAGGCATGGGGTGACCTCGACGGGGATGGTATCGCCGACCTCTTTCTCGGGGGTGGAGCGGGTCAGCCGGGGCGACTCTTTCTCAATCGCACGCCGCGGGGCGAGGTGGAGGCACGCTTCGAGCCTCTCGCGAGTCCCGCCCTCGAGACCGACGCGGACTGCGAGGACATGGGGGCGGTCTTCCTCGATGCGGACGGCGACGGCGACCTCGATCTCTATGTCGCGAGCGGCGGTGTCGAGTGTGATCCAGGGGATGAGGTTCTCAGGGACAGGCTTTATCTCAATCAGGGTGACGGCCGCTTTGAGCCCGCGCCCGCCGGGATGCTGCCCGACCGGCGCGAGAGTTCCGGCGTGGTCGCGGCGGCGGATGTGGATCGGGACGGGCAGCTGGAGATCTTCGTCGGGTCCCGCTCCATCCCCGGTGAGTACCCGGCGACGCCGCAAAGTGTGCTGCTGCGCCGCGAGGGTGACAGATACGTCGAGGCGACAGGAGAGCTGGCTCCCGGCCTCGGAGCGTGCGGGCTCGTCACCGGTGCGGTCTGGTCCGATGTCAACAACGACGGCTGGATCGATCTGCTCGTGGCGACCAACTGGGGTCCGATCCGTCTTTTTCAAAATCGCGATGGCAGGCTCGAGGAGGTCACGGAGTCTGCCGGGCTCATTGGTTCCGGTCTCGAAATGTCGGGCTGGTGGACGGGCCTCGATGCCCGGGACGTCAATGGCGACGGGCATGTCGACTTCGTAGCCTCGAATCTGGGGCGCAACACGCAGTATCAGCCATCGCTGCTCTTCCCCGAGCTGCTCTTTTACGAAGACTTCGACAACTCGGGCAGGGCGAGCATCGTCGAGGCGCATTTTGTCGAAGAGGACGGGGAAAAGCGGCTCTATCCCCGGGCGATGTTCCACGACACCACTTTTGCGATGCCCTCGATCGCGGACCTGATGCAGAACTACCACACCTACGCGAGTACTCTGCTGACGGATATGTATCCCTTTGAAAAACTCGAGTCCGCCCTGCGCCTGCAGACGAACTGCATGGACAGCTCTCTCTTTCTCAACGACGGCACCGGCCGCTTCACTCGCACGGCGCTGCCGCGCCTCGCCCAGATCTCGCCCGGCTTCGGGATCGTGCTGCGCGATGTCGATCTCGACGGACGCCCCGATTGCTATCTGGTGCAGAATCATTTCACCCCCACCGAAGAGATCGGGGAGATGGCCTCGGGACTCAGCCAGTTGCTCCTCAATACGGGTGACCCGGAGTCTCCCTTCCGGGTTGAGGGGTCGGCCCTGAGCGGACTGGAGGTCCCCGGCGATGCCAAGAGTCTCGGCGCGGGCGACTTCAACGGGGACGGTCTCGTCGACTTCCTCGTCGGGGTGAACAACGGCCCTGCGGCGCTCTTTCTCAATCGTTCGGCGTTGGCGGCGGATCGCTCGCCGCTCTCCCTGCGGCTCGTCGGGAAAATGGGGAATGCTCTCGCGGTCGGGGCACGGGTCGAGGTGCGGGTCGAAGGTTTGCCGCTACAGACGGCGGAGATTACCGGGGGCGGCAGTTACCTCACCCAGTCGGACAGTCTCCTCCAATTTGCGGCAGTGTCAGGGAAGCCCGCCTCGATCACGATTCGCTGGCCCGACGGCGCGATCGAGTCTCTCGAAGCGCCCCCGGCGGATCGTAACCTCACCGTGGAGCAAAAATAAGATATGCGAATGCACAGCTCTCCTCTCCCGCTTTTCCCTCTCGTCGCCATGGCGGTGCTGTGCTCTGCCCCAGTCCGGGCCAGCGAGGTCGAGACCGCCGAGGTTCCGGGCCTGCGCGAGATCCTCGCGGCGCATCTGGTCACGCCGCTCGATCCGGCTCCGCCCCGGGATGAGTCCCTGGTGACTCTGGGGCAGGCGCTCTTCTTTGATCCGGTGCTGGGGGGAAATCGCGACGTCTCGTGCGCGACCTGCCACCATCCCTCGACCGCGACAGCCGATGGGCGCGCGCGCGCGGTCGGGACGCTCGCCTACAATGCGGGTGATCGGCGTCTCCCGCAGGGCTTCAGCCTCGTCGAGGTGCCCGGCGGGGAAAAGGTGCTGACGGGGTTCAAGCGGTCCGGTGCGGCGCATTCCTTCACCCCGCGCAATTCGCCTGAGATCTTCAATCGTGGCGATGCGGCCTGGACGACGATGTTCTGGGACAGCCGCGCCCATCGCAAGGAGGATGGCGGTTTTGCAATCAATGCGATGCGCATCCAGAAGACGCCGGGGCACTACCAGGTGGTGATGCCCGACTCCATCAAACACGTCCTCGCGGCCCAGGCGATGATGCCGGTGCTCTCGAATGACGAGATGCGCGGGACGAAGGGACAGACGGCGGCGACGGGCCAGCCCAACGAGATCGGCCACGTCCCGGGTCAGAACGAGGAGCAGATCTGGGAGATCCTCATGAAGCGGCTCTTTGCCTTCGAGGGATATCGCAGCCTCTTCGCCGCCGCTTACCCTGACAAAACACCAGAGACGCTTCATTTTGCCGATGCCGCCAATGCCATCGCCGCCTTCGAGGTCGATGCCTTCACCCTGCTCGACAGTCCTTTTGACCGCTTCCTCGCGGGGGAGGAGGGAGCACTCGATGCACGGCAGCTCGCCGGGGCTCATCTCTTTTACACGAAAGCGCGCTGCGCGGAGTGCCATTCCGGAAAACTCTTCACCGATCAGTTGGCCCACAACATCGGCATCATCCCGATCGGCCCCGGGCCTGATCCGGTCGAGACCACCGACTTCGGGATCGCCCACCGCAGCAATGCCGGTCTCGATCAGAAATACGCCTTCCGCACCCCGCCGCTGCGTAATGTCGAGCTGACCGGCCCCTACATGCACAACGGCACCTACACCTCGCTCGAGGCGGCGGTGAGGCATCACCTCGATCCGGTGAAGTCGCTCGACCACTACGACCGCAGCCAGCTCGAGCCCGAGTTCCGCGGCGCGGTGCACGACGACGTGCGCACCCTGCGCGAGGTCAAGCGCACCCTCTCGCCGCTGCTGAAGCCGCTCCCGAAGCTGACCGACAGCGAGATGGAGGACCTCCTCGCCTTTCTCGGATCCCTGACGGCGCCCTCGGCAAGTGCGCTCGACCATGTCATCCCCGCTTCGGTGCCGAGCGGACTCGAGCTCGTGAATCCTTTTCCGAAACGGGCGAGTGAGTGAACTCAGCGTCTTTTCACGACTAGCTTTGTTCGCACGACGTCGATCTTGTGGGAGTCCCCGTCAGAGGTGCCGATGACTTGCAGTACATACGAGCGCTTTTTCACGGCCCGCCGCTTCCGGACGATCCAGACCTCGTGCGCCTCCGAGGCTTTCGGACCGAGCTGGGTGGTCTCAAAAATGCCGGCGGCAAAGGCGGCGGAGAAATTCAGCTTTTGTCCGCCCTCCTCGACTACGTAAAAGATTTGAAAGTGTCGTCTACTGCCGACGCCGCGCAGCAGGATCGTGTCCTGATCAGAGATCGATCCGTTCTGGGCCCGGATCGCATATTCACCGACCGGGCGGGTCAGGGGCGCCCGGATCGTCGCGATCTGGCCGGCTCCCGAGGCATTGTAGACGCCGACTCCCTTGAGACCCTTTTTCAAGGGGCCGATCGAGAGATCGGGTTGGAAGTTCGTCGCCCCCGGGATGAAGGTGACTTCGTCGAGATAGGCTTTCGTGTTTGGGGAGTTCCCATTCGGGTTTGAAATACGGTAAAAGAAAGCCTCGAAGACCCGATCGAATCCGGGCGCGAGATTGAGCTCGATCTTTGTCCAGTCATTCACCCCGTTTACTTCCTCGATAATCTCTCCATCGACAATCATGCGGAGGTAGCCGATCCCGGGGTCAGCCTCGGTTTTGTACCAGAAGGAGAAGAGTCCCGCTTCGTCAGGCAACTCGACGTAGAGGCGACGAGCTACGCTGAGCTCCGGAGCGGTGACCATCGCGGCATCGCTCCCGTCGCGGATGACCTGGGTCTGCCGCGTCCATGCGTCACTGTAGACGCCGTCGGGGCGCTCGATGGCGTCGGCGAGCGCAGCACTGGCAGGGACGGGTGTAATCGTGAGATTGTCGATGAAGCCCTCGGTCATCCCCATGTAGTCGGGGTCGGTGTTGTTTCCGCGAGTGAAGGAGAATTTCATCGGGTGGGTGCCCGGGCCCAGATCCAGCGAGTCCTCGGTGAGCGGCTGAGGACCGCTGAGAGAGCGTTCGGTCTGGTTGCCCACCCGCAGCGCCAGTGTAGACACGTCGGCGCTGTCCGCCGTGATCCCCCATCGGAACCGGACGGTGGCCGGACCCACGATTTCAAAAACCATGTCGGATTTCTGATTGGGTTGGATCACGCCACTTTTCGCGACAGAGGTGTTTATTGCCCCATCGAGCGACCCGCTGGTCCAGTCGGTGCTGTGGAAGGTGTAGGCAAAATTCTCCATCGCTTCCTGCAGCGCGGGATTGTTCAGGATCGGGGTCACCACCAGCTCATCGAGCCAGGCCCGGGCGACGTTTACGGGAAAACTCGAATTTCGTTCAAAGAACCAGCTAATGGACTCCGACCCGGTATCGACTTGAAAGCTTCTTTGCTGCCAGTCAGTATTGCCATTGATGAAGCCGAAGCTGTTTCGGGAAGAAAACTGGAAGGTGTCGAAGCCCAGGGTATCGCCGCCACTTGTCCTCCACCAGAACGAGACTGTCGCGGGGCCCTGAACGGTGGCGTTGAGTTGGCTTGTAGAGCGGTTTGGCAGTGTCGAGGTGATCGCATCGACCCCGTCGTGTGTCGTCCCGGTGGTGAAAGCCCACTCGCCGGCGGGATAGTCTGTCTCGTCGAGGAGTGCGCTCCCGGTCGTCACGGAGAGGAGCGGGGCGGGGTTGTCGAGGCCGTCCTCGAGCGTCTGCGCCGCGGCGGGCAGAGCAGCCAGGCACGACGCAAAGCCTAGAGAGAAGGCGGCAAAACGAAGGAAAGGCCGGTTAGAGAGACATGACATGAGAAGGAGGGGAGATTTGGCAACGAGTCCTACTAGAAGTTTTCGCGAAGGAGGGAATCTGTGACGGTTTTTTCCGTATTTTTCAAATTCGCTGCATGAGTTCCGCTCTCTGCGGCGGGATATTGCCGAAATGCTCTCGGATCGAGCGGATCGGGTCGATCCCCGGTTCGAGCACGCCGAGGAAGCCGCCGAGCTGCTTTTCAAAATGCACGAGGGAGCGCTCGTCGGCATCGTGATCCTCGAGGTAGTTCAGCCCGCGGTCGAGCAGATCGGCGAGTTCGGGCAGGGGCGTCTCGGCCTCGGCGACCTGGTCGATCAGCTTCACGAAGTAGGCTGCCGCCAGCGTCTGGACGTAGTTCCGCCGCAGGCCGAGACGGGGCCGCTCGACCGTGAGATCCTTGAGGATGTGGAGATCGCCGTTCCTCGCCGGATGGATCTCCACCTCGCAGAGGTAAAAGAGGTCGAGCTTGCCGGCGAAGGGACTCTTCGGACGCCGTGCGCCCTTGGCGACGGTCTTCACGATGCCGTTTTCGCGGGTACACCAGTGTACGATGAGGCTGGTCTCGGTGAGCGGAGACCGGCGAATCAGCGTGCCGCGGGCTTTCATAAAAGAATCAGGCTCATTGGTAAGCGACAATTTGAAATTATCCAATTGTGTGAGAACACTGACAACTCCCATGAAAGAGGAACTCCAGGCAATCGACACCAAATCTTTACAGGCCCGACTCTCCGAGTTGCGGCGGTATCTTTGACTTCGTTACACTCGAAAAAGAACTCGAGGCGATCGAAGCCGAAATGAACTTCCAGGAGTTCTGGGAGGACAAAGAAAAGTCGCAGGCCAAAGTCGCCCAGGTCGCGGCGCTCAAGGGGAAAATCCTCCCCATCCGGGAGCTCGAGGCGCGCATTGCCGACCTCGACGTGCTCGTCGAGATGGCGATCGAGGAAAATGACGACTCCGCTCTCGACGAAGTGCGCACCGAAGTCGCCTCCATCGTCACCGCGCTCGACAAGGTCGAGTTGCAGACGCTCCTGAGTGGTCCGCACGATGCGGAGAACGCCTTCCTCACCGTCCATGCCGGGGCCGGCGGGACGGAGGCCTGTGACTGGACCGACATGCTCATGCGCATGTACCAGCGCTGGGGCGCGCAGCAGGGCTTCAAAGTCGAGATGGTCGACGTGCAGGAAGGCGAGGAAGTCGGGATCCGCGGGGCGACCCTGCGTTTTGAAGGCGAGAATGCCTGCGGTTATCTCAACTGCGAGCGCGGCGTGCATCGCCTCGTCCGGATCTCGCCCTTCGACTCCCAGGCGCGCCGACACACCTCCTTTGCCAGCATCGACGTCACTCCCGAGCTCGCCGAAGAGCCCAAACTCGAGATCGATGAGAAAGACCTCGAGATCACGACGATGCGATCGGGCGGCAAAGGCGGGCAGAATGTGAACAAGGTCGAGACCGGCGTGCTGATGCGCCACCTTCCCAGCGGCGTCATGGTGCGTTGCACGGTCGAGCGCAGCCAGCACAAAAACCGCGACCTCGCCCTCAAGATCCTCAAGAGCAAGCTCCTCCAGATCGAGGAAGACAAAAAACGCACCGAGATGGAGCGCGTCTACGGGGAGAAAGGCGAGATCGGCTTCGGCAGCCAGATCCGATCCTATGTTTTCCAACCCTATCAGATGGTCAAAGATCACCGCACCGGCTGTGAGACGGCGAACATCGATGCAGTCATGGACGGCGATCTCGGGAAATTCATCGAGGCCAAACTTCGCGGCCATGTCGCGGGAGCATCGAAGGACGATATCTGAGCCGCATTTCCGGCGTGATTCCGGGGCGGCGATTTCGTATCCTCGCGTGATGATGCGCTCCTTCATTGGCTTCGGCCTTCTTTTTCTCACCGTCCTTCCGGGGCGGGCGCAGGGCCCTGCCCCGACCGATCAACGGCAATACAAGGACTCCATCAACGGCTGCGCGCCCGCTTCCGTCCTGAATCTGCTGAAGTTCAGCGATCCTGATTCGGGCTATGGAGCGGTCTACTCCAGCCTGCTGGGATCGGACGAAGGGGTGAAAATGCGGTATCTTGTCGATCGGTATTGTAAAGGCCGGGCGTCGCAGACCTATCCCGGACAAAAACGCTGGGGTCTCCACGGGATCGATTGCCGCGACCTCGTTCTGGGGCTCAATGAGCTCCTGGCCGAGAGCGGTCTCGCCCCCCTCACCGGCACCTACCTTGACCGCCTCGCCGGAGAAAGCGGGGCCGCGCATCTGGTCCGCTGCCGTGAGCTCATCCACCGGTCGATCGAGGGCGGGGTCATGCCCATCCTGAGCCTGCGTTCTTTTGTCGTGAGACACCGTGAGGACAACAACGGGGATCCCGTCTGGGAGACGGGCGTGCATCACTACGTCCTCGTCACCGGGCTGCACGATTCCGGTTCGCCCTTCGGCCTCGACCTTGAGATCATCGATCCCTGGCAGGGGAGGCGGACTCGTATCCATCTCCATCGCGAAGCCAATGGCCAGCCCTTTCGCGCTCTGCGCGGAGTCGAGGAATCGGGCGTGTGGCTCGACGGAACTCCTTTCCTCCAGGTTCTCGCCCCTGAAGTGGGTTCCCTGCGCCCGAAAGACCTCGAGTGGTCCGAGCGGTTTGTCGTGGTTGCCAATTTTATTATTGCTGCGCCGTGAAGAGACGGTCACTCCCCGGGCTCTCTACCTCTCGCCGGCCTTAGCGGTTTCTCGCGAGGAATCTTGCCTCCAAGCCGCTTTTACGGAAAACTTTTCGCGGATTCTCCGGTTTAACTGCTGTATTGATACAAAAAATGGCTCATCGCTCCCTGGCTCTTCCGGCTCCCGATCAGGGCTGGGTACTCTATACTTCCGGTTCGGAGACGGCGAGGGGGAACGATCTGCGCGCCCTCGTTGGAAATCGCAGTGATGTGCTCATCGGTCTCCCGGCGGCGGTCGTGTCCACTTTCGTGGTCGAGCTGCCTCTCGTCGATGCCACCCTGCACGAGAGCATGATCCATGCGCAGATGGAAAAGCGCGGTCTCGGCGGCAAGGGCGGCAGCGTCTATGACTTCGAGCGTCTCCATCGCAATGAGCGTGCCGAGACTTTTGCGGTGCGGGTCGTCACGGAGTTGCCCGAGAGTCTCGTCGTGCCGACGGCGGCCGGCTACACCACCTCTGCCGCCCTGCACGAGTGCTCCTCGGGCACGGCAATGCTATGGCGGGAGCAGGGGCGGCTGGTCTTTGCGATCCATGTCGGCGGTGCCCCGGCGCACTTCCAGGTCTTGAGCGGTCGCCCCGAGATCGGCGCGGCCACGGCGAAAGAGATCAATCTGCTCCTCCTCGGGCTGCGCGGCGAGTCGGTCTTCGAAGCACATCCGCCGACCGAGCTCGTCCTCGCCGTGGCGGGTGCGGGAGAGAGGGAGGTCGCGGCCTTCCGTGACGCGCTCGCTATCCCGGTCCGGGTGCAGGAGGGGACGGCCGTCCCGGTCAGTGGCGAAGGCAGGGAAAGGCTGCTCCCGACCGCAGTGGTGCGTTCGCGCCGCAAGCGTCGTGCCGCCGTGCGCAACACCGCCTTGCTCGTCGCCGGGCTGGTCCTCTACACCGTCGTCGGGGTATGGGTGTGGAAAGACGCTCAGGTCACGAAGCGCGAGATTGCCTCCCTCGAGCACCGCATCTCCATCATCGAACCCGATGTCGAGCGAGTTCAGCTCGCGGAGGAGCGCTGGCGGGCGCTCGAGCCGGCTTTTGACAAGGACTTTTTCCCCGTCGTCCAGCTCAGCCGCATCACCGCCGCCCTGCCCGGGAGCGGGGTCGTTATCCGCGAGTATCGCACCTCGGAGAAAACGATACGGGTCGAGGGCCAGGCTCGGGATGTGCAATTGGCTAACCGGCTCCTCGAGGATTTGCAAAGCGCAGGGGGTTTCGAAGCGTACGATTGGAGTATGCCGAACCCGAAGGTGGAGAAGAACAACACCGCGACATTTGTCATAGAAGGGAAGCCGAAGAATGCGCGCGCTGACAGTTAGAGAAAAATGGCTTCTGGGGCTCTGCTTCGGCGTGATCTTCGTGGTGGGCAATGCTTTCGCGGCGCGGTCCGTGCTGAAGGTCCTGCGCGGGAGCGACTCAAAGATCGCTACCCTCGAGAGCACCCTCGGCGATCACGAGATGTGGATCGAGGATGCCCCCAAGGCGGCGGCCCGCGAAAGATGGCTTGCTGAAAAGATGCCCCCGCTGGACGGAGCCTCGATGGGCAAACTCCAGGGTGATCTCATCCAGTCGCTTCAGGATGATCTTTTTGAAAGGAAACTTCGGATCGAACGCCAGAGTCTCCAGGATATCGTGAACTCGGCGTTCTACACCGAGGTCTCGGTGCGTCTCGATGTGAAGGGCGAAGAAGCTGTCGTCATCGAATGGCTCACTACCCTGCAGGGGCCGGAAAGATTCCAGATCATCAAATCGCTCGAACTCGAGCTCGATAGAAAATCCAAGGAGATCGAGCCGCAGGCCGAGTGCAAGATCACGATCGCGCGCTGGTACCATCCCGAGTCGGGTGAACCGCTCACTTCGAAGGAGGCGGAAGGCCTCGTAAAGGAACAGGGTTAGGTGATGTATTCAAGAGAGTCAGGTCAATGAAAAACATGTTTCCACTCGCTTTCCTAGTTGCTCTGTCAGGAGGGTGCCTCCTCGCGGAAGAGGTGCCGTTCGTCGTCGGGACGCCGGAGGCCCCGTCTGAGAATGACTTTGCCGCGCTGCGGAAGACAAGCCCCTTCACCCGGGTCCTCAGTCTGCCGGCGACGTATGCGCTGCGCGGGGTTGCGACGATAAACAATCAGCAGGTCGCCACGCTCTACAACCGCGAGACGAAGAAGACCATCACGGTGACCCCTGACGGCGACAACGAAGCCGGCATATCGCTCGTCGGGGTGCTCCCGTCGTCCAGTCTCGAAGATGTCGCCGCGAAGATCTCCTTTGCCGGGGACGAGGCCGAGTTGAAATACGAACTGAGCCAGATCTTCCCGCAACCGAGGCCGCCAGGGTCGGATGTAAAAGGGGGCGGGAAAGAGGGCGAGCGCCGCGGTCCCTCTTCCCAGGATATCGAACGTTTCAAAGCTCTGCCGGAGGATAAGCAGACGAAGCTGAAAGAATACATCGGCTCCGTCATGCGGAACTACCCTGACATGTCTCGCGAGGAAAAGGGGAACCTCATCCGCGGAGCGATGATACGTCTTACTGACGGACGCGACATCGAGGTCCCGCCGACCCCGGCGCAGCCCCCTGCGAGCGGGACCGGCAGCGGTGGCAATCAGGGCAACCGCGAGCGTGGCGACCGCCGCTGAGGACGATCACGGCGTCACGAGACGGATCGCCCCGATATCCATCATGCGAGGCTGCACCTTCTCACCGGCGGTGAGGACAAAGTAGTAGATCTCCCCGGCGACGAGATCGACTGGCCCGGCGAGACGGACAGGGACGAACTCCTCGAGTGTCGGCGTGGTCTTCGACTCCCCGGTGAGAGTTTTCCCCGCGAGATACACGATGAACTGGCTCGGCTGATCACGCAGCGAGGCCTGATCGACCTCGACCAGGTAGCTGCCGCTCTCCGGCGCTTTGAAAACCCAGATGAACCAGGCCTCGGGCGAGACCCAACCGGAAATAGAAGAGAGGTAGGAGTTCATCGCCGCACCCCGCATGTCGCCCTGAACGCGGGCTTTGTTGCCTTTGATGGCTTCGCCTGGTTTCAGTTCGGTCACGCTTGCGATCGTTTTTTCCATGTTAGAAGCGACGCTTTTGGCGAGGGCTCCGTGGTTCGGGTGCTCCCCCCATTCCTTCAGCAGGGCGAGGGTATCAGTGCCGGGAAATTCGACGATGGCGGTTAGGATGCGGTTCACGTCAGAGGCACTCTGCGACATTTCGAAGGCCTTGCGCCAGAGTTCGACGCGCGCTGCGAGGGGTTCGGGGCCGGGTAGGTTCACGAGGCGGACGTAGGCTCGCTCGGCCCCGCTGCGCAGCGGCACATCCTCGGTGCTCTGGATGATCTTCTCGACGTCTTCAAGGACGGAGCGGTTCTGCCAGTTGAGGTAGGCGTTGATCGCGTCGCGCTGGTATTCCTGATCATCCTTCTGGTTGTAAACAGCGGTGAGGCGGGTCTTTACCTCATTCCCCCCGATGACCCCGAGGATGCGGAAAAGGCTCTTCCTTTCATTCCCGCTCGTCGTCGAGACCTTCGTGAGGATGGAATCGACGATGGCCCCGGTATCGCCACTCTTTCTCAAGACGGCGAGGACGGTGTCTTCGAAGACCTGCCGCACGGGCAGCGTGTGATCACCGCGGAGGGAATCGAGGAGTTCGTTGATGCTGTCGAGTTCGACGAGAGCGCGGACGGAGTTCAGCAACTGGACGCGCTGGTCGTCGGTCGTGGCCGACTTGAACGTGTCGATGATGGTCGGGACGGCCGGCGTGTAGTTGCGCTCGGCGAGGGCATTGGAAAGACGGATGCGCAGGTTCATGGACCCCGCGACCTTGAGTTCTTCGTGGATCTGCTCGCTGATGCCCGAGCCCTCGAGTTTCTCGAGCACTTTGGTGGCGTCACTTTTGATTGAGGGCGAGGAATCATTGTCGCCGAGGAGCTTCACTGCGAGAGTGACATCGGCGGTCGTCCCGGTGGGAATCTCGGCCGAGGCGAGGGCGATGAGATGGGTCTTCTGCGCCTCTGCGTTTTTCCTGCGTACGGTGGAGAAGATGAAAAAGAGGACGATGGCAGAGGCACAGCTGCCGATGATGAGCCATTTGATCTTGCTGCTGCCTTCGGGTGCGGATGTCTTTCGCACATTCGGTCGACCGCCGGCAGCGGGACCGGCGAGCTGGCTGGTGCGGGCACCCGTCTTGTCGAGTCGGCCGGTCGTGCCGCCGGTGGCGAGTCGACCGGTGGTAGCTCCGGTGACAAGGCGACCGGTCGTGGCACCGGACGTCGTGACGGCGCGGGCAACGAGGGGGGCACTGCCAGTCTGGTTTGAAATGATTAGTGCGGGCGGGGCGGACGCGCCGCCCGCCGCACGGACGATCGTGACCTCGCCGGTGGACACGGTCGGGGTCGCCTCGACGGGGAGGACCTCGACGAGGATCGCGCCGGGAGGCTCGGGATTGCGGGGCCAGTGTTTCAGGGCGTCGCGGGCGTCGGCGGGGCGGTGGGCGATGTCGCGGTTGATCATCCACATGACCCATTGGCAGATCGAGGGGGAGAGGTCGGGGCGCACCTGCTCCAGCGGGATGACTTTGTGCTGCAGGTGCGCGTTCATCACCTGCGGAGCGGTCTCGCCGTTGAAGGGATACTGGCCGGTGAGGGCGTTGTAATAGACGCAGCCCATCTGGTAGAGATCGGTGCGGGAGTCGAGTTCGCCGCGCTCGAACTGCTCGGGAGCCATGAAAAAGATGGAACCCATGACCGATTCCTCCTGATCCATCGTCTGGACCGAGGGGGAACGGCTGAATTTCGCGAGACCGAAGTCGAGGATCTTGAGCTGGAATTTCCCCGAAGCCTGCCAGATCACCATGATGTTGGTCGGCTTGATGTCGCGGTGGATGACGTTGTTCGCCTGCGCGGCGATGAGGGCCTCCATCGTCTGGTAGACGACTTCGGTAAAGTCCTCCTGCGTGAGCACGCCGCGCTCCACGGTCTCGTCGAGCGTTTCCCCCTTGAGCAACTCCATCACGACGAAACCGCCGGCTTCATCCTGCCCGACGTCGAAAACGGTGACGATATTCGGGTGATTGAGACTGGAGAGCGTCTGCGCCTCGGCGATGAGTTTGTTGGCGGCATCCTGGACCTCATCCTCAGTTGCTTTGTCGGTCGAGAGCACCCGTTTGATCGCCACCTCCCGTTGGAGCTGGGTATCGAGGGCTTTATACACAGCGCCGAGGCCCCCTTTGCCGATTTGGTCGCGGATTTCGTAGCGATTACTCATAGATGACTGAGATCCCGGGGGTGCGTCGTTTCAGGCCTGCTTCCCCTCGTAAGGCTGAATATACGGGACAACCCGAAAAATTTCACGGATTTAAAATTCCTTTTTCTGCCTAGAGCGAAATCATTAATCCTCAACGAGTGAGCAAGGATGAAAGAAGGGGCCGGGATTCTCGAAAATGAGAGGGCCCGGCCCCGCGAAATCGGTGGCGTGGGCGGGTCGCAGGTCCTAACTTGTCGCCTCGACATGACCCGTGAAACCCTCGCCGAAACGCTCGAAGACATCGCCCTTCTCCTCGAATTGAAAGGAGAGAACCCTTTTAAAATCAGGGCCTACCGCACCGGGGCGGAGACTGTCCTGCAATTCCCCGGCGACGTCGTGACGCGGGCGCGGGAGGGGGATCTCAAGGGCATCAAAGGCATCGGCGAGGCGCTCCAGCAAAAGCTTCACGAACTCGCCGCGACGGGGAAACTCGAGTTTTACGAAAAGTTGAGGGCGGAATTTCCGGTCGGGCTTTTTGAACTTTTTCGCATCCAGGGACTCGGGCCGAAGAAGATCAAGGCACTCTATGATTCACTCGGAGTGGATTCAGTGGCGCGTTTGAAAGAAGTCTGCGCCTCGGGCGAGGTCGCGGCCCTCGCCGGATTCGGCAAGAAGACGGCGGAGAAAATCCTCGAGGCGATCGCCTTTCGCGAGTCCAATGCGGAGCGTTTCCGCCTCGGGGATGTCGTAGCGCCGGTCGAGGAGATTCTCGCTTCGCTGAAGGAGCATCCCGACTGTCTCCGCGCCGAGGTCGCGGGAAGCTACCGGCGGGCAAAGGAGACGGTGCACGATGTCGACTTCCTCGTCGCGACGGGGAATCCCGCAGAGATCATCGAGCATTTCGTGACACACTCCCGCGTCACCAGTGTCATCGCGAAGGGCCCGACGAAGGCGAGTGTCTATCTCGCCGACGGTCTCCAGTGCGACCTGCGGGCGGTCTCCAATGCCGAGTTCGCCTGTGCTCTCGCCTACTTCACCGGCAGCAAGGAGCACAATGTCGCGATGCGCGGGCTCGCCCTCAGTCGGGGCTACACCCTTAATGAATATCGACTCGCTCCGCGCGAGGGCAGTGACTCGCCCGAGGCCCCCGTCTTCGAGAGCGAGGCCCAACTCCACCGTTTTCTCGGGCTCGACTACATCGCGCCAGAGCTGCGGGAAAACACCGGCGAAGTCGAGGCCGCCGCCGGGGGAGATCTGCCCCGCCTGATCGAGATCGAGAACCTGCGCGGCACCTTTCACAACCACACTGTCGCCAGCGACGGGCGCAATACCCTGGAGGAAATGGCCGGGGCGGCGATGGAGCACGGCCTGCAATACCTCGGGATCGCCGATCATTCGAAGAGTTCTGTCCAGGCGAATGGCCTCGATGAAACGCGGCTCCGCAAGCAGATCGCGGAGATCCGTGAACTCAATCGCCGCTACCGGAGCGAGGGCACCAAGTTCCGCCTCTTCGCCGGGAGTGAAGTCGATATCCTCAAGGACGGTTCGCTCGACTTCGACGACGAACTGCTCGGCGAACTCGACTACGTCGTCGCCAGTGTCCACAACGCCATGACCCTGCCCGAGGCCGAAATGACCGCCCGGCTCATCAAGGCGGTGACGCATCCCAAAGTGACAATGTTAGGGCATCTCACCGGACGCCTCCTCCTCGAGCGAGAGCCCTATGCCGTCGATGTCCCCGCCGTCATCGAAGCCTGCGCCGCGAGCGGCACCATCATCGAGCTGAACTGCAACCCCTGGCGTCTCGACATGGACTGGCGATGGTGGAAATACGCGGTCGAGCGCGGCGTGAAATGCGCCATCAATCCCGACGCCCACCGCACCACTCAACTCGACTACCTCTGGTTCGGCGTGCGCCTCGCCCGCAAGGGATGGCTCACCCGCGCCGATGTCATCAACACCCTCGATCTCGCCGAGATGGAGGAGTATTTGAATTTGGTAACGATCCGATAGTCTCTCATGAAAAAATACCTCCTCGAACCTCGCGACGGCGCGCCTTCCGAAATCGTCCTCCACGAAGTCGAGCCCGCCTCGCTCGCGCCCGGTGAGGTGCGTGTCAGGATGGAAGCCTGTTCGCTGAACTACCGCGACCTGCTCATGCGGTCCGGCCTTTCCGCCTCGGGCGGAACCGACCCCGTCATCCCGCTCTCGGACGGTGCCGGAGTGATCGAGGAAATCGGCGAAGGGGTCACCTCGTGGCAGATCGGAGACCGCGTTGCGCCGACCTTTTTCCGCGACTGGGAATCGGGCCGCTTTGAGATGTCCTATCATACCGCCGCCCGTGGCGGATCCTGCGACGGAGTCCTCGCCGAGTCCCTCGTCGCCCCGGCGCACAGCCTCGTGCGAGTGCCCGACTACCTGAGTGCCGCCGAGGCCGCGACCCTGCCCTGCGCCGCGCTCACCGCCTGGCATGCGATGATGGAGCGGGGTCATCCCGTCGGCCCCGGCGATACCGTCCTCTGTCTCGGCACCGGCGGCGTCTCGATCTTTGCGCTCCAGATCGCGAAAGCGGTGGGCGCGCGGGTCATCCTCACGAGCGGGTCCGACGAAAAGCGCGAACTCGCACACCGTCTCGGCGCCGACGAGACGATCAACTACCGAGAGACACCCGACTGGGATCGCGAGGTCTATCGCCTCACCGACAAGCGCGGGGTCGATGCCGTCATCGAAGTCGGCGGACCGGGCACGCTGGAAAAATCAATGAACTCTGTCGCGGCGGGCGGCTTCATTTCCCTCATCGGAGTCCTCACCGGCTTCGACGCTCCCGATGCCAGCCTCTTCCCCCTCGTGAAAAAGAACGTCGATCTCCAGGGCATCTACGTCGGCAGCCGCGCCATGTTCGAGCGCATGAATCTCTTCCTCGAGCAGCATCAGATACGGCCGGTCATTGACAGCACCTATTCCTTTGAGACCGCCGGTGACGCCTACGCCCGACTCAAGGGAGCGGGGCACGTGGGGAAAATCGTGGTGGCGGTGTCAGGATAGGCAATCGAACGAAGGCAATCCTACTTCAGTCGTAGCGAAAGGTTACCGTTGCGGTGGTCGCAACATCGCTGCTTGCCCGGACCCAATAGGCGCTAAAGCCTGCGGGGAATTCGTGATCGATCGGGGTTTCAGCGGCCAGAGTAAATTGCCGATACGGAATCCACAGACCGGTGCCGTCGACATCGACCTCCAGCGTGATCGTCGCCGCCCCGGTCGATTTCAGGGTGACCGACTTGCGGTCGTAGCCGGTCATCAGGTAGGCATCCGATGGGTCTCCCGCTTTGACCTCGCTCGCCTTCCACGGACCACCTTCGCCACGCGGTTTGCCGAGCTGCCACAGGTCGTCGATGGCTCCCGCCCAGACCGCGGCCTTGCCATCGCTGCTCCGGAAGATATGATCGCTCTCCGTGTCGCCGTCGATGCCGGTGAAGAACAAAAGTCCACTGTGCGAGCAGAAATCCTGCACCGCCAGATTGTGGGTCGCGATCGGGCGAACCTTGGCCACTCCCTGCGCATTGTGCGCCGGCAATTCGTAGAAAGTTCCGTCGACGTTCAGCAGGTCGCGTTCGGTTGCGACTTCCCGGCAGATTCTTGCGGGACCGAATCCCCGAAAACTCGGCGGCGCGAGAGACGGGCGCTTCTCAAAAATGGCGATCTCGTAGATTCGCAGGAAGCCGGTATTTTTCGCCGCGACGCGGACGTACCGGGCGGTCACCGCCGCCGCGAGTTCCAGTTCGAACTCGACCTCGTGATTGCCGCGGATTTCCCCATGGGGTAGCGTTTTCCAGTCATCGCCCACTTTGATCTGCACATCAAAATCGGGTGCCACGTACTGCGGATTTTTATTCCAGCCGGACACCACCCAGAGATTGCCTATTGTCTTCGCCTCTCCCAGATCGATCTCAATCCACCCGGGCGTTTCCCGGGGCGCGATCCAGCGGGCGTTT